>ERZ724512.1021-NODE-1021-length-13165-cov-4.201144_pt1 | contig 13165 bp, 9 predicted proteins | sample MGYA00376045_ERZ724512 | MGnify/ENA primary metagenome ERZ724512 (study PRJEB28724, sample SAMN07190883) | activated sludge metagenome | isolation source: activated sludge of sewage treatment plant in Hong Hong | place: Hong Kong | collected 2016-03-17 ... | reverse complement strand
ATGCCGGTGATAATCGTTTTCTTGCCGTGGGTGTGCGCATACTCGGCGACGGCCGCCGTGAGCTGCGCGGCGACATCGCCCTCGCCCGGGACGAAGACCAGCGGCAGCGACCCGGCGTAGACGATCTGATCGGGGATCAGCGGGCCGTCGGCCAGGATCGCCCGACCCGCCGGCGTGGTCGTGACGCTGCGCACCAGCTCGGACGCGTCCGAGGTGACGACGGCGAGCCGCTCGGGGTTGCCCAGTAGGCCGCGCAGCGTGGGTGCGACGATGTTGATCAGCGCCGACTCGGTTGCGGGGATCCCGGCCTGCGCCGGGATGACGTTGGCCTGGTCAGCCACCGTCCCGGCCTCGATCGCGGCGGCGATGGTGGCGGTGAGCCACTGCGCGCGCTCGGTCAGCTCGGCGGCGGTATTGCCAGACACGATGATGCCGTGGTTGCCCAGCAGGGTGACCCCCGGCGCGGGCCGGCCGGTGCGTGCGGTGTAGGCGTCGCGCACCTCGGCCACCTTGCGGGCCAGCGGCACGCCCGGATCGGTGTAGGGCACGAATACCGCATCGTCCCCGAGCAGCCGGGCAGCCAGTGCCTCGGCGTCGGCGTTACAGGTGAGGGCATTGGCGACCAGCGGGTGGGTGTGCAGCACCAGCGCGTCCGGGATCAAGGCGTGGAACAGGATCTCAACGCTCGGACGGCGTCCGCCGGGAGCGTCCACCAGCGCCTTCTCCGCGGCCACCCGCACCGGGTCGCCCTCGGTCGGCACCTCGGAGGCGAGCGACTCCAGCAGCACGTCGTTGCGCAGTCCGACCAGGTCGTCGGCGGTCAGCGTGGCCAGCGGAACCCCGGACGGCTTGATCCGCAGCACCCCGTCCACCTTCACCGAAGCGTTGCCGCCGCCGGCGCGGGAGTACTCGGGGTCGGCGCCGAAGGCGTTGGCGACCGCGATCAGTTCGGCAACCAGGTTCACTTCGCAACTCCGATCAGGTTCGCACCGAGCTCGACCAGCTCGGCGACAGTCGCCGACGTGCGTTCGCCGGACGCGTCCACATATCCCATCCCACCCTGAGCGACCTGGTGCTGATGCGCGGCGACCACGCAGGTGGCCTCCCAGAACGCTTGGCGGGCGAAGTCGGAAACCGGGCCGTCCACGCAGGCCACCTCCACCGGGATCCGGTCGGGGGTGTTGTGCTCGGTGCCGCCCATCACGACGATCCCGGCTTCGGTGAAGGCCTTCACATAGGCGTCCACGCAGGCGGAGGTGTTCCGGATCGGAATCAACTCAGCGGCGTGGATGCCGCGCTCCAACAGCTTCGCGGCGAGCTCGGTGGCCGGCTCCTCGAACGGGCAGACCGGGCTCACTCCGTCCGCAAGCGTGGGATAGGTGGGGATGCCGCCCATCTCCAGGACGTAGGCGTAGGCGTCCGCGAAAGCCAAGGGCACCTCCGGCACGAAGCCCGGCGTACCCACCTTGATCAGCCTGGAACGCAGCTCGCCCTGCAGCGCACCCGGGTTCTCCAGGTCGACCCCGGAAGCCGAACCGTACGCAGCTTCGAGCACTTGAGCACGTTCAGCAGGCGGCAACTCGAACAACGCCTGCTGGAAGGCCCGCGCAATGTGCCGCTCCTGCAGCGAAACCCACTCGACCGGGACGCCTCCTGCGGCGGCGACCTTCGCCGCGATCGCGTCCGCGGTCAGTCCGGTGTCCAGGCCACAGCGAAGGAACCAGGCAGCCAGCTTGGCAACCATCGCCTCGGCCCGCTCGTCGTTACCCGACCTGATCTCAGCGGCCACTCGCGATGCCAGCTCCGACTTCTCGCGGAACGGCGCGATGCCCTTGCCGCACAGGTACATCCGGCCCGGATTGGCCGGGTCGTTCACCCGGATGCCCGCAGCTGAGAGTTCGTCGTCGAGGGTGATGAACTCGAGGCCGTAGAGCGGCACGATGCCCGCGACCGCTGCCTGTTCGGCGAAGTCGGCGTAGACCTGCTGGTCGAAGAAGTTGGAGATGCCGATCGCTCTCGCGCCCTCAGCGGTGGCGGTGGCAACCACGTCGGCCACAGTCTCGAAGGCGGAGAAGTTCGGCGGGAAGTGGATGTGCGTGTTCACCACTGGAATCGGCTGAGCTGAGTCCCGGACGGCGGTGTCGGTCATGGCCTACCTGTTCTTGGTTCTGGACGGTTTCTTCACGTCTTTTTGGAACGATTCAAGAGCCTAGCAGTTGCGTGCGTCGAGCACTAGCCCCCGACGCTCGCCGGCTGCCCACAACGGCCCCTAGTCTCGAAAAAGATAACGATTTCATATCGTCGCGTGACAATCGGTACCTACCCGCCCTAGCATACAGAAATCGATTGCAGACGGAGGCGATGATGCTGCTCAATCTGGATCCGTTGCTTACGGGCCAGCTGCTGATGGCGTTGGACGAAATGGGCCATGGCGATGGTGTCGTGATCGCAGATGCCCACTTCACCGCGTCCAAGCTGGCCAAGAAGCACCTGATCGACCTACCCGGAATCAGCTCACCCAGAGTGCTGACCGCGATCCGCTCGGTGATGGTGCCCGATGTCTACGGCCCCACACTCGATCTGATGGAGAGCCCGGACGGGCTACTGCCTGTGCAGACCGAACTGATCGAGGCCGCCCAACTGAACGGCGAGCCCTACCGGCTGATCGAGCGGTTCGCCTTCTACGACCTGGCCAAGGAGGCCGAACTGATCATCCGAACGGGTGAGACCCGCACGTATGGCAACGCACTATTCCGCAAAGGCGTGACCCCGGTGGCTTCGGCATGACCGCCACCGAGACTGCGGCTGTGGCCGGCGCGCACGACCCGAGCCTGTTGTTGCAGGTGGAGGGTGTGGAGAAGACCTTCCCTGGCGTGAAGGCTCTGGAGGGCATGCGTTTCGACCTTCGCAAGGGTGAGGTGCTCGGCCTGGTCGGGGAGAACGGTGCCGGCAAGTCAACGATGATGAAGCTGCTGACCGGTATTTACTCTCGTGAGGCTGGCGAATTCTGGTTGAACGGTGAGCCGCTGAACGTGCACACGCCGAAAGAGGCGCAGGAAGCCGGGTTGTCGATCATCCACCAGGAACTCAACCTGGTCTCGCACTTGAGCGTTGCCGAGAACATCTGGTTGGGTCGTGAGCCGGTCTCGGGTGGTTTCTTCACCCGTCCGGGCGAGCAGCTGCGTCGCACCCGTGAGCTGTTGGAGAACCTGCAGCTGCGGCTCGACCCGAAAGCTATCGTGGCCACGTTGAGCGTGGCCCAGCAGCAGATGGTCGAGATCGCCAAGGCGCTCAGCTTCGAGGCCACCAAGGTGCTGATCATGGACGAGCCGACAGCCGCCCTGAACGACGCCGAGGTCGACCAGTTGCACGAGCTGATCCGCCGGTTCATCACCCCACAGACCGGGGTCGTGTACATCTCCCACCGGATGGCCGAGCTGAAGCGGATCGCCGACCGGATCACGGTCATCCGGGATGGTCACTACATCGACACGATGCCGATGGCCGAGACTTCGCTGGACCAGGTGATCGCCAAGATGGTCGGCCGGGCGATCAACATCGATGCCCGTCCCGAGAATGTTCGCAACGACCGTCCGATCGTGCTGCAGGTCTCGAACCTGTCCACCCGCCGGCTGCTCAAGGACGTCAGCTTCGAACTGCGCCGCGGCGAGGTGCTCGGTTTCGCCGGCCTGATGGGTGCTGGCCGCACCGAGGTGGCCCGCGCGGTTGTCGGCGCTGATCCGATCACGTCCGGGGACATCGTTTTGAACGGTAACCCTGTCCACATCAAGTCGCCGGCCCAAGCTGCCGGGCTCGGCATCGGCTACCTTTCCGAGGACCGCAAGAAGCTCGGCCTGATGCTGCCACTGTCGGTCGCGCACAACATTGCGATCAGCTCGATGTCCGGCAAGTTCGCCAGCGGCATGTTCGTCAAGGACAAGGCGATCCGCGAGTCCGCCGAAGCTTCCCGCAAGCTGCTGAACATCAAGACCCCCTCGGTGAACCAGCTGATCAAGTACCTGTCCGGCGGCAACCAGCAGAAAGCGATCATCGCCCGCTGGCTGGTCAAGGACTGCGACATCCTGATCTTCGACGAACCAACCCGCGGCATCGACGTCGGCGCCAAGGAAGAGATCTACCAGCTACTCAACCGGCTGGCCGAGCAGGGCAAATCGATCATCATGATCAGCTCAGAACTCCCCGAGGTACTACGCATGTCGCACCGGGTGATCGTCATGGCCGACGGACGCGTCACCGGCGTCCTCAGCTCGGACGAAGCCTCCCAGGAATCCATCATGCGCCTCGCCACCCACCGCGAGGACACCACCATCACCGTCGATAGCCAGAAAGCAGGCCAGTAATGTCGTCCACCGAGACCCAAGCCGCCGAAGGCACCGGGCGTAAGTCCCTGCTGGGCGGTCTCCGCAATCAGGTACAGCAGCTGTTCGCACTCCTCGGCCTCGTCGCGATCTTCGCCGTCTTCGCCATCGCCAAGCCCACCGTCTTCCCGACGTACGACAACATCACCAAGAACATCCTGTTCTCCGCGGTGGTGATCGGCCTGCTGTCGCTGGGTGCCACCCTGGTGATCATCACCGGCGGCATCGATCTCTCGGTCGGCACCGGCATGACCCTGTGCGCAGTGATGACGGCTACGTTCATCGTGAAGTGGAACATGCCGGTATGGCTCGGCCTGATCGCAGCGCTACTCTTCGGTGCCCTGCTCGGCCTGATCAACGGCACCAACGTGGCCATTCTCGGATTGCCACCGTTCATCGCCACCCTGGCGATGATGCTGGTCGCCCAGGGCCTGGCGCTGGTCATCTCCAACGCGGCGCCGATCTACTTCGACCTCACCGCGCACAGCTCGTTCCTCTGGTTGTCCACCGGCAACCTGATCCCGCAGTTCCCCAACGCGGTCATCGTGCTGCTGCTCGCCGCGGCGGTGGCGTACATCCTGCTGAACAAGACCCTGCTGGGCCGCTACGACATCTCGATCGGCAGCAATGAGGAAGCCACCGCACTGTCCGGCATCAACACCAAGAAGTGGCTGATCGTGATCTACGCCGTGGCCGGTGTCTTCACCGCCCTCGGCGGCATCATGATCTCGGCCCGTCTGGGCTCGGCGCAGCCGGCCACCGGCGCCGGCTACGAACTGCAGGCGATCGCCGCGGTGGTGATCGGCGGCACCTCACTCTCCGGTGGCAAGGGCACCATCGTCGGCACCATCATCGGCGCCCTGATCATCTCCGTGATCAACAACGGCCTGCAGATCATGTCCGTCCGCCAGGAATGGCAGAACGTGATCCTCGGCCTGGTCATCCTGGTCGTGGTGTTCATCGACCAGCTCCGCTCGCGGCGTCAAGCCACCACCTGATCCACCCCAAGATTCGTCAACTCCAATCAAGACTCCCGCACCAACCCAACGAAGGAGAAACAATGCGGAAGATTTCAATCGGGCTTGCGCTCGGTGTGGCGGCGTCGCTGACCCTGGCGGCCTGCTCATCGGCCACCACCCCGGCAGCGACCGGCGGCGCGACCTCCGCCCCGGCGACCAGCGATGCCAAGCCGTACATCGCAATCGTCTCCAAGGGCTTCCAGCACCAGTTCTGGCAGGCAGTGAAGAGCGGCGCCGAGTCCAAGGCCAAGGAACTCAACGTCGAAATCACCTTCGAGGGCCCGGCTGCTGAGACCGAGGTCGAGAACCAGATGACGATGCTGCAGAACGCGCTGACCAAGAAGCCGGCCGCCCTGGGCTTCGCTGCTCTGGACAGCAAGGCTGCCGCCTCGGTGCTGGATCAGTTCAAGAGCGCCAACATCCCGGTGATCGCCTTCGACTCCGGCGTTGAGTCCGACATCCCGCTGACCACCGCCGCGACCGACAACAAGGCCGCTGCGGCCGAGGGCGCCAAGCACATGTGCGAACTCATCGGCGGCAAGGGCAAGGTCGGCCTGATCGTTCACGACCAGACCTCCAAGTCCGGCACCGATCGTCGCGACGGCTTCATCGAGGGCATCAAGGCCAACTGCGCCGACGTCCAGCTGCTGGAGACCCAGTACGGCGCCGGCGACCAGGCCAAGAGCGCCGACATCGTCAAGAGCATGATCCAGGCCAACCCCGACATCGCCGGCATCTTCGGCTCCAACGAGGGCTCGGCCATCGGCGCGGTCAAGGGTGTGCAGGAAGCCGGCGACGCGGCCAAGAGCGTGAAGCTGGTCGGCTTCGACTCCGGCCAGGCCCAGATGGACGCGATCACCAGCGGCCTGATGGCTGGCGCGATCACCCAGAACCCGGTCGGCATGGGCGAGGCCGTCGTTGACGCCGCAGTGAAGGCGATCAAGGGCGAGACCCTGCCGAAGACCATCGACACCGGCTTCTACTGGTACGACAAGACCAACATCACCGATCCGAAGATTGCTGCGGTCCTGTACAAGTGATCTCTTGATCGCTTGCCTGTAGTACCTACCTGAGGAGTGGGGGCGGTCACCGGATTTCCGGGCCGCCCCCACTTTTCATCCCACCATCAAACCGCGAGGGACCATGCTGATCGCGCACGACCTGGGCACATCCGGCAACAAGGCTTCACTGCACGACGCTGACGGACGCCTGCTGGCCGCGACCACGGTCGGCTACCCCACGCGGTACGCCGCCGACACCACCAGCGAACAGGATCCCCGCGACTGGTGGACGGCGGTCGCGTCCGCCACCCGCAAGCTGCTGGCTGAAACCGGCACGACCGCAGCCAGCATCGAAGGGCTGTGCGTCTCCGGCCAGATGATGGGGCTCGTCCTGCTGGACGCGGCCGGTGAACCGGTGCGTCCGGCGATGATCTGGTCGGACCAGCGCGCGCACGCCCAGGCGGCTGAGCTCACCGCCGCAGTCGGTGCCGACCGTGCCTACGCGATCACCGGTCATCGTCTCGCCGCCACCTACACCCTGCCCAAGCTGCTCTGGGTACGTGACCAAGATCCCGAGGCCTACGCCCGCACCAAGTCGGTCTGCGTGGCCAAGGACTACGTCAACTTCAAGCTCACCGGACGCCTGGTCACCGACCATTCCGACGCGTCCTCCACCGACGCCTACGACCTGCTAGCCGGTGGGTGGTCCGCCGAGCTGCTGGCCGCCGCGGGCGTCGAGTCGGCACTCTGGCCAGAGATCGTGGCGTCCACCGATGTGGTCGGGACGCTGACCGCGTCCGCCGCCGCAGAACTCGGGCTGCGGGCTGGCACCAAAGTGATCGCCGGCGGCGGCGACGGCCCGATGGCCGCGGTGGGCACGGGCTGCGTCACCGTGGATTCGCCGGGCTACGTCTGCCTGGGTACTTCAGCGTGGTACGCCTGCACCACCGCCACCCCGATCTTCGACGAGCAGCAGCGCTCGTTCAGCTTCCGCCACGTGGTGCCGGGCGTGTTCTCCCCCACCGCTACCACCCAGACCGGCGCCGGCTCCCTGCAGTGGGCCGCCGAGGCACTGGGTGACGAGCCGGCCGTGGTCGCCGAACTGATCGCAGCCGCGGTCGATGTGGCCGCCGCCGACGAGGGCCTGTTCTTCCTGCCGTACCTGATCGGTGAGCGTTCCCCCTGGTGGGACGCGGATGCGTCCGGGGTGTTCGCCGGGCTCAGGATGCACCACCGCCGTCCGCACCTCACCCGCGCCGTGCTCGAGGGCGTCGGCTACAGCCTGGCGCTGTGCATGGCGCCGTTGCGCGCGAACGCGGGCGCGAGCGGCATCGACGTGATCGGCGGCGGTGCGGCCAGCGACATCTGGCTGGCTTTGCTGGCGGACATCTGGGGGGTGCCGGTGCGGCGCCGCAGCGTGACCACCCAGGCGAACTCGCTCGGTGCCGCGGTGACCGGCCTGGTCGGTCTGGGCTTGGCGGACTTCTCGCTCGCCCCTACCCTTTCGCACGTGGAAGCCGAGTTCAGCCCGGGCGCGAACCGCGCGGTCAGGGAACGGCAACTCGCACGCTTCGCGGACGCCTATCGCGCACTGCGTCCATGGTTCAACGCCGATGCAGAGGACGCACGCTGATGGTCACGATCTACGATGTCGCCGCCAAAGCCGGGGTATCCCCCGCCACGGTCTCCCGGGTGTTCAACGGCATCAAGGTCTCCCCGCGCCGAGTCGAGGCCGTCCGGCATGCCGCCGAGGAGCTCGGCTTCGTGCCGAACCGCAACGCCCGGCGGCTACGCACCAGCTCGTCTGAAATCATCGCGATGCTGATTCCCGACATCGAGAACCCTTTCTTCACCACCATGACCCGAGCCGTCGAAGACGTGGCCCGCGCCGGCGGCTACTCGGTCATGCTCTGCAACACCGACGAGGATCCCCAGCGCGAGCAGGACTACCTGCACGCGGCGGTCAGCGATCCGGTGGCCGGCATCATCGTGGCCCCCAGCACCCGCGACGCCAAGCTCGACCTGGCCCTGGAACGCGGCGTCCCGGTGGTCTGCGTCGACCGCCGCGCGCCGAACTACCCGGTCGACTCGGTGGTGGCGGACAACGTCGCCGGCGCCGCCGCAGCCGCCCAGAAGCTGGTGGACGCCGGCTACCGCCGGATGGCATGCATCAGCGGCCCAGAGGGCGTGGAGACCGCAGACAACCGGATGGCCGGCTGGGCCGAGACCTACCAACGTGCGACCGGAGTGGAGCCCGCGTCCGAGTTGATCGTGCGCACCAGCTACACCCTCACTGGTGGCGACCGGGCAGCCCGGCAACTGATGGCGCTGCCCGAACCCCCGGACGCGATCTTCGCAGCCAACAACAAGCTGGCAGCCGGGGCGATTCGGGCGCTCGCCGAGCTCGGCAAACTACCGCCAGAAGTCGGGGTGGTGTCGTTCGGCGGGCTGCCACTGGTGCTGCTGGTGCCCGCTGGCGTGATGGAGGCGCACCTGCCCGTCCGCGAAATGGGCATCACCGCGGCGACCATGCTGCTGGAGCGGATCCAGGGCCTGGACGCCCCCGCCCGCGACGTCGTCGTGCCGATGGTGGCCAGCGCAGAGGACGCCGAGGACGCCGGCCTGACCGCGCTCGAAGCCGCGCACATTTAGGAGTTTGCTGAACAATGCTGTTCCGAGCGAGGACGTGCTGGGCGGGTTGAGCTGCAAGGCCACATCCGGGGTCTGTAGTGGGCCTACCGACCCAAGCTGGACGCCGAGACGCCCCCCTTCCGCGACCGGCTCGGGTGAAGTGTCGACGCCCGTCCGATCAGGCGGCATTGAATCGCTTCAGAATCGCCGCCGAAGGCCACCAAACGCTTGACTGTGAAATCGATTGCTGAGAGCATGGAAGCAGCTCGTCCCGGTCAGTTCAGCGTGGTTCGCGGGAGCTTCGGCGATGAGCAGCCGAACCCTAAGGAGTCAACTCGTGAGCACCTATCTCGTGCCTCAAATCGCCACCCGGCCCAAGGCTGAGCCGAAGACCGTCTACACCCTCGCCAACGGTGATCTGCGGCTCACCACCAACGTCAAGACCTGGGACATGCAGCAGCAGGTCGAGCGTGAGTTCGCCGCTGCGGTGGAGTCGCTCGGCTGGAACGTCAAGCGCACCCATGGCGTGAACCCGGCCACCGGCCACGGCTTCATCGACAACCAGCGCGCGGGCATGGAGGTGTTCAAGAACGTCCCAACCGAGGCGCCGCTGGTCGTGGTCGAGGCCGTCTGGCAGTACAGCCACCACATCCTGCACGGCTTGCGCGATCATCAGGGCCCGATCCTGCTGGTGGCCAACTTTGCCGGCGACTTCCCCGGCCTGGTCGGCATGCTGAACCTGCACGGCTCGATGGTCAAGGCCGGCATCAAGCACGCCACCCTGTGGAGCAAGGACTTCACCGACGAGTGGGCCCGCACCAAGCTCGCCGAGTGGATCGAGACCGGCGCGATCGTCCACGACACCTCGCACGTCCGCGACCTGCCCGCGCTACCCGCGTCCCCGGAAAAGGAACTCGGTGAGGCGCTGGCCGTCCAGCTCAAGACCGACAAGGCGATCATCGCCATGTTCGACGAATACTGCATGGGCATGTACAACGCCCTGATCGACGACGAGATGATGAACCCGGCCGGCATCTACAAGGAGCGGCTCTCCCAGAGCGCGCTCGTCGCCGAGATGAAAAACGTCTCCGACGAAGAGGCGGACGCCGTCCGCAGCTGGCTGAACGAGGCCGGCATGACCTTCCACATCAACAACGACGGTGACTGGAAGGAGAACCTGACCGACGAGCAGGTTCACCAGCAGATGAAGATGTACGTCGCCGCCGTCCGGATGGCCGACGACTTCGGCGCCGACGTGATCGGCATCCAGTACCAGCAGGGACTCAGGGACATGGTGCCCGCCTCCGACCTCGTCGAGGGCCTGCTCAACAACGTCGAGCGTCCGCCGGTAACCTCGCGCGACGGCTCCCGGGTGCTCTACGAGGGCGCGCCGATCCCGTGCGCCAACGAGGTCGACCAGGGCGTCGCGATCGATGCGCTGGTCACCAACCGGGTGTGGACGGCGATGGGCCTCGACCCGGCGACCACCCTGCACGACGTCCGCTGGGGCGACCAGTGGGGCGAGGACTTCGTCTGGGTCCTGGAGATCTCCGGCTCGGTGCCGGCCTCCCACCTCGGCGGCTACGACAAGGCCCACGCCTACCGGCAGAGCTATTACTTCTTCCCGCTCGGCGGCGCCACCCTCTCGGGTGTCTCCAAGCCGGGCGAGATGGTGTGGTCGCGGGTCTTCATCATGGACGGCGCCCTGCACGTCGACCTGGGCCGCGGCACCTGCATCGAGATGCCCGCCGAGGAGGTGCAGCGTCGCCTCGATGCCACCAACCCGGAGTGGCCGATCATGAACGCCGTCCTGCACGGTGTCAACCGCGACCAGCTGATGGCCCGCCACAAGGCCAATCACCTCAACGTGGTGTACGCCCCCGACGCCGAGACCGCTGATGCGGCGCTGGTCGCCAAGGCCGCCATGTTCGACGCGATGGGCTACCAGGTGCACCTCGCCGGCGATGTGCTGACCGATCTGGCCTGAGTCTCGTCAGAACGAAGGGCGCCACCGAGCTAATCGGCGGCGCCCTTCGCTTCTTCGTCGCAGGTCGTGACGTCTTTCTGACCCGAGATCCGCACACAGGCCTCTGCTTGGGCGCGCTGCGGAATTTGGGGTCGAAATCACGGCACCCGATAACCCGCTCGCGCCACCGATGTCGCGATATCGCTGCCGGATCATCGAGCAGCGCCCCAGACCAGCCCCCGCTGAGTCGATGAGCAACGACATCGCGACAAAGCCCGGTGGAGACCAGCCGCTGACCGCTACCCGTCCGGCCGGGTGGGACGTTCGGCGCCGTGGACGTGAGGTTGGCAGCTGTCGTGAACTCGGAGCGCTATCTCTGGCCCAAGGCGCCGCGCAGACGCGCGCGACGAACTGGACTTCGAATTCGCGACAACCGTAACGAACAGCCGGCACTGGGGGCTGCGACCCGTCCGGCGCAGCCCGGCGACTCAGCGAGCTTGCACGCCGAAGGCGCGCAGCTCGGCGGCGTCCCACTGCTCGGCGGTGAACGGCAGCAGGCCTGGTTCGTAGTTGACCAGCTCGGACGAAGCGATCGACACCTCGCGCAGCACCGTCCGATCGCCGCTGAGCGCGCCGCACGCCCGGGCCTGCACCAGCAGGTTGCCCAGCGCGGTGCCTTCGGCCGGGCCGGCCACGACCTTCAGGCCAGTCGCCTCGGCGGTGAGCTGGCAGAGCAGTGAATTCTGGCACCCGCCGCCAACCACATGAACCACCGAGACCTCGCGTCCGGCCAGCTCACAGCTCTTCGCGATCGTGCGCCGGTAGGCCAGCGCCAGCGAGTCCAGGATGCAGCGGGTGATCGCCACCGGATCGTCCGCCAACTCCTGACCGGTCTCGGCTGCCATCGCTAGCAGTCGTCCGGGCATGTCGCCAGGGGGTAGCAGCCGCTCGTCGGTCATGTCCAGCACGCAGGCGAGCCCCGGCAGTTCGGCCGCGCCGGCCAGCAGGGTGCGCAGGTCCGACTCGCGTCCGGCGGCCTTCCACGCCCGCTGGCTCTCGCTGAGCACCCACAGGCCCATCACGTTCTTGAGGTAGCGGACGGTGCCGTCGATGCCGAGTTCGTTGGTGAAGTCGGCCTGCCGGCTGGCCTCGGTGAGCACCGGCTGCTCGAGTTCGAGCCCGACCAGCGACCAGGTGCCCGACGAGATGAACGCGAAGTCGGTGCCAGTGGCCGGGATCGAGGCCACCGCGGACGCAGTGTCGTGACCCCCGACCGCCACCACCTTGAGCGGCTTCGCAAACAATCCCGGGGTGGTTTCGCCCAAGACCGTGCCGGGCTCGACGAGTTCGGGCAGCACGGCCGGCAGCGGCAGACCATAGCGCTCCGCGAGATGCGCACAGAGCTCGTCCGACCACTTGCGTCCGGCCACGTCCAGCAGGGCAGAGGTGGAGGCGATGGTGACTTCGGCCACCCGGCGGCCACTGAGCCAATAGCTGAGCAGGTCGGGGGTGAACAGGATCTTGCTCACCTCGCCCCAGCGTTCATCCTCGCGGGAGGAGATCAGCTGGAAGATCGTGTTGATCGCCATCACCTGAAGGCCCGCGGTGGCATACAGCTGCTCGGCCGGGAGCTCGGCGAAGACCAGTTCGGGCACGCCCACCGTGCGGTCGTCGCGGTAGTGGAAGGGGCTTTCGAGCAGCTCGCCGGACGCGTCCAGGCGGCCGTAGTCGACCCCCCAGGTGTCCACGCCCACCGACTCGAGCGCTCCCCCGCTGGCTTCGATCGCCGCCTGCACGCCCTTGCGGACATTCTCGAACAGGCCGCGGGCATCGGTGTGGATGCCGTCGTCCGCCGGCACCGGTCCGTTCTCGAAGCGGATGGTCTCGCTCAACTCGAAGCGACCACCGTCCAGCTTGCCCAGGATCACCCGACCACTGGACGCACCAAGGTCGGCGGCGGCGAAGTAACGGGCGGTCATCGGGTCACCGATCCGGGGCTCGCGACGAGGTTCATGGGCGCTTCCTTGCGACGGCGTTGAATCGTTTCATAGCCTACCCCGGCGGCCTCTTCGCGTCAAGACACCCCCGGGCACGACCCGAACAAAGTTCGCTCCCGAAAGGGACCCGCGCTCCCGAACATTCGGGAGCAAACGTCCCATTCGGGAGCGA
>ERZ724512.1020-NODE-1020-length-13170-cov-7.611361_pt1 | contig 13170 bp, 6 predicted proteins | sample MGYA00376045_ERZ724512 | MGnify/ENA primary metagenome ERZ724512 (study PRJEB28724, sample SAMN07190883) | activated sludge metagenome | isolation source: activated sludge of sewage treatment plant in Hong Hong | place: Hong Kong | collected 2016-03-17 ... | reverse complement strand
GTTAGACCTTCGACCATCCGTTAGCGACAAATCGGGCAATTCGGCCTAACGGATGTTCGAAGGTCTAACGGATGCCGACGATTCAGTGCTGCCACCAACGCCGCGGTTCCGGCTCCGGGTCGCAGTAGCCCGGGGTGGCCTCGTCGTCCGCCGCGATCTGCTCGGACTCCACCTCGTCCTCGGCCTGGGGGTGGGATTTGCCCTCGATGGCAAACTCCTTGCGCGCCGCCCGCGACCCGGCCGAGATGCTGTGCCACATGCGCCCGTCACCGAGCTGCTCGAGAAAACCGGAGCGCTTGAGCACCTGGCGGGCCTGGAAGAACACCCGCACCAGATACAACGCAACACCGCGCTGTTCCAGGCGAGTGCGGATCAACTCGAGGGCGTCCACACTGGTCGTGTCGAGCTGGCTGGTGGCCTCCAGGTCGAGCAGCACTGCCCGCAGGTCCGGTTCGGCGTCGGCCTGCTCGAGCACACCGTCGGCAATCTGGCTGGCGTTGGCCCAGAACAACGGCGCGTCCAGTCGCAGCACCAGCAGCCCGTCGTAGGTCTTGCGCTCCGTGTGCCCGCGGATGCTGCCCCACGCCGCTTTCTCGTCGGGGACTTTGCCCATCACCTCAAGGTCGATCCGGCTTGAGCGGTAGACCAGCCCGAGCACCGCCAGGGCGACCGCAGTCAGCAAGCCGTAGAGCGGGCCGAGCAGCAGGACCCCGATCAATGCGGCAACTGCCGAGGTGAAGTCATTGCGCCGTACCTTGCGATAGCGCTGCAGCGCACCGACGTCCATGAGTCCCCACACGGCCTGGATCACGATGGCCGACAGCACGCAGCGCGGTAGTGGCTCCAAAGCGCCGGCGAATGCGATGAGCGCCAGCACCACGATCACCGCTGCGGCGATGCCCGTCACCTGCGTCTTCGAGCCGGCCCGCTCGGCCGCGGCGGTCTTGGACAGCGACCCGGCCACCCCCATTCCGCCCAGCACACTGGAGCCGATGTTGGCGGCACCGGTAGCCACGAGCTCCTGATTCGTGTCGACGCTGTAGCCACCGCGAGCGGCCAGCAGCCGGGCGGCAGAGACCCCTTCGGCCAGCCCGACCAGAGCCAACGCCAGCCCGCCGGTGATGATCTGCGGCACGTCCCCCAAACCCACCCCCGGTAGCGATATTCCAGGCAGGCCAGTCGGCACCGAGCCCACAGTGGCCACGCCGCTGCCGGCCAGCCCGAACGTGTCAGACGCGGTGATCGCGGCGACCAGCACGATCAACCCCCACGGCAGCCTCGGCGCGAAGCGGGCACCAAGGAACAACGCCGCCAGCGCGGCGACGCCGATCGCGGCCGTGAGTGGGTTGATCTCACCCAGCGATGTGAAAATCGACCAGGCTCGGCTCAGCACGTCGCCCTTCACCGGCGGCATGCCCAGCAGACTCGGAATCTCGCCGAGGATGATGAGCAGCACCAAGCCGAACACGAAGCCGGTGACGATTGGCCGGGACATGAACTCCGCAGCCCACCCCAGCCGGAACAGCCCGGCCAGGATCAGCGACACGCCGGCCGCAAGGGCCAGCGCCGAGGTGTAGGCGACGGCCTTGGCCGGGTCGCCCCCCGCAAGGTCAGCGATCAGCGAGCCGGACAGCACCGACACGGTGGATACCGGTCCGACTACCAGCCGCGGCGAGGAGCCGAAGACCGCATATCCGATCAGCGCTAGCGGGATCGAGTACAGACCGACCAGCACTGGGACGCCGGCGATTCCCGCGTAACCCAGCGACTGCGGCATCGCCAACGCGGCGACGACCACGCCCGCGAGAATGTCCGCACCCAGGTAGCGCACGGGGTAGGTCCTGATCCAGCTCATGATCGGAACCCGCACATCCGCATTGTGGCGCGTTGGGGCCATGTTCACCCGTTAGTTGCCTCACGGCCACACAAACGGCGCGCAATAGGGTGCCAGTCATGGAGCAACACACCCTTCCCAGTCGGCGGCTGGCCGGCGTGGCCGTGATCGCCTTCAGCTCCGTCGCGTGGTGGCCGGCATTCACGCTGGGCGCCTGGGGCACCGTCTTCTTCTCGCAAGTGATGAGCCTGTGGGCGGTGTCCACAGCAGCCTTCGTCCTGGTTGCCCTGAGTGTCGACCTGCGGCGGCGGTGGCGCTGGTGGGCGATCGCGCTGCTGGTTCCGACCGGCTGGTTGCTCCTGGCACTGGAGGTCGCGCCGGGCAAGTACGCCGCTCCCGCGTGGCTGGCAACGCTGGTCACGCTGTTCGGGGCTCCGGCCATGATGTGGATCCTGGTGCGATTCGCGGCTCCCGATCTGGTCGAGGACGCCGAGCCGCGCGATCGGATCACCGTCATCGCAGCGGTCCTGGTGGTCGTGCTGGGCGCGTTCGGCGTAGGCAAGTACCAGCAGGAATTCTTCACCTGCGGGGACTTCATGATCAGCGGAAACTCACAGCCGCCGGGCTGCACACCGGGTGACCCGTCGCTGGACATCTTGCGTCGTTGAGGCGGTTCCCGGTAAGCGGACTGCCGTTCAAGCACTCGTCAGGAATCCCCGATAGATGAGCCGTAGGCTTCTTGGGCACCGCAAGATCAAACTTTGGAGAAGATTCCGTGCGCTGGTTCACTTCCGTTGTCGCCACAGCCATGCTCACCACAGGATTGGGTGCGGCAGCCGTCCCGCCGGCACACGCGGCGGCCGGCATCACGCTGGACAAGACTGCGCCCGCTTCGGTGCTGCTCGGCAAACCCGTCCCCTACACGCTGAAGGCCAGCAATCCTGCGGGGAACGACCCGCTGTACAACGTCAGCTTCTCCGATGTTCTGCCCGCCGGCTTCGAGTACGTGGGGCCCACGAACCCGGCCTCGGCGGGTGAGCCGGCGATCAGCACTGCACCGGGTGGGCAGACCGTGCTCACGTGGACGAACATCACCGACCTGCAACAGGCGTCGTCGTTCACGATCGACTTCAAGGCCAAGCTGAAGGATCCGCTGCCGACCACGATCGTGCCCACCGACACCAACACGGCGTACGTGTCCGGCTCGACGAATGAGCGCGACGTGCCGAAGTTCAACGCCGACGGTACGCCCAAGGCGGGCTTCATCAGCAGCAACGACACCGCCTCGACCGCACGGGCGCCTTTCGAGGTCGTGAAACAGAGCTCCAACAGCCCCGAGGGCGAGTTGCTGCGTGGCGTCCACGACCAACGCTCGACCTATACGCTGACAATTCGCAACAACGAGGCAGTGCCCACCAACAACGTGACCGTCACCGACTACCTACCAGCCGGCCTGGAATTTCTCGGCTGCGGTGACGAGGACAACTCGCAGGTGGTGACCGAGGAGTACACCGGCTCCGGGCCGCTGGGAACACAGGCCGTGAACCCCACTCCATGCCCGGCGCCGGTGAGCGTCGAGACCGTCGACAGCCCGCAGGACGTGCCGGGACTCGGTGATCTCAGCGGCGTCTACACGGCCGTCACCTGGAACGTCGGCACGCTAACACCCACGGATCCCCCGACCGAGATCAAGTACGTCGCCGGCATCCCGTTGTTCGAGAACACGATGTCCTGGCCGAGCGGCCAGGTCCCGGACACCGACGGGCCGCAGGGCTCGAACCTGGACAACAACAACGGCACCTCCACTCGGGAGGGCATCCCCGAGCACTCGCTCACGAACCGGGTCTCCGCCTCCGGCGTGTTCACGGGTACCGCAGCGACCAATCCGGTGGTAGTCACCGAGGACCACACGGTCACGATCGAGGACGTCCGGATGCAAAAGGACGCGGACTCCAAAACGTTCACGCCAGGCGACACCGTCGACTTCACGTTCACTATCGAGGCCAGCGAGTACATGAACGCCGACGGCATCGACGTGATCGACACGCTGCCGGATGGCTACTGCCCGCTGGCACTGACCGAGAACTACTGGCCCGGCGGCCCGGCTGGCTGCGCTCCCGGCGTGGGCCCGCAGGTCAGCACCAATGGCGGGGCGGCCCAACCGCTGGGGTACGCCGCCGGCACACAATGGAACACCAACGCCTACACCGTGAAGCTGGATCCGGTCTCGGTGCTGGCCAACAAGCAAACCGTCATCACTTTGCCGGCCCGGATGCTGGCGACGTACCGTGCAACGGGCAAGCCGACGGTGGCCGGGGACTCGTTCGAGGACAATGTCGAGCTGCTCGCTACCACCGAGCCGATACCGTACGTGGACGGCGACCGGGTGCCGGTGGGTGACGACTCCCAGTACACCCAGGGCACTCCCCTGCCCACGATCAGCAAGCAGATGAAGCAACGCGCCGCTCCGCCCGACTACCCCACGGGCATGAAATGCGATCCGAGTGTCGCTCCGGTCTACCAAGACGCGGCTGACATCGCCGAGGCGGACAGCCAGTTCCGCAAGGGCGACGTGATCTGTTTCAAGCTGCGCGTCGACTTCCCCTCATCCGTCCAGACGAAGAACGCCGTGGTCACCGACTTCCCGCCGGTCGACACCGAATTCGTCACGACCAATGACCCCGTGACGGGCAACAACGCCTACGCGCTCACGACTGCGAACAACGTCAACGTCAGTGTCGACCTGACCCCGACCAAGTTCGTCCTCACCCTCGGCGATGGCGGCTTCGTGCCTGCGGGCGGAGTCTTCGAAGCGACGTTCGCCGTGCAGGTCCTGAAGCCCGGGACCGGCACCAAGCCGGAGATCACCGGCAACCTGATGAAGATGCGCACGGAGAACACCGCCGGTGTCGCACAGTCCTACCGTGATCAGGCGGACTACGGGTTGGTCCCGCCCCCGGACCTGTCCATTGCGAAGGGCGTGCGGCAGACCACCGCGCCCGCTGGCACCTGGAATCCCCCGCAGGACAACAAGCCGGTGCAGCAGGGGTCCACGGCGTACTTCCAGATCGACATCGCGAACAACCCACGCAATCTGCCGGGTGCGGATTACTCCGTGCGCGGCCTGCAGGTGTGGGACGCGCTGCCCACACAATTGAGCTGCAGCAACGTGGACCTCGGCTCCCTGCAGTGGATCAAGCCTGGGACCGCGACCGTTGCCGCGCTGCCCGCCGGCGTTGGGGTGACCTGTGACGCAGGCATGCTCAAGTGGGTATTCCCCACTCCGGACTCCGCCAACGACTACTCAGTTGCCAGCGGCCAGACGGTTTCGCTGATCTACCCGATGACCATCCCGAACGAGGCCAGCGTCAGTACGAACTACCAGAACACTGCCTATGTCCGCAGTTTCGACGCGTTCACCGACATCCCGAACCAGACCGCGACCTACTTTCCCAAGAACAACGTCGACACATCGGTCCCGGTCGAGGACCAGGACACTCCGCCGCTGAAGGACCCTTCGAACGTCTACATCAAGAACGTCACAATGGCCAAGACCGGCGTCAACGAGACCGGCAACAACCTCAAGACGCAGGCGACTATCGGCGAGACGATCACCTACACCTACTCGGTGACCATCCCGGCCAAGTCGACCGTTTACCAGGGTGAGCTGTGGGACGAGCTGCCCTCCGGGATTGGCCTGGTGTCCATCGACGACTGGGGCCGCGACGGCTTCACCGACAAGCCAGCGGGGTTCACGCTCAACACGGATATCGGGACCAACCCAACGGGCAAGCTGACCTTCCCCAACCCCTATAGCAACGACACGAACGCCGACCAGGTGTTTGCGGTCAAAGTGACAGCCAAGGTGCTGCCCGCCGCGATCTCCTGTGCGACCAGCCCGTGCGTGGTGCCACCGGCACCGGGCACCGGCACCAAGCTGACCAACAACGCCAAGTTCCGCAGTTATACGCAGGCGGTGGGCGGTTCGGCGCTAAACCGGCAGATCGGCTACGACATGGAGATCGTGCAGCCGAACCCCAGTGTCTTCAAGCTGGTGGACCCGACGCAGATGACCTCGGCCGATCAAGAAATCAACGTGTCGATTCCGTTCAGCAACTCGAGCGGCCGGCCACCGCTGCACGACTGGCAGGTCAAGGACTGTCTGCCAGAGCCGTTTGAACTGGTTCCGGGCTCCATATCGACCGTGCCGAGCGGGCTGAACGTCGATAACGTAAGTGGCTGCCTCATTATCAGTGGCGATGCCACACACACAGCGATCCCTGCCGGCGGCGTCCCATACTCAGTCGCCTTCAAGATCAAGGCGAACACCTCGCTGCCGGCCGGCCAGACGTACACGAACACCGCCACACTGACCGGCAGCAGCATGCCGGGTGACGTGACTGGGGAGCGCCTGTACACGACCGAGAACAAGGCCACCTGGAAGTCCCCTGGCTCGGGCATCAAAAAGCAAACAGATCCGGACACCGCGACCATCGGCGAGCGGTTCACCTCGAAGATCACGGTCGACATCGCGAAGAACCTCAACTACTACAGTGCTGGTGTTGTCGACACGTTGCCCGCGGGTGTGAACCCGGCGTCCGTGCAACTGGTCGGGATCACCTGCAAAAACGCCGACACCACGGCGTGCGGTATCGGTGGGACGCCACTGACCCCCTCGGGGCAGAAGATCGGCTGGTCGTTCGGCGACATCCTCGCGGCCTCGCAGCACCGGACCGTGACCATCGAGTACACGGCGGTTGTGGCCGACGTAGTGGGCAACAAGGCCGGCGGCAAGCTGACAAACAGCGCCAAGCCCTACTGGAGCCCGACGCAATTGCCGAACCCGCCGACCACCATCGCCGGCTTCGAGGCTTTGCCTGGCACAACCAACCCGGTGAGTGACACAGTCACGATCGTCGAGCCTGACCTCACCATCGCCAAGACGGTTAACGACCTCGAGACGATCAGCGCCAACCCTGACGACACGTTCACGTACAGCATCGAGGTGACTAACGGCAGTGGCGTGAACGTCAGCACCGCCTACAACATCGACATCACTGACACGCTGCCCCCTCACGTCGAGGTGGCTGGGCAACTACCCCAGGGCTGCGCCGTCAGCGTTGACGGCCGGAAGGTGACCTGTTCGATCGGAATCCTGCCCCAGGGGGCATCGGCGACATTCTCCTTCGAGGCCCGATTGACCCCGGGCGCCCAGCCGGGCACAGCGGAGGTCAACAGCGCCAAGATCGACTCGTACAACAGCCTGCAGAACGACCAGGGCCGTGAGTACATCGGCCCCAGTGACACCGCAATCGTGAACCCGGTTCTGCCGGTGCTCACGATCACGAAGGACAACTCCGACGACCAGGCCTACATCGGCTCGCCGTACACCTGGACGATCGTGGTTTTCAACGCGTCCGGTGCCACCGCGTACAAGCCGGATGTCGTGGACACGTTGCCGCCGAACTGGACCTACAACACCGGTTCAGCGAAGGTGACGATCAGCGGCGGCTCGACGACCCAGATCGACCCGACGACGATCTCGGGGCAGACCCTGACCTGGACCGATCTGGCCGACCTGGCCGACGGCAAGACACTTACGATCACGCTGACCGCGACACCGGGTCCGAATGTGGTCACCAGTCCTGGCGTCGGGCTCGGCACCCATCACACGAACACGGCGATGACTAGTTGGGATCTCGGTCCCACGGCCGCCTGGGGCACTGACGAGTCCGAGAACGCGACCGCCTACACCGAGATCGCCTCGGCCGACCTGCAGATCGTGAAGACCCACGAGACTGACTATCCGAAGACGTGGAACGTCGGCGCGGATGAGGTCGTCCCGGGCACGGACTTCGTGTGGCGGATGGATGTCACGAATAACGGGCCCGACCCCAGCATGGGACCGTTCACCATCGAGGACACGCTGCCGGTCGGCGTGACGTACAACAGCGCCGGGAGCGACTGGTCCTGCACGCCCAACGGTCAGGTCATCACCTGCAAAACCGGGCAGGCCGGCCAGACGCTGGCCAAGGGCTCGTCCCTGCCGCCGTTGCTGCTGCACGTCAGTGTCGCCCTCGATGCCACCGGCGATCTGAAGAACACCGCCAAGGTGACCGGCCCTACCTACGACCCGAAGCCGATCAACAACAGCGACGACGACACCGTGACGCCCCGACCGCTGGCTGACGTGGCCATCGAGAAGAGCCGCACGAAGCCGTACGTCGTGGGCGGTCAGGTCACCTACACACTGACGGTGACGAACAACGGCCCCTCAGTTTCGGTCGCGCCGATCACGGTCGAGGACACTCTGCCCGCCGGGCTGTCCATCGCCTCGATCGACAGCGGCGCCTGGGATTGCACGCCTAAGAGCGGACCGGCGACGAAGATCACTTGCACGAGTGACGTCGACATGCAGCCAAACACTCAGGCGGATCTGATCAAGATCACGGTCGACGTGCTCGAGGCACCCGGCACTCCGGAGGCCGTGAACACGGCCAAGGTCACGCCGACCACAGAGGACTACGACCTGACGAACAACGAGGACTCCGTCGAGGATGTTGTCGTTTCTGAGGTCCAGCTCGGGATCACCAAGAAGACCACGGGCGCGAACCCGGTCGCGGCCGGCGAGAAGACCCAGTTCACGATCACGGTGACAAACGCCGGTCCCGCGAAGGCGAAGAACGTGCAGGTCGTCGACGTGCTCGAACCGGGACTGCGGGCGACTGCCGCCACCGGCAAGGACTGGAGTTGCGACGTCGGGACCGGCACCACCGTCACCTGCAAGCGGGCGGACTTCCCGGTGAAGGACTCCCCGTCCGACATCGTGGTCACTGCCGCTGTGGACCAGGCAGTGCCGGGCGGCACCACGTTGAAGAACACGGCGACGGTGACCACCACCTCACCGCAGCCTGGTGGCGACCCGGACCCGGCGATCTCCACGGTGGACGTCATCGCTAAGTCCGACCTCGCCATCGTCAAGACCCACCAAGGCGGGCCCTGGACGATCGGCAAGCAGGGCATCTGGCAGTTGAAGGTGACGAACAACGGACCGTCGGACAACCCCGGCCCGCTCACCGTGACCGACCAACTGCCGCGCGGCAACGAGTTCGTCGCGGCCACTGGCGACGGCTGGGAGTGCACTGCGTCCGGCCGCACTGTGACCTGCAACCGCCAGACTGGCTTGATCGTGGGTCAGTCCTCGGAGTTCTCGATCCGGGTGGACGTCGTCGCGGGTGCGTTCCCCTCGGTTGTGAACCCGGCCGAGGTCACCTCGCCGATTCCGGACCCGAACCCGGACAACAACCGCACGTCCGATCAGGTCTCCGTCGAGAAGGCCAAGCAGACCGCCAATCCGCTGCCGAAGGACCCGAGCGTTCTGCCGTCCAGCCAGACCAACCAGGGGCAGAAGATCCACACCAAGGTCCGCTGCACCCCGCTGAAATCCTCGGCAGCCGGCGAGACGTCATACTGCAAGGTCAAGCGCAGCAAGAACGGCACGATCCGGATCAAGATCGTCGGGCACCGCGCCATGCGCGTGACCGTGGTCCAGTTCGCGCACGGCACTGCAGCCTACAAGCCGTGGAAGCGGGTGAAGAAGTACGTGCTGCGCCCGTAATAGCGCTTCAAATCGGTGAACGTTTCGGCAATCGGTGAACACAGAATGCCGTGAAACTGTGTTCACGGATTGCCGAGATGTTCACGGATTCGCGACGAACAGCCCGGACTGGCCGAGCGACTCGATCAACGCATCCAGGTCCGATCGCACCCGGTCGTCGGCCCGTACCCGCAACTCATCGGCGATCTGCGCGCGAGTGGTTTGCCCGTCCATGAGCGAAACGGCAGTGCGGCTGAGCTCGTCCTCGAGCCGCAGGGTCTCGTGCCGAGCCGTGGTCACCAGCCCATCGGCGGCGGCCTGCTCCCGCATGTAGTCCACAACCCGGGGAGCAGCACCGGGCCGCACGCACGGCACCGGCCGGTACCGGACCTCGATGGCCCGGGCAGCGAGCATCTGCAGCCAGGCCGCGGGGTCGGTCTTCAGGTCTGACGCCTGGACGCAGCCCGGCCATGCAGCACCCAATCGCAACAGGTCGTCGCGCGTGGCCTGGTCGACGCTCACCTCCACGTCCCGTAACAACCGCAGACGTGACTGCTGACTGCGGGTCTGCAGGTGCTGGGCTGGCGCCGCAAGCCACAACTCGCCGAGAGCTTCCGCGTCGATCGGCCCTGCGGCATCGCGCGTCCAAAGGCTCTGCCGGAACGTGCGGTTGGACACGTAGTCCCACCACTGCTCACGCTCTATCTCACCGGTCGGCGCGTCCGCGACCGGACGCGCGAAGTCCGCGAGATGCGCCTCGCCCAGATATCCCAGCCCCACCTCAGAGGCGCGAGCAGCGAACTCGTCGAAGAAGACTGGATGGTGCTCGGCGGCGAGTTCGTCGTGGAGCAGCACATAGTCCGGTTTCGCCGACGTCCGTCGCGCGACGGCGCGCAGGATCTCGGCGTACTTGCCGGCCGCCTCCGCCTTCTCGACTACCCGCAGGAGGTTTCTGGCATCGGCAATACCGCTGGACTCCCGCAGCAGCATCTCGGCGACCATCGTGCGCAGGTGTGCCCCGGGCTTCACGTCGTAGGAGATGTACGCAATCCCACGCGGGGCGAGGTTGCGCGCCACGCATTCCAGCAGGTCCTGGGGGCGCGGAATCCAGGAGTAGACGCCGTGGGCGATGACGTAGTCGAACCCGCCCTGGTCGAAGTCGCGCAGATCGGCCTGCACGACGGTCAAGTTGGGCAGCGCGGCTACCGCGTCCTGGGCACGAGCCACCGCGGCGGCAGACAGGTCGATTCCCACGAACGCGGCGTCCGGGGCATACGCGGCCAGGGCGGCCAGATTCCCGGCGTCGGAACAACCGATCTCCAGCACGCGAGCCATCTGCGGATCCGCCGGCTCCAGACCACGCAGATGCGCGATGACCGCCATCCGGTCCGGCTGGGTCTGTCCCAGCGGGACACTGGGGTAGGCGACCTCGTCGTACGAAGCGCTCACTTGGTCAGGGTCACGCTCACCGGCGCTGCTGCGCTCCCGTCCTTGTTCTGCGCGTAGTAGCTCAAGGTCGCGGAGTCGTAGGAGATCGCCAGGTCGTCGTGGCGCGGACCCCCTCGTCCGCCCGTGCGCATCTCCGCCACCTTCGGCCCCGTGAAGCTCAACTCGTAGAGCCGGGTGGGATAGGTACCGGTCCGCACCATGCTGACCTGCGCACCCGTGGCCTCTGCACCACTGGCCACGAGTTGCTGCAGCACAGCAGTGGCCTGGTCGCCCCTCTTGGACAGGAATACGGAAGTGTACGAAGGCTTCCCGGTCGCTCGAGAGGCGCCGAAGCAGACCGACTGGATGCCCATCTCCCCTTCGTGCTTGGCCACCTGCGAGCCGCCGGTGATTCCGGTGATCTTGAGGAATCCGTCGTACTGTGGCGCGTTCACAGGGTCCGCTGTCGTCGTCATGCCATCGCAGACCGGGACCGTCTGATCGCTGGTAGCGGGTGCGTCGAGGGTCACCGGCGTCCCCGGCGTCCAGGTCCCCCCAGCGCCTTGCGTATAGGGGGTCATAGTGACTGAGGACCAGGAGAAGGACACGTCCTCGGCCGATGAGTCGTGCCCACCGAAGCGGAATCCCGCCGCCTTCACGCCGGTGAAGGCGTACCTGTTCATGACGGTGCTGTCGTTGCCTTGGGGATGCACCGTGACCTGAGCCGTCGCAATCTGGGTGTCGTCGGCGAGGCTTTGCAGGATTGCGATGCTTGAGCTGTCCGGGGTCTTCTCCACAGTGAAGATCCCGGCGTCCGGGGACGTGGCACCGCCCATGCAGAACGAGGAGATGTCGATCTCGCCCTTGTGCTTGGCGGAAACGGTATCGCCAGGAATTCCATCGAGCTTCAGGAATGCCACGAGGCTGGAATCCCCGTCCTGCTTGCCTTTGCCCAGGGTGTCGCAGACCAGCGCCGGCAGCGTGACGCTGGGACCCGCGGGACCTTCAGGACCTTGCGGACCTTGCGGACCTTGCGGCCCCTGAACGCCTTGTTCACCTTTCGCACCCGGGACGCCCTGCGCGCCGGTTGCTCCGGTCGGACCCTGCTTGTTCCAGCTGACGATGTCGCTCTTCGGACACTTCGGCGGCTTCGAGGTGCCGACGTCGGTCAGCCGGCCCTTCTTCAAGCACGCGTAGAAGACGTCGTCGTCTGCTGTCTTGGCTGCGTATGCTGCGATTCCCGAGGCACCGAGAATGAGCCCAACGGCCGCAATCGGTGCAGCCCGTTCCAGTCGTGCCATGTGAATCACCTCGCGCTCAGTGTGTCGTCACCGGAGAACCGGGTCAAGATCCGCCGTCACCCTTCGCTCAGGGAATAGTTGGGAGTTCAACAATGTTGTGTGAGGCATGATCGCGTTCGACACTCTCGAGGCCGAAGCCCGCAGCCGGCAGGCCCAGCGCACCGCCTGGCAGGACGGGGATGAGCCGCTGCCCGCGCTCTACGTCAGCCACGGCGCGCCGCCGCTGTTCGAGGACGAACCCTGGATGCGCCAGCTGTTGGACTGGGCCGATGACCTGCCCACTCCGCGCGGCATCCTGATCGTGTCGGCGCACTGGGAGGCCGCACCGTTGAGCCTCAGCGCCGTCGCCCCGGCCAACGTGGTCTACGACTTCGGCGGCTTCGACCCGCGCTACTACCGGATGCGCTACGACACTCCGGCCGCGGAGGAACTCGCCGCACTGGTGCACAAGGTCATACCCATGCCCGTTCACCAGCACGCCTCGCGCGGACTCGATCACGGCGCCTGGGTGCCGCTCAAGGTGATGTACCCGAACGCCGACATCCCCGTGCTGCAACTGAGTCTGCCGACGAACGACCCGCGTCACTTGGTGCAACTCGGACGTCACCTGCAGGCCCTGCGCGAGCACGGCATCCTCGTGATCGGCTCCGGCTTCATGACCCACGGCCTGCCCTATCTGACCCCTGAGATGTTCTTCGGCAACCAGATCCCCGGCTGGAGCCAGGAGTTCGACGCCTGGGCGGCCGAAGCCTTGTCGCGCAACGACCTCGACGAACTTGCTGCCTTCCGCTGCAATGCGCCCGGCCTGCCGTTCGCGCACCCGACCGTGGAGCACTTCACCCCGCTGTTCGTGACGCTCGGCTCCGCTGACGGTGCGATTGCGACGCCGATCGAGGGGTACGCGTTCGGCCTGTCCAAGCGCAGCCTGCAGGTGGCTTAACCCAGCACCTCACGCACGTGCACCGAGCGCACGAGGTCGAGGGCAAACTGCGGGAAGTCAGCAGGCGGAG
>ERZ724512.1018-NODE-1018-length-13178-cov-9.665625_pt1 | contig 13178 bp, 2 predicted proteins | sample MGYA00376045_ERZ724512 | MGnify/ENA primary metagenome ERZ724512 (study PRJEB28724, sample SAMN07190883) | activated sludge metagenome | isolation source: activated sludge of sewage treatment plant in Hong Hong | place: Hong Kong | collected 2016-03-17 ... | reverse complement strand
CAGAATGACATTGACCTCGGAGATCCGCTGGTCAATACGGCCACCGTTACTACTGATGAATTACCAACACCAGAAACAGACGATGCCACAACTCCAGTAGATCAATTGCCGTCTATGTCCGTAGTTAAAACCCAAGTGGGTGGCCCCAATCCGGTTACAACTGCTGGTCAAATCATTGATTATACCATTGTCATTGAGAATACAGGTAACTTAACACTAACAGGAATTGTGCCTGTTGATATGCTTCCCAATGGCATGGTTGGTACTTTGGCTGGCCCCACAGAGAGCATCAGCAGCAACGGACAACTGGACGTTGCCGAAACATGGACGTACACCATTAGTTATACGGTCACACAAAGTGATATTGATGCGGGCATACCTCTGGTCAATCATGCATCTGTAACAACAAATGAATTACCTGACCCTGAAACAGATGACGAAACAACACCTGTTTCTCAGGCACCTTTGTTTACAGTTGTGAAAACGCAGACGAGTTTGCCTGATACCATTACTGTGGCAGGGCAAGTGATTTCCTATCAGATCGTAGTTACAAATACAGGTAATGTATCACTTAATAATGTGATCCCAGTTGATGTAATGCCTGATGGAAGCATAGGATTGCTTTCCGGACCATCAGAAAGCCTGAGCAATGATGGCGTACTTCAGACTGGGGAAGTGTGGACATACACCACCTCATATACAGTAACACAAAGTGATATTAACAATGGGGCAGACCTTATCAATTCAGTTTCGGTTGATACAGATGAAACCCCTGATCCTGTTACAGATGAGGAAAATACACCCATAAAACAACTGCCAGCCATTCAATTGTTGAAAACAGGAACTTATGTTGATCTTGCTCCGGTGGGTTACAATGCGGGTGATGAAATCCATTATACTTTTGAAGTTCAAAACACAGGAAATGTCACACTTTACAATGTATATATTACCGATTATTTGGTTAATGTACTGGGTGGACCAATTCCAATTATGAATCCCGGTGATGTAGACAATACTACCATTTCTGCTATCTATACCATTCAACAGTCTGATATCAATAATGGAAGTTTCTCTAATCAGGCATTTGCTTATGGAACTCCACCTTCTGGACCTGAAGTAAGTGATGATGATACAGATGATCAAACCTTTATACAAACACCTTCCATTCAGTTGGTTAAAAAAGGTTTATTCGTTGATTTGGCTCCTGCAGGTTATAATGTCGGTGACCAGATTGAATATAAATTCTATGTAACCAATACTGGAAATGTAACTTTAAACAACATTGAAATTACAGATCCTTTAGTAGTAGTCAATGGAGGTACTTTATCTTCACTTTCTCCGGGAGAAACAGATAGTATTACCTATTCGGCAGTGTATACCATTACACAATTGGCTTTGGATACGGCTGCTGTAACCAATACTGCATCTGTGGTAGGTTATGCTCCCGACAATTCACCGGTGGAAGACAGCGATACATATACTGAAGTATTGGTGCAACAACCTATGTTTACTGTCACTAAAACACAGACAGGCGGACCTAACCCTGTTGCAATTGCAGGTAGTATTATTGACTATACCATTGATGTGGTCAATACAGGTAATATTACACTTACCAATATCAATGTGGTAGATATCATGCCTGATGGCAGCAATGCTCCAGTAGGTACGGCTACGGAAAGTATGACAGCAAATGGCTTGCTTGAAGTAGGTGAAACCTGGTCATATAACATTTCGTATACAGTAACACAGGCAGATATTGATAATGGTACTCCTTTGGTTAACCATGTTTCTGTGACAACCGATGAAACACCGGATCCTGTAACAGACGAGGAAACAACCCCTATTGGTCAATTGCCTGCATTTACTGTTACCAAAACGCAGGTCAGTGGAGCCAACCCTGTTACAACAGCCGGCCAAATTATAGGTTACCAGATCGTAGTAGCAAATACAGGCAATGTATCCTTGAATAACATTGTAATCACAGATGTAATGCCAGATGGCAGCACTGGTGTATTGTCTGCCCCTTCTGAAAGTGCATTAAACAATGGCGTTTTGGAAGTAGGGGAGTCATGGACTTATACAACAAACTACACGGTTTCACAATCAGATATTGACAATGGAAGTCCTCTTGTTAATCATGTATCGGTAACCACCGATGAAACTCCTGATCCTGAGACTGACGAAGAAACTACTCCTGTACAACAAAACCCAGCTTTTACTGTAAATAAAACCCAGACAAGTGGTCCAAATCCAGTTACTGCAGCAGGGGATGTTATTGGTTATACCATTGCGGTTGTGAATACGGGAAATGTTTCTTTGAATAACATTGTAATCACAGATGTAATGCCGGATGGTAGTACAGGCGTTTTGGGCTTGCCAAATGAATCACTTGTTACAGATGGAGTGCTCAATGTAGCTGAGACCTGGATATACTCCATCAATTATATAGTCACTCAGAGCGATGTTGATGCTGGATTGTCATTGGTCAATCACGTAACCGTCACAACAGAGGAGGATCCTGATCCAAAGATGGATGAAGAAAGTACACCAGTGAGTCAGCAACCTTCACTTTGGTCCGACAAATCAAGTTCCTTTGATTTGGGAGTAAATGCAATCTCTAATCCTGGTGATATCATCACATATACCTATCATGTTACCAACAATGGTAAGGTGACCTTAAGCAATGTATCCATCAACGAATCATCAGGCCAATTTACCGGTGGTGGTGTTTTACCGGTTCCGGTATACCAGTCTTCTTCAATGGGTAGCCCACAAGGTACCCTGCTGGTTGGCGAAACCGCTACCTATGTGGCAAGTTATGCTATTACATTTGCAGATATTATTCAAGGCAAAGTTGAAAACAGGGCCTTGGCGCAGGGTGATTCTCCACTTGGAGTCACTGTTATGGATGATTCAGACAGCGGCAATATTGCTGAGCCTAACGAAACCAACACACCTTCTGATCCAGCGGGTTCAGATCCTACAACAACACTTATTCCGCCGCCACCACCAGTGGCAGTGAATGATGTTGATTTAGACAACATGCCTGGGACAGCGGTAGTAGTTGACATCCTCAATAATGACCATCTTTACAATGGCAGTACACCTTTACCTTCAACAGTAACAGTTACTTTGATCGATCCCGCTACAGGCATGCCAACGCTAACGCCTTACACAGTTACAATCCCTGGTCAGGGAAGCTATGTATACAATCCGACAACAGGTGAAATTACCTTTACACCTGTGCCGGGGTATACTTCAGATCCTGATAATATTGATTACATCCTTACTGAAAATGCAACAGGATTAAGTGATACAGCCAATGTATTGATTACTTACCTCGAAGCTTCTCCATTTGCCAATGACGACAGCTCACTGGGCAATGCGGTAGGAACAAATGCGACAGTAAACCTGCTTGCCAATGACCAATTGTCGGACGGAAGCCAGGCTACTACCACCAATACCTCAGTTATATTGATTGACCCCGCTACCGGCATGCCAACGGTTACACCAAATGTAGTTACCATTCCGGGACAAGGCGTATACACATATAACCCTGCTACAGGAGATTTGACCTTTGATCCGTTTGATGGCTTTACTACAGATCCTACACCAATCAGTTATATCCTTACAGAAACATTGACAGGATTGACAGATCCTGCTTTAGTGACAATTACCTATATTGAACAACCACCGGTTGCCAATGACGATAGCTCACTGGGCAATACTGTAGGCACCAATGCAACCGTAAACCTGCTTACCAACGACCAATTGTCGGATGGCAGTCAGGCTACTACAACCAACACCTCTGTTGTATTGATTGATCCAACTACTAGTATGCCAACGGTTACACCAAATGTAGTTACCATTCCAGGACAAGGTGTCTATACCTTTAATCCTGCTACAGGAGATTTGACATTTGATCCATTTGATGGCTTTACCACCGATCCTACACCTATCAGTTATATCCTTACGGAAACATTGACAGGATTGACAGACGATGCTGTAGTAACAATTACCTATATTGAAGAGCCACCAGTAGCCAATGACGACAGCTCTTCGGGAAATACAGTGGGTATGAATGCAATTGTAAATCTGCTTACCAATGATCAATTATCGGATGGTACTCAAGCAACTACAAGCAATACCTCTGTTGTACTGATTGATCCTGCTACTGGTATACCAACGGTTACACCAAATGTAGTTACCATTCCTGGACAAGGTGTCTATACCTTTAACCCTGCCACAGGAGATTTGACGTTTGATCCGTTTGATGGCTTTACTACAGATCCTACACCTATCAGTTATATCCTTACGGAAATATTGACAGGATTGACAGACAACGCTGTAGTGACAATCACCTATATTGAACAACCACCGGTTGCCATTGACGATAGCTCTCTTGGCAATACAGTGGGTACCAATGTGACTCTTAATTTGCTTACCAACGATCAATTATCGGATGGCAGCCAGGCTACCACAACCAATACCTCAGTTGTATTGATTGATCCTGCTACCGGTATGCCAACGATTACGCCAAATGTAGTAACAGTTGCGGGTCAAGGTGTTTATACTTACAATCCAGCCACAGGTGATCTTACTTTTGATCCTGATAATGGCTTTACTTCTGATCCGACTCCAATTCCTTATGTACTCATGGAAACATTGACAGGTTTGACGGATCCTGCCATTGTGACCATCGACTACTATCAGGTACCTCCGATTGCCAACGATGACAGTTCATTGGGCAATACAGTGGGTAGCAATGCAACCGTAAACTTACTTGTCAACGATCAATTGGCAGATGGCAGCCAGGCTACTACTACCAATACGTCTGTTGAATTGATTGACCCTGCTACCGGTATGCCAACCGTTACACCAAATGTAGTTACCATTTCGGGACAAGGTGTATACACCTACAACCCTTCCACAGGAGATTTGACCTTTGATCCGTTTGATGGTTTTACCACGGATCCTACTCCAATCAGTTATATCCTTACTGAAACATTGACAGGATTGACAGACGATGCTGTAGTGACAATGACTTATATTGAAGAGCCACCGGTTGCCAATGACGACAACTCACTGGGCAATACAGTAGGTACCAATGCAACCGTAAACCTGCTTACCAACGACCAATTGTCGGATGGAAGTCAGGCTACTACCACCAATACTTCAATTGTATTGATTGATCCTGCTACGGGTATGCCAACGGTTACACCAAATGTAGTTGCCATTCCGGGACAAGGTGTCTATACTTATAATCCTGCTACAGGCGATCTGACCTTCGATCCGTTTGATGGCTTCACCACGGATCCTAGTCCGATTGATTATACTCTTACTGAAAATCAGACAGGCTTATCAGACAATGCAACCGTAACCATAACCTATATTGAAATGCCACCATTTGCTGTGGATGATTTCAGCAACGGAAATGTTCCCGGCACCAATGCCATTGTTAATATACTTAGCAACGATGACGTTTCAGATGGCAGCCCAGCAACAACATCCAATACTACCGTGGTGTTGATTGATCCTGTTACCGGTATGCCAACTGTTACGCCCAATCAAGTGACAATCCCGGGTCAGGGTACCTATACCTACAACCCTGCTACAGGAGACCTGACCTTTGATCCTGTTGATGGCTTTACAACCGATCCGGATCCGATTGATTATATACTGACAGAAGTTATGACTGGCTTGACCGATCAGGCAACGGTGACCATTACATATGATGAGGTGCCACCAATTGCCAATGACGATACAAGTAGCGGTAATACAATTGGCAACAATGTGGACTTAAACATTCTGACCAATGATCAGTTGTCAGATGGCAGTCCTGCAACCGTAGCCAATACCGGCGTTGTTTTAATCGACCCTTCTACCGGCATGCCAACATTGACGCCAAATGTTATCAATATACCCGGAGTAGGTATTTACACTTACAATCCTGCAACTGGTGTTTTAACTTTTGATCCGGCACCAGGTTTCACATCTGATCCTACACCGATCAACTACATACTGACAGAAATACAAACAGGTTTGACCGATGAAGCACTGGTGACCATCAATTACGATGAAATGCCTCCGATTGCAAACGATGACAACTCTTTCGGAAATGTAGTAGGTACCAATGCCAGCCTCAACATTCTTGCCAACGATATGTTGTCAGATGGAAGTCAGGCCACTCCTATCAATGCTACCATAGAATTGATTGACCCTGCTACAGGTTTTGCAACGTTTACACCAAATGTTGTGACCATAGCTGGCCAGGGAGTTTATACTTACAATCCTGCAACCGGTGTATTGACCTTTGATCCAAATCCTGGCTTTACAACAGATCCTACACCTATCAATTACATACTAACAGAGACGTTGACAGGTCTAAGCGATCAGGCACTTGTTACCATAACCTACAATGAAATTCCTCCGGTGGCCAATGACGACCAAAGCACAGGCAACGTTCCAGGCAATAATGCAACGTTAAACTTATTGACCAATGATGCCGTAGCCGATGGTACACAGGCCACAGTTGGAAATACATCTGTGACCTTGATTGACCCTGCAACCGGCTTACCAACGGCTACACCAAATGTTGTTACGATTGCCGGCCAGGGTGTATATACCTACAATCCGGCAACAGGTGTGTTAACCTTTGATCCAAATCCTGGCTTTACTACAGATCCTGCACCTATCAATTATATCCTTACAGAGACATTGACGGGTTTGAGTGATCAGGCGAATGTTGCGATTACTTACAATGAAATTCCTCCTGTTGCCAACGATGATCAAAGTTTGGGCAATGTACCAGGCAACAACGCTACTGTAAACCTATTGACCAATGACGATTTATCAGATGGTTCTCAGGCAACCTTGAGCAATACCACAGTAACCTTGATAGATCCTGCTACAGGTTTAGCTACGTTAACACCAAATGTAGTGACCATAGCTGGCCAGGGCGTATATACTTACAATCCTGCTAACGGTGTATTGACCTTTGATCCAAATCCGGGATTCACAACAGATCCAACATCAATCAGTTACCTTCTTACAGAAGTGTTGACAGGCCTGACAGATCCTGCGGTAGTTACCATGACCTATGCTGAACAACCACCGGTTGCAAATGATGACAGTTCGCTGGGCAATGCAGTAGGTACCAATGCAACTGTAAACTTGCTTACCAATGATCAACTGTCGGATGGTAGTCAGGCAACCACCACAAACACTACCGTGACCTTGATAGATCCTGCTACAGGTCTGGCCACTGCAACACCAAATGTGGTAACCATTCCTGGTCAGGGTGTATATACATACAATCCTGCTACCGGAGTTTTGACCTTTGATCCAAATGTAGGCTTTACTACAGATCCTACACCAATTTCATATACATTGACTGAGGTATTGACAGGTTTGAAAGACAACGCCAAAGTGACAGTGACGTACAATGAAATTCCTCCTGTTGCCAACGACGACAGTTCATTGGATAATTCAACCGGAGTGGCTGTTTCGTTGAACATCCTGGCCAATGATGATTTGTCTGATGGCTCACAAGCTACCACTGCCAACACTTCTGTTGTATTGATCAATCCGGCTACAGGTTTGCCAACAGTGACCCCCAATACGGTAACCATACCGGGTCAGGGCGTTTACACGTACAATCCTGCTACCGGTGTGTTGACATTTACACCCAATGTTGGATATACCGGCGATCCTACACCGCTTCCTTACAGACTTACAGAAACACAGACAGGACTTAGTGATATGGCAACTGCTACCATCACCTATCTAGACTTTGTTCAGTCAATAGGCAGCCTGGTATGGGAAGACCTCAATGGTGATGGTATTTACCAGACCAATGAACCTGGTGTGCCCAATGTACAGGTACAATTGTTTGACCCAAGTGGCAATTTGATTGCAACTACCTTTACCGATAATACCGGCCACTTTGTCTTCAACAACATTTTGGCAGGTACGTATTACTTTACCTTCACTCCTGATCCATCGTATGGCTTTACCTTCCCCAATGTGGGCAGCAACAACAATGTAGATAGCGATGTTGACGGCGCTTTCGGACCCGGAACAACGGGCCTGATTACCTTCAACGCAGGCCAGGTTGACCTTTCATGGAATGCAGGTTTGTACAAGTGTGTAGAAATTGGAGAAAAAGTTTGGTACGATGTAGATAAGGATGATATCCTGGATCAGTCCGAAAACGGCATCAACGGTTTGAAAGTCAATCTTTGGAGGGTAGTAGGTAGTACTAAGTCTATTTACGAATCCAAATATACAGGACATAAACCTGGTACCGGCAGTACAGATGGATACTTTAAATTCTGTGCGCCTCCGGGAACCTACTATATCGAAGTAGTAATGCCTCCTATCGGACTTGTTCAGGCAAGAGCCAATATAGGCAATGATGACAACATCGATAGTGATCTAACCAATGCCAACGGCAAATCAACTACATCCAACTTTACTGTACTTTCCGGTCAGTCAAAAACCGATATTGGGGCAGGATTTTATCCTATGGCTACTGCCGGTAACCTGGTGTGGATAGATGACAACAGCGATGGATTGCAACAAGCTGAAGAACCAAGGGTAGCCAATGTACTGGTAGAAGCTTTTGATTCCCAAAATCAAAAAGTGGGTGAAGACTACACAGATCAAAATGGTGTTTATAAAATTGAATACCTGGGTAAATCATCTTACTACCTCAAATTCAATCCACCAGCTGGATACGGATATACTGCTCCTAATTTGCAGGATGACGCCATCAACAGCGATGTGGACCATTCCAATGGTTTGAATACGACCAGAACCTTTGCCATGAGCCCTGGGGTTAACTATGTAAACATCGACGCAGGACTTGCTTTCGGTGCCCTCCCTGTCAGATGGCTCGAGGTGAAAGCTGAAAACAAAGGCGATCACAATGTAATCTTCTGGTCTACTGCCAGTGAGGTAAATACCGATAAATTCATTGTTCAGCGAAGACATGAAAGTGAAGATGAGTTTACCAACATTGCAGAAGTAAAGGCAGCGGGTCTTGCTACCAATGTTAGCACTTACAATGCTACAGATGCCGACGTTGAAAAGGGTGGGGTTTATTATTACAGAATTCAACAATGGGATCTGGATGGACACAACACCCTCAGCAAGACGGTAGCTGTAAGGCTTGAAGTCAAGCACAATGTAATTGGTTTGTATCCAAACCCTGCAAGGGATTATAGTACGCTTTCTTTGGATCTCAAAGGAGAAGAAGATGCCATGATTTCTATCTTCGACGCAGAGGGCAGACTGGTGCAAATCCACCACCTTAAATCTGAAAGCAGATTTGGCCTTTCCAGAAAGCTGAGGATATCAGGTCTTGCAACCGGAGTTTATATGGTACAAACTACGCAAGGAAGTTATACCGATACACGTAAACTCATTATGACAGAATAATCTAAGACGTATATGTTTTTTCTTCGAAAAGCAGGAAGTTTGTTTCCTGCTTTTTTTTTAATTTGAAATGTAAACCATAGGACTAAAACTTCATTTATTGGAATATGCTTAATCTAATTGCGGATGAATTTTATAAATACCTGGATCAACTGGATTTTGCAGATCCTTTGCCTCCGGGAATAGATGTGCTCAATCCAATGAAAGCCAGCAAGGAAGTGCGCGAAATTACTCGCCTGTTTTATCAAAAATACTATAGCGATACTCGACCCCGAACTTTAATATTGGGCATCAATCCGGGCAGACTGGGTGGAGGGTCTACCGGCATTCCTTTTACAGACACCAAACGTCTCAAAGAAAAATGTGGACTAGAATTGGGTGATCTTAAGACCCATGAACCCTCTTCGGTTTTTGTATACGAGTGGATTGACGCCATGGGGGGTGCTGCCACTTTTTACCAAAATTTTCTAATACATTCTGTGTGCCCGCTTGGCTTCATCAAAGGCAAGGTAAATTATAACTACTATGATGACAAAAATTTGGAACAGGCCGCTTTGCCTTTGATTAAGCATCACCTAACTTTCCTGACAAAGATGAACTTCAATAGAGAGGTAGTCTATTGTCTGGGCACCGGCAAAAATTTCACCTTTTTGTCGAAACTCAATGCTATTGAACACTATTTTAAGAAAGTGGTAGCCCTCGAACATCCGCGTTACATCATGCAGTACAAATCGAAATTGAAGGATGAATACATTCGTGATTTTATGGATAAACTTTCAGAGGTGCTTTAAATAACAATTAGTCCACCTTCTTTCAGCGTATCCACCAGATCCAACAAAGCTTCTTCCTCTGCGCTTTCTTTGCCTTCATTCATATACGAGGATACAAAATGAACCCATTCCAACCCGCGCGACGTTCTGGCATTTAAATCTTTCATTTGTTTTTTTAACCATCTCGCCTCCCATTCAAATAATTCCATTTCATAACTTTGATTGTTATGAAAAAATTGCACGTGTGCATAACCCTCATCTTCTGACAAAATGGATATATAATCTGTCAGAAAATAAACCCTGGCATTAGACCTGATTTTGTAATCTGATTTCTTGAGATATTGCCTAATCAATTTGGGTGAATGTGTTGTCTTTGGAACCTTAAAATCAAACCAATGTTGAAGTGGTAATTCAAGTCCTGCTTTGTTCATGTAGTTGTACAATGAAACCCTTAGTCCCTCAGAAAATTTTTCGTGCTCCCCTCCGGTGGTGTCTTCAAAATACCATTCGTTTTCAGCAAATCCTTTAAATGCAGGACCAGTAATCTTTACTTTGTAAGCATCCGGATCCAAGCCAACCGGACTGTGCGCTGTCATTGCAAAACGGTGCCAAAATGCAGACAACAGCACTCCTTCCTTAAAGAGCTGTCTTACTACCTCCATACTGTCGATGGTTTCCTGGTCTGTCTGAGTAGGAAAACCATACATCAGATATGCATGAACCATAATACCGGCCTTGGTAAATGCAGATGCTACCTGCGTCACCTGGGCTACAGACACTCCTTTCTTCATCAAAGCCAACAAGCGATCCGAGGCTACTTCAAGACCACCTGTAACTGCTATACACCCTGATGCCTTTAATAGGCGGCAAAGGTCAGGTGTAAAATTTTTTTCAAAACGAATATTGGTCCACCAGGTAATGGTGATGCCCCTGTGAATCAACTCAAGCGCCAATTCAGCCATCAATGCGGGCGGAGCTGCTTCATCCACAAAATGAAAACCAGTTTCTCCGGTCTGGGCTACAATGGCCTCAATCCTATCGCATAATTGTGTAGCAGCAATGGGTTCGTACCTATCGATATAATCAAGACTGATGTCACAAAACGAACACTTGCCCCAATAGCAGCCATGCGCCAGGGTTAGTTTGTTCCACCGACCATCACTCCACAATCGGTGCATCGGGTTGACGATTTCAACAAAAGACAGATATTTTTTGAGTGGCAGGCCACTATAATCCGGAGTGCCGGTATCTCTCTGTGCAATGTCTTTTTCTGTGGCACCATTGATGTATTGAATAACACCATCTCTGTGCACAAAACATCTTTTGAGCTCATGCCACTTTCTTTTGCCATCAATTACTTCAATAATACAGGCCAATGGCAACTCTCCGTCGTCAAGCGACACAAAATCTACATATTCAAATACCCGTTCATCGCTGAGACTTCGCAATTCAGTGTTGACATAACCTCCTCCCATTGCAATGCGAACCGATGGATGGTGCTGTCTGAACCATCGTGCAGCATAAAATCCACCCAATACGTTGCCGGGAAATGGCAGGGTAATCACTACGAGATCCGGTTGCCATTGGTGACAATAATTTTCAAGACATTGCTCAATTTTCTGAGCCATAAATGTGCCATTCTGTTGCAAACTTGCATAAAGCCCATCAAATGAGGATGCCAAAGAAGCAAGTTGTTCAGCATACCTTGTGAAACCAAAATTGGCATCGACAACAGCGGTGATCCAATCTCCTAAATCTTCAAGATAGAGGGTAGCCATGTGTTTGGCCTGGTCCTGGATGCCCGCTTCTCCAAATTTGAAATCAAGATCCATCACGCTTTCAAACCTACCCGCTTCCGGCAAAAGGTTTCTATTGGCTATGGCATAGGCCATCGTAGCATTTTGCCCGCATAAGAATTGAATGGTACTATCTATGGTTTCAATATACCTGAATCGTAGTTGGTATATGTGTTTTATGTTTTCATTCAAATGGACGATACTTTCCTCTGTTACGTCGAAAATGGCTTCTATGCCAGCTCTGCAAAAGATGGAATGAAAGACATCAATACCAAGATCAGCTTGTTTACTATGAATACCCAAAGTATTTAAATAGCCCTTTAGGTATTGGGTAGCCGGGTAGGGTGTGTTGAGTTGGGTAAATGGGGGCGTGAGCAGCAGTACCGCCGGCCTTTCATGTCCCGTTTGTAATGACATTATCGAACTCTTTGCAACAACATTTTTTCACCGTTTGTTGCCGTGATCAACAACTTACCGTCCTCAATATAATAGGTACCCATTGGTGTCTCCTGTTCGGCACCATTGACCAGGGTGTAAACTATGATCTGATTGCCTTTCGTGTAGTACCACACATTTGATACTGTGCCGTTGCCGCTTCCTTTTCCCGAATTGCCGGAATAGTTGGATCCACTGATGCTTGCTTCATTGCCCATATCTGTCATGGAGCCATCTTCATTAAAGGACAGATATTGTACGTTGCTTCCGCTCATAGCATCAGCACCGTATCCTGAGGAATAAAAACTTTCGTGTTTCCACTGACCTATGATGCGCTTGTCAATGGGCTTTTTTCCTTTTTTGCCTCCTTCACTGGCAGTATTTTTTTCTTTGCCTTCTTTAACAAAATTGACGAGAAAGGCATCTGTTCTGCTGCCTTCGTACTCTACATCAAAGTCAATGTCCAGACCATCTGGTGTAAGGTTACCAGTTACCAGAAATGTTATACCTATTTTATCATCCTTAGCGGTGCCTTCAAATCCGGCTGCGGTCTTTTCTGCTGCTATCACGTAGTTTTGCTGACTGTCAGTCATAGTGCCGGTTATGAGTTTGTCTTTTTGTTTCAACTCAAGCCTGATATTGTCTCCATTAAAAAATGAACTGTATTTGCCACTGAATTGACCAAATAATGGCATCACACCCATTATCAATACCAAAAGACTCATCTGCTTCATCTTTA
>ERZ724512.1015-NODE-1015-length-13192-cov-3.857121_pt1 | contig 13192 bp, 9 predicted proteins | sample MGYA00376045_ERZ724512 | MGnify/ENA primary metagenome ERZ724512 (study PRJEB28724, sample SAMN07190883) | activated sludge metagenome | isolation source: activated sludge of sewage treatment plant in Hong Hong | place: Hong Kong | collected 2016-03-17 ... | reverse complement strand
AACCGCGACGTTTGAGCGCGCGTTTGTCGCTCCCGCCGCGTATGCCGTCGTCGCCAGCTATCGTGGGGACGATCTGCGTGATCCCGTGCGCAGCGTCTTTTCGATCGACATCGGACGGCAGCAGACGCAAGTCCGACTGATGACTCCGCCTCGGATTGCCCTGTCCGAAGAGCTTCCGCTCCGGCTTCAGCTCAGCAGTGAGGGAGAGCCGATTGAAGGCGTGGTGACGCTGCGGCTCGGTCGAAAGCAAGAGCAAGTGACGGTCAGCCAAGGCTATCTGGAGCGACGCTATCCGGCGAGCGTGCTCGGCAAAGCGGGCGACAACGTGACGCTGACCGCACAGTTTGCGGGCACGCGCGTTCACTCACCGTCGGAAACGAAGCAAGAGCTGGTGCTGCTCGGACAGTCGATGGTGACGCTACAGCTTGTGTCGAAGCGCGGCGCACAAGAAATTCCGCACGGCAGCAAGCTGACGGCAGCCGGGATTGTTCGCGACGAAGCGGGACCGCTGCCCGGTGAGCTGGTCGAACTGGAAGCGCTGAGCGACGAAGGACTGACGCAATCGGAGGCAAGCCAGCGCAAGCGCAGCCTCGGACACGCGGAGACAGATGCGCAAGGTCGCTTCGAGATTCAAGTGCCGAAGCTGCTGCTGCCACCGGGGCCTACGCTGCTGTCGGCACATGTCTTTCCCAAGCGAGGTCACATCCTGCCGGGTCGCTCGCCGGACGTTGCGGTGCAGATCCTGCCGCCGGAGCCGATCTCGCTGCTCTATTTTCTGTTTCCGCTGATCGGGACGGCGCTGATCTGGCTGGGGACGGTGCTCGGACGAAAGCTGGTGATTTTCGGCAGAGCGCTGCTCGTCGAGCTACGTGCGCGCCAAGCCCAGTCGAACCTTCCGTCGCTGGACGCTGCCGCTGTGATGGTTCCCGTCGAAGTTCGCCAAGGTGATCCCGGCGTGCAGCTCACGTCGATGAGTCGTCTGTCGAGCCTGCGTCGAGCCGTAGACTTTCACATCGATGGACAAGTGGTCGATGCCACCTTCGGCAGTCCGGTCCATGCGCAAATTTCTGTATTTTCCGACGGAAACTCCGAAGAGCCGCTGCACACGCTGACGACCAGCTCCAGTGGCGGCTTTGTGACGCCCGCGCTTCACAGTGGCCGATATCAGCTGCGGATTGCCGCGCCGGGTTATCTGTCGCAGCAGTTCATGGCATCGGTTCCGCATCGTGGTGAGCTACGGCAAGTGACGGTTCGGATTGAGCCGCTGCGAGCCAGGCTGCTTCAGGAATGGCGACGGGTGGCCGAAGGGCTCAGCGGGGAACAAGTGACGACGCAGACCCCGCGTGAGCTGCTGGACAAACTGTCGATGGGCACAGCGCAGCCGCTCGCGCCGGAAGGGCGGAAAAAGCTGCAATCGCTGACGGACCTCGTCGAGCGAGCCTATTACTCGCCGCGCGTCTGCACGCCCGAGATGCTTGTCCACGCAGCGCAGCTTGTCGAAGAAATCCTGCGTCATGAACCGGCTGTGATGGCCAAGTCTACGGATCTACGCGCGCCCGGAGCCCCACGTCCGCTGGTGCAGCAGCCGCGCGTCTAAGAGGAGTTGCCGATGCGAGTCGCCCTCATCTCCGATCTGCATGCCAACGAGGTGGCGCTGTCAGCTGTGTTTCGTCACATCCAGCGTCACGGTGTCGACGAGACCATCTGCCTCGGCGATGTTGCGACGCTCGGTCCGCATCCGCGCGAGGTCCTCGACATCCTCAAGCTGCACAGCTGTCCGTGCATCATGGGAAACCACGACGAGTTTCTGCTCGATGCGCAGCTCATCTACAGCTACACCGAAGCGCCCATTATCCAGCAGGCGGTCGACTGGTGTCGCGAGCAGCTTCGGCCCGCAGACTTTGCATTTCTGCGCAGCTTTCAGACGGGACTTGAGCGCTCGCTCGACGCACGGACCCAGCTTTCGCTGTTTCACGGATCGCCGCGATCGCACATGGAAAACCTGCTGGCGACGACACCTCCCGAAGAGCTGGACGCGCTGCTCGGCGAGCGACGGAGCACCGTGATGGCAGGCGGTCACACGCACTTGCAGATGATTCGTCAGCACCGAGGCAGCCTGCTCGTCAATCCCGGCAGCGTCGGCATGCCGTTTCGCGAGTTCGCAAACGGACAAGCGCCGCGCGTCTTGGCCCATGCCGAGTACGCGATTGTCTCGGTGGAAGCAGGCGAGCTTAGCGTTCAGCTTCAGCGCGTCGAGCTTGATCGAGCAGCGCTTCGACAAGCCACAGCAGCCGTCGCTCATCCACTCGCCGCCGGACTGCTCGCCAACTACGCATAAGCACCAAACGAATACACAGCCAAGCCCAAACAGCCGACGAGGTACCGTCGAAGGCTTAGCAGTGTGCGACGCGACGCTCGCCGTCTTCCGTCGCGATGGGATTGCGCAGCGTATCGGACAGATAGTGCCGCATGCGACCGATGACCATATCGAGCGCGACGCGGTTTTCTCCGCCATCGGGAATGATCAGATCGGCCCAGCGCTTCGACGGCTCGACGAACTGGAGATGCATGGGCCGAACGGTCTTGTAGTACTGCTCGCGAATCGACTGAAAGGTGCGTCCACGCTGCTCCAGATCGCGCCGAATCCGTCGCAAAATCCGAATGTCCGCGTCGGTGTCAACGAACAGCTTGATGTCAAGCAGCGCACGCAGATCCGGCTCGACAAACAGCAGGATGCCTTCGACGACAATGACGGGCGCTGGCTCCACTCGACGACGAGTCTTGAGCCGCGAGTGCGTCTTGAAGTCGTACTGCGGCATGTCGATCGCCTGGCCCTGCTTTAAGCGACGAAGCTGCTGAACCAGCAAGTCCGTCTCGAGCGAGTCCGGGTGGTCATAGTTCAGCTGTTCCGCCATCGCTTGGGTTAGGTCCGAGCGATCCCGGTAATAACTATCGTGATCGAGGGTAACGACGCTTCCCACAGGGAGGCCCTCGACGATCTTGGCCGCCACGGTGGACTTGCCTGAGCCAGTTCCACCCGCCACACCGATGATCAGGGGGTTCACGAGGGCGCACCTTATGCGGAAGCTCGTCCGGTTTTCAAGCGTTCGTTTTCCAGCCGACCGCTCGCTGCGTCGTCTCCTCGCAGGCAGCCCACGCTGGGTAGTGCCAGTGGCGAGCTGAGCAAGCCATGGTCGGCAAAGCTATAAAAACCCGTTCGCGCGACGATGACGTGATCGAGAAGAGGAATGCCCAGCATGATTCCGGTCTGCGCCAGCTTGAGCGTCAGACGCTCATCTTCTTCACTCGGACTGGCCTCGCCGCTCGGATGATTGTGCGCCACGATGAGCGCGGCCATCCCTTCTCGAATCAGCGGGCGAAAGACATCCGCCAGGCTCACCACCACGCGATCGACTTGACCCACGGCAGCAACGTGACGACAGCGAATGCGATGACGAGCATCGAGGCCGAAGACGTGAATCGACTCTTGCTCCGCTTGACCAAGCTCAGCCCCAATGACGCTGACGATGTCCGACGGAGCACGCACCTGCATTCCGAGTAGCGGCTCTTGCGTGAGCGCGCGTCGTCCCAGCTCCAGCGCGGCTTTGATCTGACAGGCCTTCGCAGGACCAACACCAGCGAGAGCACACAGCGCTTGATGACCCGAGCGACGCAGACCATGCGTACCACCCGCCGCGTCGAGGAGTCGCTTGGCAAGCGGTGTCGCGGCCCCCGAGCCCAGCACCAAGGCCAGCAGCTCTTCGTCGCTCAGCTGCTCTGCCCCCAGATACATCAGTCGCTCACGCGGTCGCGTCGCCTCGGGTCGATTCAAAAAGGAACTGCGCGTCATGATCGCCCTCGCCGCCTAGACATAATTCGCTTGCGACTCACCCAAAGTACGGTCAAAAAGGCCCGATGATTCCGTGGCTGTCTGCATTGTCTGCGCTTCTTTTTGGGACGGCAATCTTCCCTGTCCCGACGACCATGATTGCGGTGCCAGCCGGACCCTTTGTGCGTGGTGACGAATCGGGAGATCCCGACGAAAAGCCGACAGCGAAAATCAACCTGGCTGCCTTTGCCATCGATAGAACGGAAGTTACCGTCGAGCAATACAGCGAGTGCGTCGCAGCCAAAGCCTGTCCTGCGATTGCCGGATCGAGCGGGAAGAACAGCGCGAAGCTGCCGGTCACCCAAGTGAGCTGGCAAGAAGCCGTCGCGTACTGCCAATGGGCAGGCAAGCGTCTGCCGAGCGAGTCGGAGTGGGAAAAAGCAGCTCGGGGCCAGGACGGACGACGCTATCCGTGGGGCAACGAGTTTTCCTGTCAGCGCGGCAACTTCGGAAACTTCTCGATGGATGGTCGCTGTGCCGAAGAAGGCGCACCGGGCAAGCCGGTCTTGGTCGGATTGTATCCGTCGGGAGCATCGCCGTATGGAGTCTTGGACATGGCTGGCAACGTCTGGGAATGGACGCAAGACAGCTACCAGCGCGATGCCTATCTGCGCTCGGACGGAAGAGTCGTGCGCGGAACCAGCACAGACAAGCTGCGCGTCCTGCGCGGTGGTGGCTGCTGTTCGATCTTCGGACTGCCTCGAACCGCCGATCGGCTGGCACTTCCGCTCGACTATCGGGACGGAGACATTGGCTTTCGCTGCGCAAAAGATGCCGATTCGGCGAACGCACGAGCAACCAGCCAAGCAGCAGCGACGAATCAAGCGCCAGGGCTGGCCAAGCCGTAATCGCGGCCTCAACCAAGCGAGACCGAAGCCGCGGCTCTTGACGATGAACGAAGTTGAGGCGATAAACGCCCATTCTGCGGCGGCACTTGCCGTCGGGCAAATCCCCAATGCGCCGCAGCGATTAGAGGAGATTCCTGTGAGCCTAGCACCCCACGAAATCTGCAAGCGTCTTGGCGAGCCCAAGTTCAAAGAGATGTTCCTGTCGCTCAGCAGCGCGGCCATGAAAGCCTCGCTGATGGAAATTGGCCTGACTGCGACGCGGCAAGCCCACCAGACCAGCTTGAAAAAGCGCAATGAAGAGTGGGCCAAGCGGCTGTGGTCGTCGGTGCTCGCAGGCAAGCCGGGCTGTAAGGTGATGATGTTCGAGTGGCTGCGGCAAACCAAGAGCGAGCTGCTCACGGCCTTCCTTGATGCCGTCGGAGTCGAGCACCAAAAAGGCCTGACCGATGCCGATTTCATGAAAGACGTGCCGGAAGACAAGCTGGTTGCCGCCGGAAAGCTGATGCTGGCCCACCCGACCTTTGACCACCGCGAAGTAGCGGCGTACCTTTTGTTTCTGGACTTCAGCAACGAGACAAGCAAGTTTGCGTCCCTCGAACTGGAGCACAAGCTATCGGCATAGGGATGACGGAACGCGTGCGACGACGACTTCGCTGGGCATCTTGGCTCTTTGGGCCGCTGCTTTGTTGCGCAGTCCATCCCTCGTCGTCGCATGCTCGCAGTCAGCCAGAGCATCCAGCTTCGTCGTCGACCGTCGAAGCACTGACTGGAAGCGGACTTTTGAATCACGCAGAGAACCTGCGAAGCAAGCTCCGCGATCTGACGCACCGAACGTTGCTTGGAAAGCTGCGGGTTGGCATGACGGTTCACGATGCCCGCAGCGGAGAAGAGGTCTTCTCTCTCAACTCCGACGCTCCGTTCAATCCAGCGTCGAATACCAAGATCTTTACGACGGCAGCGGCCCTGTCGGTACTCGGAGCGGACTTTCGGTTTCGCACCTCGCCGTGGGGTCAAAAGGCAGCCGCGCTCACCGAAACACCGACGGGTTCGCTCAAAGGTGATCTGTTCTTGCAGGGAAGCGGTGATCCGTCGCTGCAGCCAGCCGATCTGGCGGAGCTTGTCCGTGACCTCGCTCGCCATGGCATTCAGCAAATCGACGGAAACATTGTTCTCGACGGTCAGTTTCGCGATGAAGCCAGCATGGAAAGCACCGAGCCAGCAAAAGGCCAAGGCGGCGGCGCACTGATGCTCAATCGCGATGCCTATCGGGTCCGTGTGACCCCGAGCAGCGTTGGACGAGGCGCACGAGTTACCTTGGAGCCGTCGTCGCCGTACTTTGTGCTGAGAAGCTCGGTAAGGACCGTCGCAGGCAAAAAAGCCAAGCTGACGGTGGACTCGCACCGCAAAGACGATCACTTGGTTATTGAGGTTCGCGGTCGCATCGGCAGCAAGCGCAGCGCAGCCTCGGTCAAGAAGCGAATTCCCGACGCTCGTGAGTGGATCATTGCGACGCTGACGACGGTACTGAAGGACGCAGGCATCCGTCACAACGGCACGATTCGAATCGGTCCGACGCCCACAGGGCCGCTGCGGCTTATCGCAGAGCATCGCTCGCTGCCGCTTTCGGAAATCTGCCGAGTGGTCAACAAAGACAGCAACAACTTCGTCGCTGATGTGGTGTGGAAGACGCTCGGTGCGGTGCGATTTGGGCTGCCCCAGAGCCTGGAAAAAGGCGCAAAGGCAGTCAGTGAGTGGCTGGTTCCGCTTGGGTTTCAACCGGAGCGACTGCGGCTCGTGAACGGATCGGGACTGACCTACGAAAACCGCGTTCGGCCCATCGACGTCGGCAAGCTGCTGCTGAAGCTGTATCACAGCCTGGAGCTTGGACCGGAGTTTATCCAGTCGCTGGCCGTCGGTGGGATCGATGGAACAATTCACTATCGCTTTCGAGGACAGAGTCATGGCCTAGTCCGAGGCAAGACCGGAACGCTCAATGGCGTATCGGTGCTGTCCGGGTATGTGGGCTCACATCCCGGCGTCTTGGTGTTCACTATCTTCGTCGAAGGATTCCGGCCCAAGCGTCTTCCGCAAGTGCGTCAGCTTCAGGCGCAGATCGTCGAAGTGCTGCTCAAGTTCATTCGCAGCAGTGGCGACGCGGCCCCAGCGCTGTCACCGAGCCCGGCTCCACTGGACGAACCAGGCGAAGAAGATGTCGGTGTTTCCGACGAAGAGCCACTGTGATCGTGACGAGCCACTGCGCGCCGATACAGCAGCATCAGCACGTCGAAGCGCTGACTGGACAGAAGTCCAAGCGCCAGCGCGCGATAACAGCCGAGCCTGACACTTGGCCGCGCACAGAGCTTGCGCCGATAGCGATGCAGCCGACGCTGTAGCCGTGCAGACGAGACCGAGTAGCCAAAGTGATGTTCGATGCAGGCCACCAGACGCTGGCGCTCTCGTCCCAGTCCGTCGTGTAAAACGGCATCATCCACCACCTGATCCATCAAACGATCCACCGCAGAAAGAAGCTGGTTTGCAATCAACAGGCCATTCATATCCACAGGGCATTTGCATCACGCATGCCAGGTTTGATTTCTGAGCGCAGCGACGGAATGTCACGTATCAATCATTCTTTCGAGCATCCGAGTTTCGGACGTTGTCCGTATGTCGGACAAATCCTCCCGCAGATTCGCGACGATAGGCAGTGCGACAGGTCGAGAGATGCCAGTTTCCATGTGTTAGGATGGAGCAACGACTGTGGCCGATAAGTTCCCGCGACCGTTCGGTCGGTACACGCTGCTCTCACCGCTCGCTCAGGGTGGAATGGGTGCTCTTTATCTGTCCTGCGTCGGTGATCGCGGAATGGAGCGGCTGTGCGTCATCAAGACGGTGCTGCCGCACCTTGCGGATCCGGAATACGTCAATCGGTTCCGCGACGAGGCCAAGGTCGTGGTGCGCCTGTCTCACGGCAACTTGGTGCCGGTGTTCGATGCAGGCATGGTCGAGTCCGAGCTGTACCTGGCGATGGACTACATCGACGGGAAAGACCTGCGAGCGGTCTGGAATCGCTGTGCGAAAAAGGGAATTGCATTTCCCGTCGACGTTGCGGTGCATATCGCTCGAGAGCTATCACGCGGACTTCACTACGCGCACAACTTCGGCAACATCAAGCTGGTTCACCGCGATGTCTCGCCGCCGAACGTGCTGGTGAGCTTCAACGGAGAAGTGAAGCTCACGGACTTTGGTCTGGCCAGCTCGACGCTGAAGCTGGAAAAGACCGCCGCTGGCATCATCTACGGCAAGGTGTCGTACATGTCGCCGGAACAAGCGCGCGGCGAGCCGATCGACGGACGAACCGATATCTACGCGGCGGGCATCATCCTGTGGGAGCTGCTGACGGGAAGGCAGCTGTTTCCGCAGCATGGCGCCGAAGGACACGAGCTGATCGAGCGGGTGCGCAATCCGCTGATTGATCCTCCGTCGCTGCGTGCGCCGCGTGTGCCGGCGATGCTCGATAAGATTGTGCTCAAAGCGCTGGCGAAGAATGCCGACGAGCGCTATGCGACGGGAGAGCAGTTCCGCGCGGATCTGACGGCCTTTTTGGCGTCGAACCGAGACTATGTCGCGACGGACTCCGAGCGGGTGAAGGCCTTTATGGCCGATCTGTTCGATGAAGACATCGAGCGCGAGCGACGGCAGCGGCAAGATCTGCTCGAAAATGTCCACGAGCGACTTCAGGCGGTTCAAAAGCAAGCGCAGAGCGAGCGGGAAGCGGCAGAGCAGAAGGCACAGCGACGGGCGGATATCTTAAAAGAGATTGAAAATCCGTCGGCGGGTGACAAGGGAAAGCTACGCGAAGGCGAAATCCCGAGTCAGGTGCTAGAAAATCTCTCGGCGTACGACACCGGGAAGATGCTCGGCACGGTGATCGAGCGCTGGCGAATCTTGCGCAAGATCGGCGAAGGCGGCATGGGTCGCGTCTTCGAGGCAGAACACACGGAGATTGGTCGCAAAGTCGCGATCAAGATCTTGCATCCGGTCTACTCGCGCACGCCGGAAGTCGTCGCACGGTTTCGGATGGAAGCGCGGGCTGCGTCGCGGATCGGACATCCGAACATCATCGAAGTCACCGACAGCGGCACCACCATCGACGGCTCGTTTTACTTTGTGATGGAGCTGCTCGAAGGAATCGACCTCGCGCAGCGACTGCAAAAGGACAAGCGACTGCCAGTGACGGATGCACTGGCGATTGGCTCGCAGGTTGCCCAGGCGCTGTCGGCGGCACACCAGAGCAACATCATCCATCGCGACCTGAAGCCTGAGAACATCTTCCTGATTCACCGCGACGGGACCAAAGACTTCGTCAAGGTGCTCGACTTCGGCATTGCCAAGTCGCTGGAAGACTCCAAAGAGCAGAAGCTGACGACGCCGGGCATGGCGATGGGCACGCCCGAGTACATGGCGCCCGAGCAAGCCGCCGGCAAAGGTGCCGATGCGCGCAGCGACGTGTACTCACTCGGCGCGATCTTGTACGAAATGCTCACCGGCAAGGCCCCGATTGCGGGTGCGAACATGATGGACATCCTCATCCGCAAGGCGACGGAAGATCCGGTCGAGATCGCCAGCCTGCGGCCCGATGTTCCCGACGCGATGGCGAAGCTGGTGATGCGAATGCTGGCGCGCACGGTGGAAGCCCGTCCGCAGAGCATGGCCGACGCAGCCGCCGAGATGCAGCGGATCCTGTCGGACATCATGGCGGGTGTGCTGCTTGTACCGAGCCGTCCGCCTCCGAGCAAGTCAGCGACGGACATTCCGACGGCCAAGCCGGAGCCGGGCGGAAAGCGAACCATCATCGTCGGTGGAATTGCGCTGGCGGGCGGTCTGATTGGGCTGTTTGCGACGATGTATTGGGTACTGACGCAGCCTCCGCCGAAGCCGCAGCCCGACGCAGGTCCCGTCAAGGTGGTGACGCCACAGACGCAGGATGCGGGACAGGTGCCCGTCGTGGTGGTGCAGCCACAAACCAGTCCGCCCGACGCGGGTTCGTCGACCAAACCGCCGGTGAGCGTCGATCCCAACCCGACCAAAGTTCAGCCGCCCAAGAAGGACAAAGAGGACGGCGACGGCAGCAAGAAGCTGGGAACGCTGACGATGCCGCCGTTTATCGATCGCTCGGCGGCGCTTGGAAAGATTGAAGAAGGTCGCTTGGCCATCAACGCGAGCCGTAACGAAGTCGCGTTCAACTTGTGCTACGCAGCGGCGGGAAATGCGCAGATTCGCGGTCTGGCGCTGGCCTGCATGGGCGAAGCAGAGTTTGGACGAGGCCGCTACGGTGAAGCCATCAAGTGGGGCAAAGCGGCGCTCAAGAACAAGGCCACGAGCCAGGATGTCTATCTGCTCCTCGGGAAGGCCTACTACAAGCAGAAGAACTGCAAAGAAGCGCGCATCTACTACACCAAGGTTCTCAACGGACCGAACAGCTCCAATCCCGAGGCACAACGCGGGATGGAGCTGTGCAAGTAGCAGCACTCTCGACGGAGCGTACAAAGTACGCGGTCAAATCCCCACAAAAAGTTGCCCGTGCCCTAGCGCAAGAAGAGGCGCGGTCTTATCTGGTAGAGGAACGAGGTACTGACTTTGGGCCTGGCAGATTTTTTCACCAAAGAAGGACGGCAAGCCCGCAACCTTCAGAAGATGATTCAGCGCGCGAGCGACAAGCATGCGCAGTCCCCCGATCGATTCCGTGCGCTGGAGCTGCTCCGCGACGATGGCAGCCAAGAAGCCATCATTGGTCTACTGCGCCGCTTTAGCTTCGTCTACGACAAGACCATCGAGGACGAGCAAGAGAAAGAGTGGATTTACCACGAGCTGGCTGCGATGGGGACGAAGGTCCTGCCGGCGCTGCGCAAGTACATGAAGGAAAGCGACACGCTTGGCTGGGCACTTCGCGTGCTGGAACAGATCGCCAAGGGTGATGACCTCCGCGAGACGCTGCGGGTGCTGTGCGAGCAAAACGACAACAGCTATGTGCGTGATCCCGGCAAAAAGACCCAGCTCGTTCACTTCATGGGGGAACATCGCGATCCAGCGATTGCCGCGCTGCTACTGCAATACCTGGAAGACATCGACGAGGGTGTGCGCTTCAAAGCGGTCGAAGCGCTGCTTCACCAAGGCCAGCCAGAGGTGGTCGCCGAGCCGCTCACAAAGCTGCTGCTCAGCAAGACCGAAGAGAGCCGCCGCATCAAGATCCGCATCGTCGAAGGAATGGCCGACGCAGGACTGAGTGTTTCGGATCGCTCGTCGGTCGAGCGTGTCATCGACGATCTGGGCATCGACGCGCAGGTCGACAAACAAGGCCGACTGAGTCGCTAACAGCTCGCGCAGCCTCGGAACGCGCTGACTGAAGTACGTTCCGAGTGATATCTGACGACGCTACGATCCGCTCGCCTTGTCTTTGCTCTTTGGCAGACGCTCTAGCACCTTCCGCACCAGATCTCGTCGCCGTTCCAAGTCCGCATCCAACCCTTCCAGTCGCTTCTGCGCCGTCGAGAGCCGATCTTCCGATTCCAAGATTCGACGCACCAGCGGGTTGCCATCGGGCCCTGCTCCGCTGTCTTTGCCGAGCGCTTTGAGGTGCTCTTGCAGTCGCTCCAGCTCTTTTTCGGTCTTTTTCAGCTCGGCGCGAACCTTGTCGGCTTCTTTGCTCGCGTCCTCTAGCTCTTTCTGACGCTGATACGCTTCGCTCAAGATGGCGCGCTCAGCCTGCGGAACACTGCTTGCCGTCGAAAGCTGCTGAAGTCGATTCGATTGAATCGCGCGCAGCTCCGACCGACGCGCCAAGCCTTCAATCGTCGTAAGCGGTCGCTCTGCCCTGCTCTGCGGAGCCAGCTCAAAGATCGCAACCGGCGACGATTTTTCCGAGTCAAAGTCCAGCCGATCCGCGCCCTGCACTTGCGAGTTCGCCGCCAGTCCGAGCCCGAGATACAGCTGCCGAGCCTGCGCGCTGCGATTTTCAACCCGCAAGAGCTGATCACGTCGTCGCAGAAAGTGCTCTTCGAGCTTGTCGTGATCAAAGGTCACACGCTGCGGATCTTCTTTTTGCGTCTGCTTGACCCGCGTCGCCTCGACATCCAGCTCGACGCCGTACTGAATGAAGCGTCGCTCCCCTGGCTTGAGCCGCTCCAGCGCCGACTCACCAAGCAGCCCACCGTCGCCCAGCACCGCCAGCGTACCGCCCGGAAGCGTCTGTCTCGTCGAGTTTTGCAGCCGCAGACCGCTCCGCGCTGACTCTCCCGGCGACGACAAAAACGTAATCGTTTCGACTTCCAGCGCTTCTTGCACAAACGGAACCAGCGCCGAGCCATGCGCGCGCAGCTCCAGCGGCTCGCCGAGCGAATAGGTAAACAGCGCACCCGCCTCGACGCCGCTCGACTTGGCGACGGCAGCCAGGTTGCCCACTTGCAGCAGTGAGCTGGATCCCGTTGCCGAGCTGCTTCCCGAGCCTGAGCCGTGTCCAATCGTTCCGATCGAGCCGAGTCCAATCGAGCCTTCACCGCTGCCACCGCCGCCCATTCCAACGCCAGACAGCCCAAGTCCACCTTCGCCGAAGCTGTCGCCGACGTGATCGCCCCACATCTGATCGGGACTTCGACCCAGAAGCTGCGGCACCGTCGAGAGCTGATTGTCCGGCGTAATCAGCGTCCGTCGCGAATAGCGAGGCGCAGCCAGTGGAAACAGAAACGAGTCGGGACGCCCATTGACCAAGTGAACCTGGACGTTTTGCCAGTCTTCGTCGGTGTCGTTGTGAATCAGCGCCCAGCCTTGCAGCACGCCACCGCGACCACTGTCGCTGACGACCAAGCGATACGTGACGCGCCACAGCGGCGACTCAGCGACGTAGCCAATCGTAACTGGACCTCCATCGCGACTGAGCAGTCGAATCAGACGCTGCGCATTGGCGCTTCGCTGTGACGTGGCATCCAGCGCGGTCCGTAGCCGAGGCGCAAACGACGGATCAAGCGGACGCACCGACGCAACCTGACGAATCGGCAGACGAAGCAGCTCTCCCGCGTTCGACAGCAGCAGCAGCGCCTGTTCTGCCACGACGGACGAAGTCGCTTTTTCCGTCGGCTTGCTTTCGTCCTCATCGCTCTTCGACGCGGGCGCAGGATCTGACGACTTTCCGACGATGTCGATGAGCCGCCCGCTCACCAGCTGCGTTCCCACGCGAACTTCGACCTCGCCGCCTTTGCAGGTTCGCAGAAGGCTCTGGAAATCGATCGGATCATCGACGGACGGCGTCAGCCCAGCCAGCGCGCGACCCATCCCGGGACTGACGCTGCTCGCAAACTCCAGACCGTGAACGCGCGTCTTTTGATCCCGCGACAGCACCACCATGGTCTTGAGCGCGTCATCGATGTGTAATCGGAAGAGCGTCGTGTAGGGAAAGAGTGTA
>ERZ724512.1014-NODE-1014-length-13198-cov-4.687819_pt1 | contig 13198 bp, 10 predicted proteins | sample MGYA00376045_ERZ724512 | MGnify/ENA primary metagenome ERZ724512 (study PRJEB28724, sample SAMN07190883) | activated sludge metagenome | isolation source: activated sludge of sewage treatment plant in Hong Hong | place: Hong Kong | collected 2016-03-17 ... | reverse complement strand
GAGTGGCGCGATTCTTCGGGCCGCGGTGCAGGGCGCAGCCGCGGCCGACCGGCTTGTCGTCGCGACCTCCCAGCATGGCGCATGGGAGTCGGCTGCCGCCGAGCTTGGCCAGCACGCGGGAATCTTCAAGAAGCATGGCATCGTGCTGGAATTCAGCTACACGCGCGACGCCGCCGAGACCGAGCAGCGCGTTCTTTCCGGCGCCGCCGACGTCGGCTCGGCGATCAACCCGATGGAGGCCATGCGCTCCTACGCGTTCGGTGCGCACACGCGAATCATCAGCACCCATGTGACCGGCAGCACCAATTACTGGTACGTGTTGAGGTCATCGCCGATCCGCTCGTCCAAGGACATGGCCGGCAAGATCGTGGGCTACGAGAGCAACGGGTCTTCCAGCCAATATGACGCTATCGATTTCATGCAGATGCACGGCATGAACGCCAAGCTGGCCTTGACCGGCAGCGCGAACGCGACCTTCAACCACCTCAAGGCGGGGGTTGTCGACGTCGGCTGGGGCTCGCCCCCGTTCGGCGTCGATCGCATCGCACAGGGCGAGATTCGGATCGTGGCGCGCGCCAACGACGTGCCGGACATTCGCAACAAGACCGCCAGCGTGATGATCACGCGAACGGAAACCCTGGCCAAGCGCAAGGACGTCTTGGCGCGCTTCGTGCTGGCCTACCGGGAGGCGGTGAATTGGATGTACACGGATCCGGCGGCGCTCCAGCGCTATGCCGCATTCGCCGAGGTGTCGGAGGCGGAGGCGCGGCAACTGCGCGACGAGTTCTTTCCCAAGGAAACGCTGTTGTCCGGGGAAATCGTCGGCCTGAACGCCATCGTCAAAGACGCCGTCGTTCTCGGCTATCTTCGCAAGCCGTTGTCGCGGCGGCAGCTCAGTGAGTTGGTCCAGATCGCGGCGCCTCCAGCGGAAGATGGAATGTCCTGCGAAGACGCGACACGGATCTGCGCATTACTGCTGCTCGGGCCGTAGCGGCGCAGTCGAGACAGGCCCTGGGCAGGCGGGCGCAAGGCACCAGGATTGCGGCGGCCGGGGATCGGCCGCTTGCGGATCGGCGCCGGTCGTTCCTTGGCGTCCGGCACCTGCAACACTGCTCGCGGCACATGCTCCGGCTCTGCTTCAGTCGCGCGACGGATTCGGATCGCGCGCAAACTCTCGCAACACAGCCGGCCGAGGAAACGCCGGCGGGAGGGTGACAACGTTCTTGCGCAGGGCTTCGCGCCGTGTACGTTTGGTCCGCGGCCTCAATCTTACGCCTTCTCGAAGCTTCTTCAGCGCGCCCGCCCGCGAATCAACCTATCCGGCGAAACCGCGAACGCCCGGCAGAGCGCCGGTCTGCGGCGGATGCCGACAACCGAAGTGGAATCAGGCTTGCCCGATGACCGATAGCATCAACAGTCCCGTCGCCGTGCTCAAATCCGTCATGGCGTCCCTCGCGGGGGTCAAGATCCTGGACGTCGGGTGCGGCTCGGGCGCGTTGGCGCGGGTTCTCGTGGCGGAAGGCGGCGAGGTCACGGGCGTCGATCCGAATCTGCAAGCGCTGACTGCGGCGCGCAGCGTTGCGCCGGCCGCTCGTTTCGAGCAGGCGGGCGCCGAAGCGCTGCCCTTCGAGGATGCTGCGTTCGATGTGGTTTTGATCGTGAACGCTCTGCATCACGTGCCGCTCGCGGTGATGGACCGAGCGCTTGCGGAGGCTGCGCGCGTGACCCGCCCGGCCGGGCTGCTGGTCGTGATCGAGCCGCTTGCTTCGGGAAGCTTTTTCGATGCATTGCGGGTCGTCGAGGACGAGACCGCGGTGCGGCAGGCTGCGCAAGACGCCCTCGGGCGCGCCATTGAAGGCGGCCGGCTGAGGTTGGATGCGACAACCTCCTATGTCCGCAGGGAGGTCTTTCCCGACGTCGCTCAATTCTTCGCGCGCATCGTCGCCATCGACCCGGCGCGCGAAGCAACGATCAAAGCGAATTTCGACACAGCCACCGCGGCTGTACTCGCCGCGGCCGAGAGGGACAAAGACGGCCGCCTCGTCTTCGATCAGCCGATCAAGGCCGATCTGCTTCGCATCGTTCAATCGTAGGTCGCCCCTGCGAGTTTTCGTTCCGGCGCGGTTTGAGGTTTCAAGTGGCGCCAGGATTAATCCGCTCGTGCAGGCGCGTCCGGTGCTGCGCCATTGTTGCGCAGTGGACATGTGATCGAATTAGGGATGCTATCGGCAACGCGCGATGGTTCGGGATGCCGGGCGGGCCGGAGTTCGTCTCCCCCGCCACACGCACATCGCAAGCCGATTTGTCGATAGCCCAGGCCCGCAACGGAGCACCCATGAAAACGCAAAATCTCTCATGCACCGTTCTCATTATGGCGCTCGTGACCTTGGCGAGCGTCGCGCAGGCGCAGACGACCAAGCCGAACATTCTGTTCATCGTGTCGGATGACACCGGCTGGGGCGACCTCGGCCCTTATGGCGGCGGGGAGGGGCGGGGGATGCCGACGCCGAACATCGACCGGCTGGCGGGCGATGGCATGACGTTCTTTTCATTCTATGCCCAGCCGAGCTGTACGCCGGGCCGCGCCGCCATGCAGACGGGACGCATTCCGAACCGCAGCGGCATGACCACCGTGGCGTTCCAGGGCGAGGGCGGAGGCTTGCCAGCCGCGGAGTGGACGCTCGCATCGGTGCTCAAGCAGGCGGGCTACCAGACCTATTTTACCGGGAAGTGGCACTTGGGTGAGGCCGACTACGCGTTGCCGAATGCTCAGGGCTACGACGAGATGAAATATACCTTCCTCTACCATCTCAACGCCTACACCTACGGCGATCCGAAATGGTTTCCCGACATGGACCCGGAGCTGCGCGCGATGTTCGAACGCGTGACGAAAGGCGCGCTGTCCGGCAAGGCGGGCGAAAAGGCGAAGGAGGATTTCAAGGTCAACGGCGAATACGTCAACACGCCGGAGAAGGGCGTCGTCGGCATCCCGTTCCTCGACGCCTATGTCGAGAAGGCGGCACTGGAGTTCCTCGATGACGCGGCGAAGGCAAATAAGCCCTTCTTCATCAACGTCAACTTCATGAAGGTTCACCAGCCGAACCTCCCGGCGCCGGAGTTTGAACTCAAGTCGATGTCGAAGACCAAATTCGCCGACTCGATCGTCGAGCTCGACGCGCGCATCGGCCGCATCATGGACAAGCTGCGTTCACTCGGTCTCGACAAGAACACGCTTGTTTTTTACACGACCGACAACGGCGCCTGGCAGGATGTCTATCCCGATGCCGGCTATACTCCCTTCCGCGGCACCAAGGGGACGGTCCGCGAAGGCGGCAACCGTGTTCCGGCGATTGCGGTGTGGCCGGGCAAGATAAAGCCGGCAACGAAGAATCACGACATCGTCGGCGGCCTCGATCTCATGGCGACTTTCGCTGCCGCCGCCGGACTGAAACTTCCGGAGAAGGACCGCGAAGGCCAGCCGATCATCTTCGACAGCTTCGACATGTCGCCGGTGCTGTTGGGGACCGGCAAGTCCGGCCGCAAGTCATGGTTCTACTTCACGGAGAACGAACTGTCGCCCGGCGCGGCGCGCGTCGGCCATTACAAGGCGGTGTTCAATCTGCGCGGCGACGATGGACAGCCGACCGGAGGCATGGCCGTCGACACCAATCTCGGCTGGAAGGGCGCGCAGAAATATGTGGCGACCGTGCCGCAAGTCTTCGACATGTGGCAGGACCCGCAGGAGCGCTACGACATCTTCATGACCAACTGGACCGAGCACACGTGGGTCATGGTCACGATCAGCGACGAGATCAAGAAGCTGATGCAGACCTACGTGCAGTACCCGCCCCGCAAGCTGCAGAGCCAGTCATACAGCGGCCCCGTCGAGATCACGAAGTACCAGCAATTCCAATGGCTGCGGGACCAGCTCGCGAAAGATGGCATCGCCATCCCGTTGCCTACGGGCAATTAGCTTTTCAGCGGCGGCCTCAGCTCTGCGGAGGCCGTTCACTGGCCGCTGCGCTCGACAGTACCACTCCAACAAAGCGTTGCGAGCCCGACGCTCGAATGCTGCCGTTGATTCATTTGGATGACGCCGAACATTTTACTACGATTCGAAACAAAACCACTCGCTTGAAAGGCAGTCGCATCGCGGCTCTGCCCGCCAATATACATAGACATTAAAGACTTCGGTCGCTCGAAATTCCCCATCAGTTGATTACGCCCAGAGAACACAAATGGTGCTTGGACCGATTGGCCCCACGGCAAAAAAGCTGCTAGCCCGATGGGGCTACGTTATTACACGGCCAACCGAAATAGAAAAAACCCGGCTTCGAAGTTTCTGGCGGCAGTGGCTTTCACGCGATCCCGTACTTTTTGGCGAGGTATATGCTCGAAATCGAGCGACCTTGCGCAAGGTGACGTGTTGGATTTCCGAGGAGACATTGGATGCTTCGTTATGGCATTACGGTTTATCGCCTGGCTGGATTTCCGATGTCGGTCTTGATTATCTGAACGACAGCGCGCTGTACACTGTCGCCGGCGAAATTACCGCCGCTGATCTGCTGGCGTTTATTGCACGCCTGTATCCTGAAAATGTTTCCTACCTCGAGATTGGCGTTTCGGTCGGTAAGACCCTTCTACAGATAAACAATCAGTTGTCTCATGCGCATATTGTGGGCGTCGACGTCGAAGAGCTTAATCCGGTCCTTCGAAATAATTTCGACACGTGTGAATTACTATGGCGGGGCGAGAGCCCTTCTTCCGTCCAGACTCTTTCACAAGGCATGGTTCAGAAGATCGCTTCATGCATGCGCTTGAGGTCGTATGAGATGGAAAATACATTTGACTACCTGAGCGCCGACGTATTTCAAGAAAATATTTGGGTGAAAATGTCTGGAAATAGGTTTAATCTCATCTTTTCCGACGGGTTTCACACCCCAGAATCTTTAAGACGGGAGTTGGAATATCTGATTGAAAACGGATTATTGGATCAGAGGCGGCTGGTGATATTATGGGATGATCTATGGGATATCGGCATGCAAGCCGCCTTTATGAAAAATGCCGAAACCATCTGCGCCCTTTACAGTCGCGGCGAGGAAGCGATTTCTTTGTACGTTTTGCACGGCAGTTATGGGCCCGCGCGCTATATGGGCATGTTTTCCACCTTTTGATATGGAGCGACCAAAACCAAATCATCGCCCCTTAATTGTTGTCGACGATGATCGCTGCGGCCTGTCGCGGATTATCGCGTTGGAAATGGATGTCCTGCGCGGGGAAATAGATCGTTTCGTAGGCGCGGATGGTATCCGCCGGCGGCAGCCCTTCCTGGCTGCGGGCAAGCGCGCGCTCCAGCGCCCTGGCGAAACTGCAGTCGATCCAGATCGAGAGGTCGTAGTAATTTTGGAAGGCCTGCTTCAGCAGGTAGATTCCCTCCAGCACGATAATGTCGATGTCCGTGAATTCGTAGAGTTGCTTGCGGTAGGCCGTGGCGGTCTCTTCGGCGAAATCGGTTTCCACCCGGATCGAACGGGCGTCGCGCAGCGGCAACACGAGTTGCGCGAACATCGCGTCGAACCGGATCGCGTGCAGGTAAAAATGCTCGGCGGGGTTCTTGTCGCTGAAGCGCCTGGCGGGAAGGTTCAGCCAGCCGTCGATGTTGATGTTGGCGGCGTTTATCCCGCGGGCCTGGAGGTCGTCGACAATCTTCCGGGTCAGCCACCCCTTGCCGCATCCGTCGATCCCGCTGACCGCCACGAGCGCGGCGCGTTCGCGCGGAACCGAAGCGCGGACCTCGAGGAGCCGGTCGGTGACGGCGCGCACGTCGGTCGCGGGGATGGCCTGGCTCATGCAAACTCTCCAATTTCAGACGGGCGGGCGATAATCGTTATTCGCGCCGTCGATCGCAAGGACATCGGCATGCGGATCGCGATGACGGGTGGTTCCGCCGGCGCGCCCGGGCGCCGTCATGCAAGCCAACTGTGTACGAGCAATGACGGCCCGCCCGCCGGGCGGCGCGGCGTCAGACGCCGAGATAGCGGTCCTGCAAGTCCTTGTTGGCGGCGAGGTCTGCGGTCGACCCGGTCCAGATCACCTCGCCCTTTTCCAGGATGTAGTGGCGATCGGCAAAGGCGCACAGCGCCTCCACATCCTTGTCGATGATGATGATCGCCAATCCGGTCTTCTTCAGGTCTTCCAGCTTGGCCCATATCTCTTCGCGAATTTTCGGCGCGAGCCCTTCGGTCGCCTCGTCGAGCACCAGCAGCGAGGGGTTGGTCATCAGCGCGCGGCCGATCGCGAGCATCTGCTGCTCGCCGCCGGAAAGATGATTGCCGCGATTGGAGAGGCGTTCGGCGAGACGCGGGAACATGTCGAACACGCGCTCGACCGTCCACGGCTCGGCGACGTTGCGCCGGTGTTCGGCCATCACCAGGTTCTCGCGGACCGTGAGATTGGGAAAGATATGCCGGCCCTCCGGAACGAGCCCGAGGCCGAGCTTGGCGATGCGGTGAGGCGGCAAACCGTCGACGCGTTCGCCGCGTAAGCGGATTTCGCCGGCGTGCGGGCGCACCAGCCCCATCAGCGAGCGCACGGTGGTCGTCTTGCCCATGCCGTTGCGCCCCATCAGCGTCACCACTTCGCCGTCGCCGACGGAGAAGGAGACGCCGAACAGCACCTGGCTCAGGCCGTAGGAGCTGGCAATGTCGCGGACGTCGAGCAGCATGCGCGCTTCCTATTTGCGATGCCCGAGATAGGCGGCCTTGACTTCCGCGTTGGCGCGGATCTCGTCGGGGTAGCCCGTCGCGATGGTGCGGCCGGCCACCAGCACGCTGATCCGGTCGGCAAGCGAGAACACCGTATCCATGTCGTGCTCCACCAGCACGATCGTGTAGGTGCGCTTGAGTTCGGCGAGCAGCTGCGTCATGCGGGCGCCGTCGCGCCGGCTCATCCCCGCCATCGGCTCGTCGAGCAGCAGCAGGCTTGGCCGCATGGCGAGCGCCATCGCGATCTCGAGCTGCCGCCGTTCGCCGTGGGACAAGTCCTCCGCCCGGGTGTCGGCGCGAGCCGACAGGCCGACGGTGGCGATTGCCTGGCGCGCCGGCTCGATCAGCACCGGGTCGGTCGCGGCCCCGCGGAAGAACCGGAAGCTGTGACCCTTCTGCGCCTGGACGGCGAGCGCCACATTGGCGAGCGTGGAGAATTTCGGGAAGATCGAGGTGATCTGGAACGAGCGGGCGATGCCGAGGCTGGCCCGGCGGTAGGCCGGCTCGCGCAAGATTTCGCGGCCATCGAAACGGATCGAGCCTTCGTCCGAGCGCAGCTCTCCCTGCAATTGCGCGATCAACGTGGTCTTGCCGGCGCCATTCGGTCCGATGATCGCATGGGTCTCCCCGCGCTTGACCGCGAGGGTGAGATCGTTGGTGGCGATGAGCCCGCCGAAGCGCTTGGTCAGGCGGGAGACCTCGAGCAGGATGTCGCTCATCCCTGCGCTCCCGGCCGTTTCCGTTGCACGGCGAGCGCCCACAGGTCCGCCAGGCCGCCGCGCAGGAAGGTGATCATCACGATGATCAGAATGCCGAAGGGCAGCTGCCAGCTTATGGTGAAGGAGGAGAGCACGAGTTCCAGCACCAGGAACACGGCGGCGCCCACCACCGGCCCCCACACCGTCGCCAGTCCTCCCAGCACCGCCATGACCACGATCTCGCCCGAGCGCGCCCAGGCCATGTCGGCGGGGCTGATGAATTGCTGGCTCGCCGCCAGCAGTCCTCCGGCGACTCCTCCGAGCGTGCCGGTGATGACGAAAGCGAGCAGCTTGTAACGCAAGGGCGGAATGCCGAGCGCCACCACCCGGCGTTCGTTCTGGGCGAGCGCGCGGATCACGATGCCGAAGCGGCTCGCCACCAGGCGATCGAAGAACAGCAGCGTCAATGCGAGCGCACCGAGACAAAGATAATAGAACGGCAGCCGCTTGCTGACGTCGAAACCGGCGAGATGGATGTCGCTGAGGATTTGCAGCCCGTCCTCGCCGCCATATTTCTGCAGGGCGACGAAGAAGTAATAGAGCATCTGATTGAAGGCGAGCGTGATCATGATGAAATACGCGCCGCTGGTGCGCAGCGAGACGAGCCCGGTCAGGACCGCGACGATCGCCGCGGCAAGCGCCGCCAGCGGCAGGGCGATGAGAAGGTTCGTCGTGCCGTCGAGCGTGAGCGGCCAGCTCAGCAGCGGTTCGGCATTGAAATCGTGGTAGGCGAGGATCGCCACCGTATAGCCGCCGACCCCGACGAAGCCGGCCTGCAGCAGGCTCACGAGATCGCCGAAGCCGAGAATGAAATTGAGCGCGACGGCGGCGATCGAGAAGACGATGACGCGGGTGAATATCTTGATCAGAAACGGGTCGTCGACCATCAGCGCGATGGGCGGCACCACGGCGAGCAGCGCGATGAGAACGGCGATGGGGAGAAGCCGCGCCGCCAGTTGGGTGCGCTCCGTCCTGCTCGGGTGAGATATGTCGCGCATCGTCAGTTCTGCACCGGAAACAGGCCCTGCGGCCGCAGCGCCAGGATGGCCGCCATCAGGATGAAGATCACCATGCTGCCGAGCGCCGGCGGCAGCAACACGCGTCCGAACGTGTCGACGACGCCGATCAGGAGCGCGGCGAGGAAAGCGCCGCGGATCGACCCGATGCCGCCGATGGTGGTGACGACGAAAGCAAGAATGAGAATCGGCTCTCCCATGCCGATCTGCACCGCAAAGACCGGCCCCGCCATGATGCCGGCGAGCCCGGCCAAAGCAGCGCCGATGGCGAACACCAGGGAGAAGACGAACTGCACGTCGACGCCGAGCGCCGAAGCCATCGGGCGGTTGCTCGCGCCCGCGCGCACCCACATCCCGGCGCGGGTGTGCACGACGACGACATAGAGCCCGACGGCGACGATGGCGCCGACGATGAGAATCGCGAGGCGGAATGTCGGGTAGTGTACGCCTTCAAACAGCTCCACCGAGCCGCCCAGAAACGCCGGCAGCGGCATCGGCACCGGCACCGGGCCCCAGATCAGACGGGTGACCTCGTTGAGCACGAGGATCAGGCCGAAGGTGACCAGCACCTGGTCGAGATGCGTGCGCGCGTAGAAGCGGCGCAGCAGGCCGACCTCGAGCACCGCGCCGAGCAGGCCGGTCAGCGGCACGGCGATCAGCACGGCGAGAACAAAGCTGCCCGTCCACGGGATCAGCGCCGCGGCGATGAAGGCGCCGGCCATGTAGAGCGAGCCGTGCGCGAGATTGATCATGTTCATGATGCCGAACACGAGCGTGAGGCCCGCCGCCATCAGGAACAACATGACGCCGAACTGGATGCCGTTCAGCAGTTGCTCGACGATCAGTGCAAAGGACATGCTGCGTTCCGCCCCCCGTCCGGAACGGCGCCGCTCCCTGCGGGCGGCGCCGCGAGCACCTGGTCAGCTTGCCGGCATCTTGCAGTCTTTGGCGTAGGAGTCGGCGTGGTCGCGCACAATCAGGCTGCGCTTCACCATGATCGGGCGCCCTTGCGCGTCCTTTTCGATTTCAGCGAGATAGAAATCCTGGATCGGGTAGTGGTTGGTGTTGAATTTGAAGTTGCCGCGCACCGAATCGAATTTAACGTTTTCGAGCGCCTTGCGGAACGCCGCCTTGTCCTGGAGCTTGCCGCCGGTCGCCTTGAGCGCGGCGTCGATGATGAACGCCCCATCATAGGCCTGCGCCGCGTTCGGGGATGGGATGCGTCCGTATTCGGCTTCGAAATCCTTGGCGAATTTCTTGCTCTGCGGATTGTCGAAGCCTTCGGTCCAGAAGGTCGAGGCAAAGGCGCCGACGGCGGCGTCGCCCATCGCCGGCAGGACGGTCTGATCGAGCGAGAAGGATGGTCCGTACAATGGGATCTCCTTCTTCAAGCCGGCCTGCGCATATTGCTTGACGAAGTTGATGCCCATCCCGCCGGGATAGAAGAAGAACACCGCGTCGGGCCTCTTGTCGCGCAACTGCGCGATCTCGGCGGCATAGTCGAGCTGGCCGAACGCGGTGTACACCTCGTCGACGATCTCGCCCTTGAAATAGCGCTTGAAGCCGGCGAGGAAATCCTTCCCGGCAGGGTAGTTCGGCGCCATCAGATAGACGCGCTTGATCCCCTTGTCCTGCATGTAGATGCCCATCGCCTCCGGCGCCGTGTCGTTCTGGAACGACGCGGAGAAGAAGAGCGGACTGCATTGCTTGCCGGCGTATTGCGAGGGTCCCGCATTCACGTTGACGATGAAGGTGCCGGAATCGAGCACAGGCTTCGCCAAGGCGAGCAGGACATTGGAGAAATTGATTCCGGTGATGATGTCGACGTGGTCGCGCTCGATCATCTTCTCGGCGACCTGCCGTCCGACGTCCGGCTTCGCCTGATCGTCGCCCTGGATCAGCTCGACCGGCCGTCCGCCGAGCTTGTTGCCGAGGTTCTTCAGCCCGAGCTTGAAGCCGTCCAGCAGCTCCTGGCCGAGGCCGCCGCTTGGGCCGGAGAAGGTCGAGATGAACCCGATTTTGACCGGCTCCTGCGCTGACGCGGAAACCGATAGACCTGCCGCGCACGCCGCGGCGATGAGCAGCCTTTTCATATTTCCTCCCAGCTTGTTGTTCCCGATCGGCGGCGTCGAGGCCGCTCCCGGGCTTTTATGTCAGGCGTTCCAGTCTGCCCGCTGTCCGTGACAGAACCGCTATCGTCTCCTTCTGCGAAGCTCGGCGCATGCTGGACATCGTGCGCGGATCGCGCCCGTCGCCCCTGGCAGACTAGTTTAAATTTGAACTATTTTCAGCGGCGCGGAATCGAACGTCGTTGATCGAAGTCAAACCTTGGGCACGCTCCTGGCCGGCGCGCGCTCACGCCTTGTAGAGTTTTCGCACTGCGCGCAACGCGTTGCTGCCGGTCTGTTCGAGAATATTCTTGTAGGCGCAGAGGATGTAATTGTCCTCGGGCAGCGGCTGATAGGGGCGCCAGGGCGTGGCGAGGACCGCATCGAAGCCGAGCGGCACGGCGAGCGTGAGAAAAGCGCACTCGAGCGACAGCTTCAGGTCGGAGCCGTCGGCCGCCTTTACCGGAAGTTGCCCGCCGATATTGGTCAGCCCGCCCATGATGTGGATGCCGGCAAGCTCCGGATCGGAGCGGATCGCGCGGATGGCGGCGAGGGTGGCGCGGTGCAGTCCGGTCGTGTCGGCCACGACCGCGCTGATGGAGATGTCGATGAAGATGTCGTCCATCGCCAGGCCGTAGTCGTTCTTCAGGCGCAGCGCCGCCCGGCGCGCGGTGGTGAAAATCTCCTCGGCGGTCTTGTTCGGCTTGGCGACGCCGTCGTCGACGCGTTCGGAGGCCATGACGATGACCTTGAACGGGCCGAACGGCTTGTAGAGGTCCATCAAATCCCAACGATGCTCGGTAATCGAGTTGACCAGCGGCAGTGCGCCGTTCGCCCGCGCCAGGTCGTAAGCCTTCAGGCAGACCTCTTGCACCGCCGCAGTGGGAAAATCGAAACAAAGCGGCACGGTGACGACCGCCTGGATCGCGCGCACCACGGCGATCATGAAATCGGAATCGTTCACCGCGCGCGGCCCGATGGTCACGTCGAGATAGTGGGCGCCGGCCTCGACCTGCTTAACGGCGACCGCTTGAATCCCGGGCAGGTCGTTGTTGTCGACCAGCGTCCGCACGCTCTTGAAGCCGGGATTGATCCGGTCGCCCACGACGATGAGATTGAATCCGTTTGACTGCGTCACGATGCCCTCCGCGCCTCGATGCGTTTCCTGAACCCGATGTTGTGCATGAATGTTTTTTGGAAATCGGTGCGGGTGCTGAGCTCGACATAGCGGCAGCGCGCAGCGAGCGCGCGCGCCTGCGCCCGCGCTGTGCGCGAGGTCAGCATCTGGCGCACGCCGAGGCCCGCCGCATTGCCGACCTGGGAAAAACGATCCGCCGGCAGGGCAGGAAGCAGCCCGACCGCGATCGCGCTCTGCACGTCGATATAGCTTCCGAACGCGCCGGCGATGACCACGCGCTCGACCGCGATTTCTTCCAGGTCCGCGATGCGGAGCAACAGGTCGATGCCGGTGCGGATCGCCGCTTTGGCAAGCTGCACCGCGCGGATGTCGGCTTGGGTGAAATGCACCTCGGGCGCGAGCGCGACGGCGGGCTTGCCGTTGATCTCGCAGATGACCGGATGGCCGGCGAGAAGCCGGCCGCCCTGGTCGATGAGGCCCGCGCCGCGCAGCGCCGCCACCGTGTCGAGCACGCCCGAGCCGCATATGCCCACGGCTTTCGTCTCGCCGATCACCCGGGCTTCGACGCCGTCCGGCGTGATGGCGATGCGCTCGATCGCTCCGCCGGCTGCGCGCATGCCGCAGGCGATGTGGCCACCCTCCAATGCCGGTCCCGAAGGGCAGGAAACCGTGATGATTTCGTCGCCATGGACAAGAGAGAGTTCGGTGTTGGTGCCGATATCCATGACGATCGCCGCCGCCGCGCTCTCAAACAAGGGTGCGGTGGCGAGCAGGGCGGCGACATGGTCGCCGCCGACGAACCCGCCGACATTCGGCGCGGCGTGGAGATAGGCGCCGGGAGCAATCGCAAGGCCGAGGTCGCGCGCTTTCACGTCGAGCGCTTCGCGCAGCGCGGCGACGAAGGGGGAGCGGCCGAGCTGCCGCACCGGCAATCCCAGCAGCAGATGGTGCATCGCCGTGTTGCCGCAGACGGTCAGATCGACGATGTCGGATTCCCGCAGGTCCACCGCGTGACAAAGCGCGTGCGCGAGCGCGTTGATCGCCCCCGTGGCGGCGGCGCGAAGTTCGTCCGCCGCGGCGGCGTCGCGGATGGCGTGATTGATGCGGCTGATCACGTCGGCGCCCCAGGCGGTCTGCGGGTTTTCGATGCCGAGGCTGGCGAGACGCGCTCCGGTGGAAAGATCGATGAGAAAGCCCGCGACGTTGGTGGTGCCGAGGTCGACGGCGAGCCCGAGCGCGGGCCGGCCAGTTGGGGCGAAGCCGATCGCTTCGCCGTCGCGCACATGCGCCCGCACGGACCAATCCCCCGCGCGCAACAGGCCGGGCAGGTCGCGGGCGGCGGCAAGATCGATGGCGCTCACCGGCGCCGGCGCTGCGCCGGCGATGCGGTCGGCATCGGAGCGCGGGTCGCTCA
>ERZ724512.1013-NODE-1013-length-13200-cov-9.367973_pt1 | contig 13200 bp, 13 predicted proteins | sample MGYA00376045_ERZ724512 | MGnify/ENA primary metagenome ERZ724512 (study PRJEB28724, sample SAMN07190883) | activated sludge metagenome | isolation source: activated sludge of sewage treatment plant in Hong Hong | place: Hong Kong | collected 2016-03-17 ... | reverse complement strand
TTTCGCGCCCATCACCAAACACCAAGCACCCCGACCGGCATTTCGCAACAGCCACTCAGCGACGGGAAATGCACCGAAATCACCGGGACCGGGGCCGGACGACGACCTCGTGCACGTCGGCGTCGGCCGGCGCGTTGATCGCCTCGGCGACGAACCGCGCCACCGTCTCGGGCCGCAGAAACCGTTCGGGTCGGTACTCGCCGCCCTCGTAGGCCACCAGGTCGCGTTGCATGTCGGTGTCGATGCGCCCCGGATAGATCGTCGTCACCCGCAGGGCCGGCTCGTCGGCGCGCAGTGAATCGGCGAACGCCCGCAGCGCGAACTTGCTCGCCGAATACGACGCCAGGCCCGCCGACGGCGCGCGGCCGGCGCCGGAGTTGATGAACACCACATGTCCGCCGGCGGCCCGCAACGCCGGCAGCAGCGCCAGCGTAAGGGCCACGGCGCCAACCACATTGACCGTCATGGTGGCCCGCCACTCGTCGATGCTCGACTCGGCGACCCGGCCCGGATATGCCACCCCGGCGTTGTGCACCAGGACGTCGAGCTCGACGATCGGCTCGACGGTCTCGGCGATGGCGTCCAGATCGGCGAAATCCACCGGCCAGGTGGTCGCCCCCAGGCGCTCGGCGACGGAGTCCAGCCGCGCCGACGGCCGGCCCGCCAGGAACAGCGTGTGCGTGGGCGCCAGCGCGTCGGCGATGGCGGCCCCCAGACCGCCCCCGGCGCCGGTGATCATGGCGGTGGGCATGGTGGCAACCGTAACGGAGGCCGGTTGCCCAGCGTGCGGCCCGGCGGGGCAGCAAAATGAGGGTATGGCTCCGGACCCGAGTTTCACGCCGACCCAGCTGGCGGCCCGCGCCGCCTACCTGCTGCGCGGCAACGACCTCGGCGTCATGACGACGGCCGCGCCACTGCTCTACCCGCACATGTGGAGCTGGGACGCGGCGTTCGTCGCGGTGGGGCTCGCGCCGCTGAGCGTCGAACGTGCCGTTGTCGAACTCGACACCCTGCTGTCGGCGCAGTGGACCAACGGGATGATCCCGCACATCGTGTTCGCCAACGGTGTCGACGGGTATTTCCCGGGGCCGGCCCGGTGGGCGTGCGCGGCGCTGGCCACCCACGCGCCGCGCACCAGACACACCTCCGGAATCACCCAGCCGCCCGTCCACGCGATCGCCGTGCAGCGCATCCTCGATCACGCGCGTAGCCGCGGGCGTTCCACCCGGGCGGTGGCCGAGGCGTTCCTGGATCACCGGTGGGGCGATCTGGTGGCCTGGCACCGCTGGCTGGCCGAGGCGCGCGATCAGAACAGCCGCGGCCGGATCACGCTCTACCACGGCTGGGAATCCGGTATGGACAACTCACCGCGCTGGGATTGCCCGTACGCCAACGTGATTCCCGGCGCCGTGCCGGAGTATCAGCGCGAGGACAACAAGATCAACCCCGATGCCAGCCAGCGGCCCTCCGACGCCGAGTACGACCGATACCTCTGGCTGCTGGAGGAAATGAAGAGCGTGCGGTACGACGACGGCCTGCTGCCGAAGGTGATGAGCTTCGCGGTCGAGGACGTCTTCGTCTCGGCGATCTTCTCGGTGGCCTGCCAGGTGCTGGCCGAGATCGGCGAGGACCACAAGCGGCCGCTCGCCGACGTCCGCGAACTGTACGGCTGGGCCGACCGGTTCCGTGCCGGCGTGGTCGAGACCACCGACCAAAGAACCGGTGCGGCAAGGGATTACGACGTGCGCGCGGAAAGCTGGATCGCCACCGAAACGGTCGCGCAGTTCGCCCCGCTGCTGTGCGGCGGCCTGCCGCACGACCGGGAGCGGGCGTTGCTGCGGCTGCTGGAGGGGCCGCGGTTCAGTGGTCACCCCGACCTGAGATACCCGCTGATTCCGTCGACCTCCCCGGTGTCCCGGGATTTTCGGCCCCGCGAGTACTGGCGCGGGCCGGTGTGGCCGGTGATGACGTGGTTGTTCTCCTGGGCGTTCGCCCGCCGCGGCTGGGCCGAGCGTTCGGCGGTGCTGCGCCGCGAGGGGCTGCGGCAGGCCAGTGACGGCACGTTCGCCGAGTACTACGAACCGTTCACCGGTGAACCACTGGGCAGCATGCAGCAGTCCTGGACCGCGGCGGCCGTGCTGGATTGGCTGGGTTGAGGCGTTATTCGCCGGCCAACCGGCTCAGCGGACCCAGCGCCGACTCGAGCACCTGCACGTCCTCCGGGCTGAGCCTGCGCAGCATGTTCGCCAGGGAGGCCCGCCGCGCCGCGAGGGACTCGGCATGCTGCGCGTGGCCCTTGGGGGTGATCTCCACCAGCACGGCGCGCAGATCCGAGGGATCGCGGGAACGTTTGACCAGACCGAGCTTCTCCAGCCGGCGGATCGCGACCGTCGTCGTCGGCGTGCGGACCCGTTCGTGGGCGGCCAGTTCGGTCATCCGGATCGGACCCTGATCGAGCAGCGTCACCAGGATCGACAGCTGGGCAAGCGTCAATTCGCCGGCGGTCTCGCGATTCACCTCGCCCCGCCGGAGCACCGAGAACAGCTTGGACAGCGTGCGTTGCAGACCCTCGGCGAGCTCGGTCACCTCGGGCGCGGTCGCTGCTCCGGCGTCGGCTTCAGACATGATTTGGCAGTCTAACCTGTTACCGGCGCCGTGCAGCCCGTTTCCCCGGGTAGCGGACCCGCTACAGCACCTGGGCGAGGAAGCGCTGCAACCGGTCGGTTTCGGCCGACTCGAAGATCCGCGCCGGCGGCCCCTCCTCGAGCACTTGGCCGTGGTCCATGAACACGACAGTGTCGGCCGCCGATCGGGCGAAACCCATCTCGTGGGTGACCACCACCATCGTCATCCCGTCGGCGCCGAGCTCGGCGATCAGCGCCAGGATGCCCTTCACCAACTCCGGGTCCAGCGCCGAGGTGACCTCGTCGAAGAACATCACCTGCGGCGACATCGCCAGCGCGCGCGCGATCGCCACCCGCTGCTGCTGGCCGCCGGAGAGCATGCCCGGCCGGGCAGCGGCCTTGTGCCGCAGGCCAACCCGGTCCAGCTGGGTCAGCGCCAGGTCGCGCGCCGCGTCGGCGGAGAGCTTCTTCAGTTTGCGCGGTGCGAGCGCGACGTTGTCCAGCACCGTGCGGTGCGGGAACAGGTTGAACTGCTGGAACACCATCCCGATGCGTTGGCGCAGCCGGTCGGGGTCGTCGGGCAGTACCGATCGGCCGTCGAGCAGGATGTCGCCGCGGTCGGGTTCGTAGAGCCGGTTGAGTGTGCGCAGCAACGTCGACTTGCCCGACCCCGACGGGCCGATCACGGCGGCGGTGCTGCCGGCGGGCACGTCGATGTCGACCCCGCGTAGCACGGCGTTCGGGCCGAACGAGAGGTGAATGTCCCGCGCCGCCAACGACACCGGGGTCGCTGCTGTCATCAGATCATCTCCTCGGCGAGGCGTTCTTCGTCGACGGGTGTCCGGCCCTTGCGCAGCCGGGAGTCGATGAGGTTAACCAGATGGGTCAGGGGGATGGTCAGCATCAGGTAGAACAGGCCCGCGGCGACCAGCGGCGAGAGGTTGCCGGTCTGCGCGTTGAGGTCGCGACCGACCTGGAACAGTTCGCGCTGACTGGCGATCAGCCCGAGGAAGTACACCAGCGACGAGGCCTTCAGCAGCGAGATGAACTGGTTCATCAGTGCGGGCAGCACCCGCCGGATGCCCTGGGGTACGACGATCAGGCGCATCGCGGCCGGGTAGCTGAAACCCAGGGCCCGTGACGCCTCCAACTGGCCCTGTTCGACGCTCTGGATTCCCGAACGCAGGATCTCGCCGACGTACGCCGCGGCCATCAGGCCCAGCGCGGCGATGCCCAGCGGGTACGGGTTGTTGCCGGTGAGCCCGCCGACCACCGGGCCGAAGCCCAGTCCGATCAACAGAATGATCACCACTTCCGGCAGGCCGCGGAAGATGTCGGTGTAAACCCTTGCGGGCCAACGCAACCACCGTGACCGCGAGATACCGGCGACGGCCAGTGCGAGGCCGAGCAGCAGCCCGATCACGGCCGCACTGGCGGTGAGAATGAGCGTGTTGGGCAGTCCCGTTCGGAACAGGTCGGGAATCGCCTTCTTGTACAGATCCCAGCTGAAGAACGCCTCACCCAACTGCGCCAGGGTGGACTTCGGGCCGGCGGCCGCGCCGGACTGCGGTGCGCCGCGCGCGGCGGCGATCGCGGCGAAGTCCGGAAGTTGCGGCGTCGCAACCGCTTTGGACCCCGGCTTCCAGCCGGGCGGCAGCGCACGCGGCACCCAGTCGGAGTACAGCCGGGCCCAGGTGCCGTCGGCGATGACCGCGTCCAGCCCCGAGTTCAGCGCGTCGATGAGCGGCTTGTTCTCGCGGGCCACCGCGTAGGCGACGAAGTTGTCCAGGCTGAAGGTGTTCTCGACGATCTGCGCGGGATCCCCGGGCTTCACCGTGCCAACCGCCTGTTGCGACGGCGCCACCCAGGCGTCGATCTGCCGCGTCTTCAGGCTGGCGTAGACGGTGTTGTAATCCGGGAACTTCACCGGGTCCAAATGCAAGGTGTCCACGACGTAGGCTTCCTGCACGGTGCCCTGCACCACTCCGATACGTTGCCCGGCAGCAAGTTTCGAGAAGCTGTCGATCGGCGAGCCGGGCGGCACCACCAGCGAGAAGTAGCCGAAGTCGTACCCGTTGGTGAATCCGACCGTGCGCCGTCGCGCGTCGGTGGTGGTGATCGACGACGATCCCACGTCGAACCGGCGGGATGCCACCTGGGCCAGTAGCCCCGAGAAGTCCGTGCCGACGAAATTGACTCGCAGACCGAGCTTTTCCGCGATGGCGCGCAGCAACTCGTTGTCGAAGCCGGTGAACTGGCCCGCGGAATCGATGCACACGCTTGGCGGCGCGTCCGACAGCGTGCCCACCGTCAGGATGCCGGGCTTGCCGAGTCCCAGCGCGGCGCGGTCGATGCGGTCCAGTGGCACCACGCCGGCGGTCGTGTACCTATCCGAGCCGGGGTTGCCGGCCGCCGCGGCCAGGTTGGTCGGCAGCGCACTGGCGCTGTCGGCACCTGGCGGCGCGCACTGATCCGCGCGCGCCGGCGGAGCCAGGCCGAGCGCCGTCACCAACAGCATCACCAGGACGGCGGTCACGGCCCGTCGGGATCGGGTCATCTACGAAACGTAGCCGTCGCGCGCGGATGGGTGAAGGGTTGCGCTCGGTCAGCGCCGATCGCGCCAGCGGCACAGTGCGTCGGCGGCACTCAGGTCGTAGTCGGGACCGTTGGACCCGACGGTCAGCAGGGTCACGCCGAGCGCGGCGAGGGCCTCGGCGTTGGCGATCAGGGCGGCGGGTCCCTCACCGGCGGCCACTCCGCTGTTGTTCTCGACACCGGCGGAACGTTCGACGGCCGAGGGGTCGCGGCCCAGATCGGCGCAGAGCCGGTCGAGTATCCGGGCCTTGCCGGGGTAGGTCTGCGGTGTGGTGAAGCCGTGCCACATGTCGGCGTACCGGGCGACCAGTGGCAGCGTCTTTCGTTCGCCCTGCCCGCCGATCAGGATCGGGATGTGCCGGGTGGGCGCGGGGTTGAGTTTGGCCAGCCGCGGGGTAATCCGCGGCAGCGCTGCCGCCAGGTCGTCGAGACGGCTTGCCGCGGTGCCGAATTCGTACCCGTATTCGCGGTAGTCCCGCTGCATCCAGCCGGAGCCGATGCCGAGGATCAGCCGGCCCCCGGAGATGTGGTCCACGGTGCGGGCCATGTCGGCGAGCAGTTCCGGGTTGCGGTAGGAGTTGCAGGTGACCAGCGCGCCGATCTGCACCCGGGAGGTCTGCTCGGCCCAGGCGCCCAGCATGGTCCAGCATTCGAAGTGCGCACCGTCGGGATCGCCATAGAGCGGGAAGAAGTGGTCCCAGTTGAAGACGATGTCGACGCCGATGTCCTCGCACCGGCGGACCGCGTCGCGAATGCGGCCGTAGTCGGGACACTGCTGAGGTTGCAGCTGGACGCCGATGCGGACGGGGAGGCTCATTGGTTCTCCAGGATGTCGCGCAGGATCTGGATCAGCGCGCGCGGTTGGTCGCCCTGGACCGAATGCCCGGCGTCCGGCACCACGATGGTGCGCTGGAAGCCGGGGGCGTTCCGCGCGAACTGCGCGGCGTCGTCGTCGTTGACGAAGAACGAGTTCGCGCCGCGGACCAGCGTCGTGGGCATGGTGATGGAGGGCACGTCGTCCCACAGGCCTTCGAAGCCGTCACCTTTTCGGAAGGTGTCGTAGCGCCACGTCCAGGTGCCGTCGTCGAGTTGCTTGGCGTTGTGGAAAACGCCGCGCCGCAACGACTCTCGGCTGCGGTGCGGCGACGTCGTGACGGCCTCGTCGACCATCGCCGCGAACGTCGGGAAGGTGCGCTCGCCCTGGACCAGGGCGACGGCGCCGAGCTGTGCCCGGGTCATCTCCTCGTGCCGTTCGGGGGCCGACGGGGTGACGTCGACGAGCACCAACTCGGGCACCAGCACCGGTTCGGTCGCGGCCAGCCGCAGCGCGGTGAGACCGCCCAGCGACATGCCGACCACCAGGCGTGGGTGCGGGGCGAGTTCGCGCAGCACCGGCCGCAGTGTGTCCGCGTTGAGCTTCGGGCCGTAGTCTCCGTCCTCGCGCCAGGCCGAGCGGCCGTGGCCGGGCAGGTCGACGGCCAGAACCGACGGCAGCCCGAGGCCGAGGATCACGGTGTCCCAGGTGTGGGCGTTCTGGCCGCCGCCGTGCAGGAACAGCGCTTCGGCGGGCCCCTGGCCCCAATGCAGCGCGCTGATGCCCCCGAGGTCGACGCGGTGCACCGGCGGCAACGGTCCGCTGACCCCGGCTTGTTCGGCGTTCTGCGGCAGCAGGGCGAACTCGTCGAGGGCCGCCAGCTCCTCGTCGGAATAGTCTGTCGCGCTCACACCGCGGACCCTACTCGGCGTCGGCGGGCAGTCGGGTGGCCGCGCGGAACACCGGCTCCGCGGCGGGCGGATGCACAAGGATCGACGGCAGCACGAAGGTCCGCAGGTAGCGACGCGCGATGTCCGGGTCGTCTGCGCCGGGGATGACGCCGAGCAGCATGCTCAACGCGGTCGACACGAGGAACTGTCCGAGGTCGGTGGCGGTCAGCCCCGGCCGGATCTGGGAGTCGCCGTAACCCTGCAGCATCACCTCGATCAGAGCCGGGAGGTTGGGGTCCGCGGCGATCAAGCGAGCCACCGTGCCGTCCTCGGTCTGTTCGGAAATGGTTTTGAACAGCGGCGCATGGACCAGTTCGGTGGCCACGATGACCATGCTCTCGACCAGAAGCTCGGCCAGACCCGCGCCGGGAGGCATGCGTTCGAGGATCGCGAGTTGATGACGCCGGGTGACGCGGTTGACCAGAGCTTCGAGCATTCGCTGACGGTTGGGGAACTGCCGGTAGATCAGGGCCCGGGAGTAGCCGGCTTCCTTGGCGATGAGCTCCATGGTCGACGCCTGGTAGCCGCGCTCCAGGATCAGCCGCTCGGCCGCATCGAGCAGAAGTTCCTTGGCCTGGTCGGCGGTGTTTCCGCCCCCGGCCGGCCGGCCGCGGGCTCGGCGTGGCAGTGGCGATGACAAAGGTATCCGTCCGGGAATCGCAGGTGATTCCCAGTATGCCGCAACTAGGGCCTTGTGATCGGGGCCACAACGCCGTAAAAATAGACGATATCGCCATTGCGTCTATTTGGGGGAGGGTCATGGCTGTTCGTCCATGGAAGGCTCTGACCGGAGCGGGGTTCGTCGTCACCGCGCTGACGGCCGGAATGCTGACCGGCGCCGCGATCGCCGTCGCTGATCCGCAGACGGCTCCGGCGGATACGGGTACCTCGACCACTCGGGATGCGGGCGGGGATCGGACCGCCGACGCAACCGATTCCCAGACCACCAGCGAGACCGGCGACGGCGCCGCGCAGAAGCCATCGGGAGAGGGCCAATCACCGGGTTCTGCCGAAACACCCGGACCTCGCGCTGATGACGTCGAGGACAGCGCACCGAACACCGTCGAACCGGACGAAGACAAGGTTCCTGCGGCCAAAGACGCCGGCGCCGAACAGGTTTCGGCGGAAACGCCGGCCACCTCACCGGAGTCGAAGCGCGCCGAACCGACCGAGCAGAATCGGCCGGCGCACTCCGCGCCGGCGCCCGGCGCCGAGATGGTGGGGACCGAAGAACTCGTGAATAGCGCCGCCGGTGCGGCTCTGGACCACACTGCGACGGTAGAGGAAGTCGATTTCGCGACAGCCGCGCCGGCGAAAACTGCCGAGGCGCGCGGCCAGACCCTCTCGGTCAGTCTGAAACAAGCTGCGGCTGAACCGGATTCGACGCAGGCCGCCGTCGTCGCTCCGGTCGCGGTCGCCGCGCAGTCCGTGGCGGTCGGTGCGCGGCATCCGTCGTTGGTCACCGTGATCGGGTCCCTGGTGATGAACGTCCTGATGGGGCTTATCCATCTGGTCGACGGTGCGCCCGTCGTACCGGCGGGAAGCACTGTCACAGTGCGGACCTCGTCGCTGATCCTGCCCATCGGCAGCGGCAGGCGGGTGGAGGCCGACTGGTACTTCCCGGAAACGATCGGTGACTCGACGCGCCTGATCTATCTTCAGCACGGCTTCATGGCCAGCGGCCCGATGTACAGCTACACCGCGGCCAACATCGCCGAGCGGACCAACAGCATCGTCGTGGTTCCGTCGCTGTCGTCGAACTTCTTCGACGCCAACGCCGAATGGGTCGGCGGCTCCACCATGCAGAAGGCAGTGGCGAAGCTTTTCGAGGGCAGCCGAACCGCGTTGACCGAAAGCGCCAGCGCTGCAGCGGGACACACCATCACGCTGCCGAAAGGGTTTGTGCTGATGGGCCATTCGGCCGGTGGAACTCTGGTCACCGCCGTAGCGCGGTATCTGGCCGACGACGATGCTCTCGACGGCCTGGCCGGTGTGGTGATGCTCGACGGCGTGGAGCCGAAGGGTTCACATGCCGTCACCGATGCGCTGACCAAACTGACCGGCGACCATTACCGGCCGATCTACCTGATTTCCTCGCAGCGCTACATGTGGAACCGCCACGGCGACATGGCCGACAAGCTGATGGCCGCGCGCCCGGACACGTTCAACGGCGTCGCTCTCACCGACGGCACGCACATCGACTACATGGAGGGCGGGAACGCGCTGCTCCAGTTCGCCGAGTACCTGATCTCCGGGTTCTCGCATCGGGAGAACATCGACGCGGCCGGGATCATCGCGGCCGGCTGGGTGAACGACCTGTTCTCCCACACGACCACCATGGGCGTCTACGGCCAACCGGGTGAACGCATTTCGATCACCACTCCGACGAAGCCGGCGACCGCGGTGGTGCTTCCCCTCGGGCCGGCCGGGCCGTCGCCGCTCGGCGAGTTCCTCGACACAATGCTGGGCGATCTCCTCGACTATGCCGGAGAAAACCTGTTCGTCTACGACCCGCTGACCAAATGCGAAGGCGGCCAGACCGTTTCGGTCTGACCGCCTTTCGCGCGTCGTCATCAGCCGGGTCCTGATTGGCTGACTCCTCCTCGCTCCGCTCCGCAGGCTCCGCGGAGCGCGTCGTCGTCAGCCGGGTTTGATTGGCTGAGCCCTCCTCGCTTCGCGTCGCAGGCTCCGCGGAGCGCGTCGTCATCAGCCGGCGATGAACTTCTCCAGCTCCGCGCGGGCGACATCGTCGGCCAGCTGCTCGGGCGGGCTCTTCATCAGGTAGGCCGACGCCGGAATGATCGGACCGCCGATGCCGCGGTCCTTGGCGATCTTGGCCGCCCGCACCGCGTCGATGATGATGCCCGCCGAGTTCGGCGAGTCCCACACCTCGAGCTTGTACTCCAGGTTCAGCGGCACGTCACCGAACGCGCGGCCCTCCAGGCGGACGTAGGCCCACTTGCGGTCGTCGAGCCAGGCGACGTGATCGGACGGGCCGATGTGCACGTTCTTGTCCTCGATCTTGCCGGCCAGCGAGCCGGTCAGATTGGAGGTCACGGCCTGGGTCTTGGACACCTTCTTGGACTCCAGCCGCTCGCGCTCGAGCATGTTCTTGAAGTCCATGTTGCCGCCGACGTTGAGCTGATACGTGCGGTCGAGGGTGACGCCGCGGTCCTCGAACAGCTTGGCCATCACGCGGTGGGTGATGGTGGCGCCGACCTGGCTTTTGATGTCGTCGCCGACGATCGGGACACCGGCGTCCTCGAACTTCTTGGCCCACACCGGATCGCTGGCGATGAACACCGGCAGCGCGTTGACGAATGCCACACCGGCGTCGATGGCGCACTGCGCATAGAACTTGTCGGCCTCCTCGGACCCCACCGGCAGGTAGGAGACCATGACATCGACCTTGTTCTCCTTGAGCACCTTGACCACGTCGACGGGCTCGGCATCGGAGATCTCGATGGTGTCCGCGTAGTACTTGCCGATGCCGTCGAGGGTCGGCCCGCGCTGCACGACGATGTCGGTCGGCGGCACGTCGGCGATCTTGATGGTGTTGTTCTCCGAGGCGTAGATCGCCTCGGACAGGTCGAAGCCGACCTTCTTGGCGTCCACGTCGAATGCGGCGACGAACTTCACGTCGCGCACGTGGTACGGGCCGAACCTGACGTGCATCAGGCCGGGAACGTTGCCGTTCTCGTCGGCGTCCTGGTAGTACTGCACGCCCTGCACGAGCGAGGACGCGCAGTTCCCGACGCCGACGATGGCGACGCGTACATCCCCGGCCGCACCCGCCGTCGCGGTCGCGTTCTTCTCACTCATGGGTTCTCCTTATATCCGGTACTGCAGTGGTGCTGCTGTGTTGTCTTGGTCAGGTCTGTTCGGGATGGGTCTGGGCTACCCGCTCGGCGGCGATCAAGTCGTTGAGCCACTTCACTTCACGTTCGCTGGATTCCAGGCCGAGCTGGTGCAGCTGCTTGGTGTAGCGGTCGAACGAGCTGCTGGCGCGGGCGATCGCTTCGCGCAGACCCTCGCGCCGCTCCTCCACCTGGCGGCGGCGCCCTTCCAAGATCCGCATCCGGGCCTCGGCCGGGGTGCGGTTGAAGAACGCCAGATGCACGCCGAAGCCGTCGTCGGTGTAGTTCTGCGGTCCGGTGTCGGCCACCAGCTCGGCGAATCGTTGCCGGCCGGCCTCGGTCAGTTGGTAGACGCGCCGGGCGCGGCGGACCTTGACGGTGCCGAGCGGCGCCGCGTCCTCGACGATCAGGCCGTCGGCCTGCATGCGGCGCAGGGCCGGATACAGCGAGCCGTAGGAGAAGGCGCGGAACGCACCGAGCAGACCGGTGAGCCGCTTGCGGAGCTCATAGCCGTGCATCGGTGATTCGAGCAGAAGACCGAGAATCGCGAGTTCCAGCACCCGAATCACCTCCCTTGACCCATTACGCCGTTACGGCGGACCAACACCTCGCGCAATAGTATCGCGCCGATATATTCAGCGCTAATTCACCTGAATTCGGCGTGCTCACCGGCGCTCAGCGCACCTGACAACCCGAAATCCGATAGATCAGGACGGGTAATTGACCCGCTTCGACGTTCCGTCGGGATTGAGTTCGATCGACCCGCCGCCGAAGTCACTGGACACGTAGATCGACAGCGTGACGGCATCCGGTGTGGTCGGGTCGCCGGACGGGTCGACGATCAGATAGGTGCTGGTGACCTCGGACGGTTTGATTCCAAGAGTCTCCGGTGCCCCGCGCATCGCCCCGATTAGGGCCTTCATGTCGAACTTGGCCAGGTCCACCACGCGGGCCTCGTCGGACTTCGACGAGCTGCTCGGGTCGCCCCAGCCGCCGCGGTAGGAGTAGTTCAGCACCCGCCGGTCCTCGCTGGGGTCCGGCCGGTCCAGCGATGCGTAGTCGGGATAGACCACCAACCGGTAGCCCGTCGTATCGCCGAACTTCTGCCGCATCTGCTCGAACAATCCGGTCAGCCCGCCCAGAGAGTGCAGTTGCCGGGGCGGTGTCAGCACCACCGGCCCGATCCCGTCCGACTTCGCGCCGGGGTCGGAGGTGAAGTTCAGCGGTGAGGGGGTGTTGCCGTACAGGCCCCACCCGATCCCGACGCCGAGCAGCACGAGCACTCCGGCGATCGCCGCGCGGATGCCCCAACCGCCCGCCGCGCCGGGAATGCGCGGTTTGAGATCGGGAAGCTTCACAGGAGCATTGGCGGTCTGCAGATCGGTCACCAGAGCCTGCAACTGACCCAGTGTGGCGGCATTCGTCGCGGCGGCGACCCGCTGTCGATGCTCCTCGTTGGAGAGCTGGCCGTCGGCGAGCGCACTGTCGAGCACCGCGCAGGTGTCATTGCGGTCACTGTCCTTGGCCCGGGTACCGGCCGTCTGACGCGTCGCCACGCGATGATCGTAAGAGGTAGGACGCGATCGGGGCGACGCACCGCCGACTCGGACCGGCCGGTCGAGCCTCGGCGTCCGGCGGGCCGACGTACTCTGGTGTCCGTGCGATTGCAGCGACAGGTGGTGGACTACGCCCTCCGGCGTCGTTCGCTGCTGGCCGAGGTGTACTCCGGCCGCACGGGCGTCACCGAGGTCTGCGACGCCAACCCGTATCTGCTGCGCGCCGCGAAGTTTCACGGCAAGCCGAGCACGGTGATGTGCCCCATCTGCCGCAAGGAACAGCTGACGCTGGTGTCCTGGGTGTTCGGCGAGCACCTGGGCGCGGTGTCGGGGTCGGCGCGCACCGCCGAGGAATTGGTCCTGCTGGCAACCCGTTACGACGAGTTCGCGGTACATGTGGTGGAGGTATGCCGGACCTGCAGCTGGAATCACCTGGTCAAGTCGTACGTGCTCGGCACACCGAGGCCCTCGGGTCCCTCGCGGGGCCGCGGCACCCGAGCGGCGCGCAACGGCGTGCGCACGGCCAGTGAATAGCGAAGAGCCCGAGGACCGCTCAGCCCCCCAGAGCCCGTCCGGTTCGGGGCGCCACGCGGCCGATACCGGGGTACAGCCGGTCGTGCCGTCGCCCGAGACCTCAGGACGGCACGCGGGATCGGCGCCGCCGGCCGACCACCGGCCGACGGCGATCCTGCCGCCGGCGCGCGACGACCTCGATCCGGCGCTTCGCGATCCGATCGACGTCGTCAAGCGCGCACTGGACGGGACGACGGCGCCGCCGAAGACCCCCCCACCGCCACCGCCGCC
>ERZ724512.1012-NODE-1012-length-13208-cov-13.222839_pt1 | contig 13208 bp, 9 predicted proteins | sample MGYA00376045_ERZ724512 | MGnify/ENA primary metagenome ERZ724512 (study PRJEB28724, sample SAMN07190883) | activated sludge metagenome | isolation source: activated sludge of sewage treatment plant in Hong Hong | place: Hong Kong | collected 2016-03-17 ... | reverse complement strand
GTCCGCCGGCCGAAGAAGAAGCCCGCGGTGATCAGCACCTGCGAGGCGGCGTACACCCACCAGATCGGCACCTCGAGCGCATGGGACTGCAGCACGAACTGGCCGGTGCCGATCATGCCGTCGGACACCGCGAAGCACACCGCGCCCATGGCCGTCCACGGCGTGGGCAGCCGGGCCAGCAGCGCCGCGCACACCATCGCGCCCAGCACGGCCATGTACACCGTCACCGGTACGACCAGCCCCTGGTCCAGCAGCCGCGGCCAGAACCACACCAGCATGCCCACAACCGCGGCGACCACCACCGCTGCGCCCGCCAGGCGCGGGCCACTGCGCCCCCGTAGGGGCAGCAGCGCGCCCAGGTAGCACAGGTGGGCCACCAGGAAGGCGCCGAGGCCGAGCACGAACGACGGCTTCCACCACGGCATCGCCAGGAAGAAGTCACCGGCCGCCGACAACAGCAGGGCGGGCACCAGCCACCGGCGCTCACGGCGGATCGGATGGCACCAGGCCGCGACGGCCAGCAGCACCGCCATCGCCGCCTTGGCCGCGGGCTGGCCCGGGAACCGCCCGGTCAACTCCGCACCCGACGGCGACTGCACCGCTACCACCACCAGGAAGATGCCGTAGCCCAGCGCGGCCAGTGCCCCGGCCGCCCACCACCCGGTCACCGCCCGTCCGTACCGTGGGCTCATGCCCGGTTCGGACGACAAACCCGCGATCGACGCCATCCTGCAGAAGGTACTGGAAGCGGTGCCCTTCCAGTTGACGGTGGACGGCGGAATCGAGGAGGCCCGCCGCCGGCTGCGCGACCTCCCCCGCCGGCCCGTGCACCCGGACCTGCGGGTGGAGAACCACGAGATCGACGGCCCGCGAGGGGCGATCCCGATCCGGGTGTACTGGCCGGACGACGTCCCGGGGGCGGCGCCTCCGGAGTCGAATCCCGGGTCGCTTCGCTCCTGCCCTCCGGTCACCATGTATTTCCACGGCGGCGGCTTCGCGGTCGGCGACCTCGACACCCACGACGGCACCGCCCGCCAGCACGCGGTTGAAGCCGGCTCCGTGGTGGTGTCGGTCGATTACCGGCTCGCCCCGGAGCACCCCTATCCGGCCGCCGTTGACGACGTCTGGGCGGCGACCCGGTGGGTGGCCGACAACGCCGGGCGGTTCGGCGCCGACGGATCCCGGCTCGCAGTCGCCGGTGACTCCGCGGGCGGCACGCTGTCGGCCGTGGTCGCCCAACTCGCGCGCGACAACGGCGGGCCCGCGGTGGCGTTCCAGCTGCTCTGGTACCCGTCGACGATGTGGGACACCTCGCTACCGTCCTTCGCCGAGAACGCCGAGGCGCCGGTTCTGGACAACGCCGCGATCAAGGCCTTCACCCGCTGGTATGCCGGCGAGGTCGATCTGACCGATCCCCCGCCGGGGCTGGCCCCCGGCCGCGCCACCGACCTGTCCGGGCTGCCGCCGGCCTACATCGCCGTCGCGGGCCACGACCCGTTGCGCGACGACGGCGCCCGCTACGCCGAACTGCTGTCCGCCGCCGGTGTGCCGGTCGAACTGCACAATGCCGAGACGCTGGTGCACGGCTATCTGGGCTACGCGGGTGTGGTGCCCGCGGCCACCGAGGCGACCGAGCGCGGTCTGCTCGCCCTGCGCGCCGCATTGCACGACGGGTAGTAGCCCGAACCCCTTGCCATCCGGTGGCGTCGGAGGCGACGCTGGGATAGCGGCCCAGCCGCGGAGAGACGTAGCGAGAGGACCACGATGAAGCCCGACTACGAAACGCTGATCGTCGGAGCCGGGTTCTCCGGGATCGGCGCGGCCATCAACCTCGACAAGGCCGGGCTGGGCGACTACCAGATCATCGAGGCCGGCGACGGCGTCGGCGGCACCTGGTACTGGAACACCTATCCCGGCATAGCGGTGGACATCCCGTCGTTCTCCTATCAGTTCTCGTTCGAGAAGAGCCCGGACTGGACGCGCACCTACGCGCCGGGCCGCGAACTGCGGGCGTACGCCGAACACTGCGTCGACAAGTACGGCCTGCGCCCCAAGATCCGGTTCGGCACCAAGGTCCTCGGCGCGAGGTTCGACGACGATGACAGCCTCTGGCGCCTCGAACTCGACGGCGGCGCGGAGATCACCGGGCGGTTCCTCATCAACGCCAGCGGCGTGCTCATCACACCGAACCTTCCCGACATCGACGGCGTCGACTCGTTCGCCGGGCTGACCATGCACACCGCCCGGTGGGACCACACCCAGGACCTGACCGGCAAGCGGGTCGCGATCATCGGCACCGGCGCGTCCGCGGTCCAGGTCATTCCCGAGATCGCGCCAATCGTGGAGCGGCTCAGCGTGTTTCAGCGAACGCCGATCTGGTGCTTCCCGAAGCCGGACGTGCCGTTGTCGCCGACGACGCGGCGGCTGATGCGGCTCCCCGGCGGCCGGACGATCCAGCGCCTGCTCAGCCAGGCCTACGTCGAACTCACCTTCACGCTGCCCGCGCAGTACTACACCATCAACCCGATGGCCAAGAACATGGACAAGGTCGGCAAGTCCTATCTGCGCAAGCAGGTCGACGACCCCGAGGTCCGCGAGAAGCTCACCCCGCAGTACGCCGTCGGCTGCAAGCGCCCCGGCTTCCACAACACCTACCTGTCGACGTACAACCGGGACAACGTCGAGTTGGTCACCGAACCGATCGACAAGATCACCGGCTCCGGTGTGGCCACCGTCGACGGCGAGACCCGCGACATCGACGTGCTGATCCTGGCGACCGGTTTCAAGGTGATGGACACCGACGACATGCCGACCTATCCGCTCACCGGATCGGGCGGCCGGACCTGGCATCAGCACTGGGACGAGAACCGCCTGCAGGCCTACGAGGGCGTCGCCGTGCCCGGCTTCCCCAACTTCTTCACCGTGTTCGGCCCGTACGGCTACGTGGGCTCGTCCTACTTCGCGCTGATCGAGGCCCAGACCCACCACATCGTCCGCTGCCTCAAGCAGGCGAGCCGCAGGCACGCCCGCCGCGTCGAGGTGAAGCAGGAGGCCAACGACCGCTACTTCGGCGAGATGCTGAGCAAGCGGCACCGGCAGATCTTCTGGCAGGACAGCTGCCGGCTGGCCAACAGCTACTACTTCGACAAGAACGGCGACGTGCCGTTGCGGCCGACGACGACCGCCGAGGCGTACTGGCGCAGTCGCCGCTACCCGCTCGACGATTACGAGTTCACGGCGTGAGCGGCGAGGAGGACTAGACCGAGTTCTTCAGGTCCTCGACCTTGTCGAGGCGCTCCCACGGCAGGTCGATGTCGGTGCGGCCGAAGTGACCGTAGGCCGCGGTCTGGGCGTAGATCGGGCGCAGCAGGTCCAGGTCGCGGATGATCGCGCCCGGGCGCAGGTCGAACACCGCGGTGATGGCCTTCTCGATGCGGGCCGGATCGACCGTCTCGGTGCCGAAGGTCTCCACGAACAGGCCCACCGGGGCGGCCTTGCCGATGGCGTAGGCCACCTGGACCTCCACCCGCTCGGCCAGGCCCGCTGCGACCACGTTCTTGGCCACCCAGCGCATCGCGTACGCCGCGGAACGGTCGACCTTGGACGGATCCTTGCCGGAGAACGCGCCGCCGCCGTGGCGGGCCCAGCCGCCGTAGGTGTCGACGATGATCTTGCGGCCGGTCAGCCCCGCGTCACCCATCGGGCCGCCCAGGACGAACTTGCCGGTCGGGTTGACCAGCAGGCGGTAGTCGGAGGTGTCGAGGTGCTCGTGCGCGAGGTCGTCGAGCACGGTGTTGACGACCTTCTCCCGGATGTCGGGGGTGAGCATGCTCTCCAGGTCGATGTCCGCGGCGTGCTGGGTGGACAGCACGACGGTGTCCAGCCGGATCGGGGTGTTGCCCGCGTACTCGATGGTGACCTGGGTCTTGCCGTCCGGGCGCAGGTAGGGCAGCACGCCGTTCTTGCGGACCTCGGTCAGCCGCCGGGACAGCCGGTGCGCCAGCGCGATGGGCAGCGGCATCAGCTCGGGGGTGTCGCGGATCGCGTAGCCGAACATCAGGCCCTGATCGCCGGCGCCCTGGGCGTCGAGCGGGTCGCGCTCGCCCTGGACGCGGGCCTCATACGCGGTGTCCACACCCTGGGCGATATCGGGTGACTGGGCGCCGATCGCGACGTTCACGCCGCACGACGCGCCGTCGAAGCCCTTGGTCGACGAGTCGTAGCCGATGTCGAGGATGCGGTTGCGCACGATCGCCGGGATGTCGGCGTACGCCGACGTCGTCACCTCACCGACCACGTGCACCTGACCGGTGGTGACCAGGGTCTCCACCGCGACGCGCGACGTCGGATCCTGCTCCAGCAGCGCGTCCAGCACCGAGTCGCTGATGGCGTCACAGATCTTGTCCGGGTGCCCCTCGGTCACCGACTCACTGGTGAACAGCCGACCCTTATCGCTCACGTGCCTCATCCTCTCCGATACCTAATTCGGCAAATCATATCGTCGCGCGGTCCGGCCCGATCAGGGCCCACCCGCGACCGCCAAGTATTCCTTGCGCAAGTGATTGTGAACCTGACCGCTACCCGTCACTGCCACGCAGGAACGTGGCGATCGCGTCCACAATACGGCTTGCCATCAGCGTTTTCGAACCGTGCTCCAGGGCGACCTCGGTGCCGTCGGATCCGAGCAGCCAGCCGTCGTTGCTGTCGACCTCGAACGCCAGCCCGTCCCCGACCGCGTTGACCACCAGCAAATCGCACGCCTTGCGGCGCAGCTTGGTGCGGGCGTGGAACAGCACGTCGCCGTTGGCGTCGCCGGTCTCGGCGGCGAATCCCACGATCGCGCGCATGTTCGGCAGCTGGCCGTCGGCGCGCTGCCGCACCGCGCCGGCCAGCACGTCGTCGGTGCGCACCAAGTCCACCGTCGGGGTGTCCGCGGTGTCGTTGGTCTTCTTGATCTTGGCGGTGGCCACGTTGGCCGGCCGGAAATCGGCGACCGCGGCCGCCATCACCAGCACGTGCGCGTCCGGCGCGTGCTTGGACACCGCCTCGTGCAACTGGGCGGCGGAGCTGATGTGCAGCACGTGCACCCCGGCGGGCTCGGCGAGGCCGGCGGTGTGGCCGGCGATCAGGGTGACCTCGGCGCCGCGCTGGGCGGCGACCCGGGCCACCGCGTAGCCCTGTTTACCGGAGCTGCGGTTGCCGATGAACCGCACGGGATCGAGCGCCTCGCGGGTGCCGCCGGCGGTCACCAGCATCTTCACGCCACTCAGGTCGTAGGGCATGGCGTCGCCGCGGGCCAGCAGCAGTTCGGCGAAGGTGGTGATCTCCTCGGGCTCCGGGAGCCGGCCCGGGCCGCTGTCGGCGCCGGTGAGCCGTCCGGACGCCGGTTCGAGCACCACCGCGCCGCGGCGGCGCAACGTCGCGACGTTGTCGACGGTAGCCGGGTGCAACCACATCTCGGTGTGCATCGCCGGCGCGAAGAGCACCGGACAGCGGGCCGTCAGCAGGGTGGCGGTGAGCAGGTCGTCGGCGCGGCCGGCCACGGCCCGCGCGAGCAGGTCGGCGGTGGCCGGTGCGACGACCACCAGGTCGGCCTGCTGGCCCAGCCGGACGTGCGGAACCTCGGGGACGTCGGTGAAGACGTCGGTGCGAACCGGGTGCCCGGAGAGCGCCTCGAAGGTGGCGGCGCCGACGAATCGCAGCGCCGACTCGGTGGGAACGACCCGGACCTCATGCCCGGCCTCGGTCAGCTGCCGGACCACCGAGCACGCCTTGTAGGCGGCGATGCCACCGGCGACGCCGACGATGATCCGCTTGCGGTTCACGGCCAAGCCCGCGCGCGTCGGCTATTCGCCTTCGGTGTGCTCGAGCAGGTCACCGTGGATCTCGCGCAGCGAGATCGACAGCGGCTTCTCCTGCAGGCCCGGCTCGACCAGCGGCCCGACGTACTCGAGGATGCCGTCGCCGAGCTGGTTGTAGTAGTCGTTGATCTGGCGGGCCCGCTTGGCGGCGTAGATGACCAGCGCGTACTTGCTCGACACCCGGTCGAGCAGCTCGTCGATGGGCGGGTTGGTGATGCCCAGCGGCGTGTCGTAGGCGGTGGCCGCCCCGGGGGCCGGATCGTAGTGATCCGAGGTGGTTTGCGCGGTAGTCACGTAGCACGTCTCCTGGCGGGGTTGAAAGCGAGTCGGTGGGCCCCAGATCCTGGGGGTTGGGTCGGGTGTCGACCTTTCACGCCTGCTCAGGCGCGTTGCCCGCCAGCAAGGATACCAATTCGGCGCACGCCGACTCCAATTGGCTGTTCACCACGACGACGTCGAACTCGTCCTGGGCTGCCAGTTCGGCCCGCGCGGTCGCCAACCGCCGCGCCATCACGTCGGGCGTTTCGGTGCCGCGGTCCGCCAGCCGCTGCTCCAGGGCGTCCCAGCTGGGCGGAGCCAGAAAGACTGACACCGCTTCCGGCATGGCTTGCTTGACGGCTTTGGCGCCGGCCAGATCCACCTCGATCAACACCGGCCGACCGGCCTCGGCGGCATTCGCCACCGGACGCGCCGGTGTTCCGGACCTGTGCAGACCGCCGTGGATGTCGGCCCACTCCAGCAGGTCACCGTTGTCGATGAGCTGCTGGAATTCGGTAGGGCTGACGAAGTGGTAGTCGACGCCGTCCACCTCGCCCGGGCGCGGGGCCCGGGTCGTCACCGACACGCTGAAATGCAGGTCGGGTACCTGCTCACGCAGGCATCGGACGACCGTCGACTTGCCCACCGCAGAGGGTCCGGACAGCACCACCACGCGGCCATGTGTCGCGTGACGGCGGGGTTGCACACCCCCGCTGCCCGGCCCCCCGCCGGCGTCCATCGACCTCCCTAGGAGAAGTCGAACTTTTCCAGCAAGGCCTTGCGCTGCCGATCGCCCAGGCCGCGCAGGCGGCGGGTGGGGGCGATCTCCAGTTCGGTCATGATCTCCTGCGCCTTGACCTTGCCGACCTTCGGCAACGCCTCCAGCAGTGCGGAGACCTTCATCTTGCCGAGGACCTCATCGGTCTCGGCGTCCTTGAGCACCTGCTTCAGATTGGTGCCACCGCGCTTGAGCCGGTCCTTGAGCTCGGCTCGAGCTCGACGTGCGGCAGCAGCCTTCTCCAAAGCGGCCGCGCGCTGCTCGTCGGTCAACTGGGGAAGGGCCACGGGTTCCTCCGTCTCATCACCATCATTGTTTCGCCTCGGCCGGGTTCTTCAGCCAGCGACGACGACCGTACCCACGCCGTCTGACGAAATCTAACCCCACCCCCTGTTTAGGGGTGCAAAGCCGCAGCATATGGCCGAGGAACCGGCCGATTCCCCGACGCGCGGCGCGGCGTTCCGGCCCCGCGCGGAAGCGTCCGGCGGGGCGGGGCGGACCCGCGGAAAACGCCTCTACCAGCCATTTCGCAACGACGCCTGCCGGAGGTCGGACTCCATGCCGGTTGCACCCGGGACGGCGGCGGCCAATTTTGCGCGTCTTCGGACGTCAACGGCGTGTCGCGCGTGTCGCCGGTAACCCGCCGGTAACTCGGTGCGCCGCCGCGTCCGGGTCGCGGGCCGGGCGGCACCGCCCCGGCGGACGGGTCGGACGGATCGTGACCACCGCCACATAGGGCCTTTCGGCGCCGCGATTCGAGTCGTAGAAATCGCGCCGGCGGTCTAGAGTGCTGCCTGGGGTGCTGTAGGACTTGACGATGTTGGGAGACATTCGTGGTTGCTGAGGCGCCCCAGGCTGCCCTTTTGCAGGCAAAACGCCCATTCCCGGAGCGGGTGGGCCCCAAGGGCAACCTGATCTACAAGGTCATCACGACGACCGATCACAAGCTGATCGGGATCATGTACGTCGTCGCCTGCTTCATCTTCTTCGCGATCGCCGGCGTGATGGCGTTGTTCATCCGCGCCGAGCTGACCGTGCCCGGGCTGCAGTTCCTGTCCAACGAGCAGTACAACCAGCTGTTCACCATGCACGGCACGGCGATGCTGCTGTTCTATGCGACGCCGATCGTGTTCGGCTTCGCCAACCTGGTGATGCCGCTGCAGATCGGCGCGCCCGACGTGGCGTTCCCGCGGCTGAACGCCCTGTCGTTCTGGCTGTTCGTCTGCGGCGCGCTGATCGCCCTCGGCGGCTTCATCACCCCGGGCGGTGCGGCCGACTTCGGCTGGACGGTCTACGTCCCGCTGTCGGACGCCGTGCACTCCCCCGGCGCCGGCGCCGACCTGTGGATCCTGGGCGTCGCCGTCGGTGGCCTGGGCACCATCCTGGGTGCGGTCAACATGATCACCACCGTGGTGTGCATGCGCTGCCCGGGCATGACGATGTTCCGGATGCCGATCTTCACCTGGAACATCTTCGTCACCTCGATCCTGGTGCTGCTGATCTTCCCGCTGCTGACCGCGGCCGCCTTCGGCCTGGCCGCCGACCGCAGGCTCGGGGCGCACATCTACGACCCGGCCAACGGCGGTGTGACGCTGTTCCAGCACCTGTTCTGGTACTTCGGCCACCCCGAGGTGTACGTGCTGGCGCTGCCGTTCTTCGGCATCGTCTCGGAGATCTTCCCGGTGTTCGCCCGCAAGCCGATCTTCGGCTACAGCACCCTGGTGTACGCGACGATCAGCATCGCGGCGCTGTCGGTGGCGGTGTGGGCGCACCACATGTACGTCACGGGAGCCGTTCTGCTGCCGTTCTTCTCGTTCATGACGTTCCTGATCGCGGTGCCCACCGGGATCAAGTTCTTCAACTGGATCGGCACCATGTGGCGAGGCAAGTTGACGTTCGAAACACCGATGTTGTTCAGCTTCGGCTTCCTGGTCACCTTCCTGCTCGGCGGCCTGTCCGGCGTGCTGCTGGCCAGCCCGCCGCTGGACTTCCACGTCAGCGACACCTATTTCGTGATCGCGCACTTCCACTACGTGCTGTTCGGCGTGATCGTGTTCGCCACCTATGCCGGCGTCTACTTCTGGTTCCCGAAGATGACCGGCCGGATGCTCGACGAGCGGCTGGGCAAGCTGCACTTCTGGCTCACCATGATCGGCTTCAACGTCACCTTCCTGGTGCAGCACTGGCTGGGTGACGAGGGCATGCCGCGCCGCTACGCGGACTACCTGCCCACCGACGGGTTCACCACGCTGAACATCGTCTCCTCGGTCGGCGCGTTCATCGTCGGTATCTCGCTCCTGCCGTTCGCCTGGAACATCTTCAAGAGCTGGCGCTACGGCGAGGTCGTCACCGTCGACGACCCGTGGGGCCACGGCAACTCGCTGGAGTGGGCCACCTCGTGCCCGCCGCCGCGGCACAACTTCACCGAGCTGCCGACCATCCGTTCCGAGCGGCCGGCCTTCGAGCTGCACTATCCGCACATGGTCGACCGGATGCGGGCCGAGGCCCACGTCGGCCGGTCACACCATCCGGAGATCGAGAAGGCGAAAGTCTAATTCTCACGGCCTAGCTTTCAGGCGAGGTAGGCAACCTCGTCGCGCAATTTCTCCCCTGCGCGCCGGACCGCGGCGAAATCCGGTCCGGCGCGCAGTATTTCGCGGGACACCGCGGGAAGTAGCTGACCGGGTCGGGCGCCGCCGAGACCGCCCAGCGCCTCCGGTCGGCCACCCTGGGCGCCGACGCCGGGCACCAGCACCGGGCCGCCGAGGTCGCTGACGTCGGGCACCTGATCGAGGGTGGCCCCGATGACCACACCGACCGATCCGGGCTGCGGCAGGGCCGCCCGGTTCACCGCCGCGGCGTCGTCGACGACCGATTGCGCCACGGTGCGCGCGCCGCTGAGCGCACGCTGGACACTGGCCCCCTCCGGGTTGGAGGTGGCGGCGAGCACGAAGACCCCGCGCCCGTTGGCGGCGGCCAGGTCGAGAAGCGGCTGCAGCGAACCGAATCCGAGGTAGGGCGATGCGGTGACGGCGTCGGCGGCCAGCGGTCCGTCACCCACCCAGGCCTGCGCATAGGCGGCCATCGTGGAGCCGATGTCGCCGCGTTTGGCGTCGGCCAGCACCAGCACCCCGGCGTCGCGCAAGGCGGCCATGGTGCGTTCCAGCACCGCGAAACCCGCCGAGCCGTAGGCCTCGAAGAACGCCACCTGCGGCTTGGCGATCGCGAACCCGGCGTAGGCCTGCACACAGATGTCGCAGAACCGGGCCAGCCCGTCGGCGCTGACCGGCAGGCCCCAGGCGCGCAACAGTTCCGGGTGCGGGTCGATGCCCACGCACAGCGGGCCGCGCGCGGTGATCGCGGTGCTCAGCCGGGCGCCGAAACCCTCAGTCATGGCCGAGGCTCGCGTGCAGCTCCTGCAGCGAGCGCACGTCGATGTCGCCGCGGATCCCGGCCTCGATGCCCTGTACGGCCGCCGAGGCGCCCTGCACGGTGGTGATGCACGGGATGTTCATCGACACCGCCGCCGACCGGATCTCGTAGCCGTCGATGCGGGGGCCGGAGTTGCCGTAGGGCGTGTTGATCACCATGTCGACCTCGCCGGCCAGGATCGCGTCGATGGCCGACATCGCCGGCCTGCCCTCCCCCGGCTCCTCGAAGTGCTTGCGCACGACGTCGCACGGAATGCCGTTGCGGCGCAGCATCTCCGCGGTACCGTCGGTGGCCAGCACCCGGAACCCGAGGTCGGCGAGCCGCTTGACCGGGAACACCAGCGATCGTTTGTCGCGGTTGGCGACCGAGACGAACACCGTGCCGTCGATCGGCAGCGACCCGTACGCCGCGGTCTGGCTCTTGGCGAACGCACTACCGAAGTCGTGGTCGATTCCCATCACCTCGCCGGTGGACTTCATCTCCGGGCCCAGCAGCGAGTCGACGCCCGAGCCGTCGGCCCGGCGGAACCGGTGGAACGGCAGCACCGCCTCCTTGACCGCGATCGGCACGCTCGGGGCGGGGTTGGCGCCGTCGCCGGTGCGGTCGAGCACACCCTCCTCGCGAAGCTGGGAGATGCTGGCGCCCAGCATGATCCGGGCGCAGGCCTTGGCCAGCGGCACCGCGGTCGCCTTGGACACGAACGGCACGGTCCGACTGGCGCGGGGGTTGGCCTCCAACACGTAGAGCACGTCGTCCTTGAGCGCGTACTGCACGTTGAGCAGGCCCACCACCCCGACGCCGTGGGCGATGGCCTCGGTGGCCTTGCGCACGGCCTCGATATCGCTGCGGCCCAATGTGACCGGCGGCAGCGCACAGGCCGAGTCTCCGGAGTGGATTCCGGCCTCCTCGATGTGCTCCATCACCCCGCCGATGTAGACCTCGGTGCCGTCGCAGAGCGCGTCGACGTCGATCTCGATGGCATCCTCGAGGAAGCGGTCGACCAGGACCGGATGCTCCGGCGAGAGCTGGGTGGCGCGGGTGATGTAACCGTGCAGCGTCTTCTCGTCGTAGACGATCTCCATACCGCGCCCGCCGAGCACGTAGGACGGCCGCACCAGCACCGGGTAGCCGATCCTGGCGGCGATGTCGCGCGCCTGCTCGAAGCTGGTGGCGGTGCCGAACTTCGGTGCGGGCAGTCCGGCGTTGGTCAGCACCTGACCGAAGCGTCCGCGGTCCTCGGCGAGGTCGATCGCCTCGGGCCGGGTTCCGACGATCGGGACCCCCGCCTCCTCGAGCCGATGCGCCAGCCCTAGCGGGGTCTGGCCACCGAGCTGGACGATCACCCCGACGACGCCGGGACCGCCCTGGCCGGAGCGGGATTCGGCGTGATACACCTCGAGCACGTCCTCGAACGTCAGCGGCTCGAAGTACAGCCGGTCGGCGGTGTCGTAGTCGGTCGACACCGTCTCCGGGTTGCAGTTGACCATCACCGTCTCGAACCCGACCTGGCTGAGCGTGGTGGCGGCGTGCACGCAGCTGTAGTCGAACTCGATGCCCTGCCCGATCCGGTTGGGGCCGGAGCCGAGGATCAGCACCTTCGGCTTGTCGGTCTGCGGGGCCACCTCCGTCTCGGCGGCCGGGTCGAGTTCGTAGCTGGAGTAGTGATAGGGCGTCTTGGCCTCGAACTCGGCCGCACAGGTGTCGACGGTCTTGAACACCGGGTGGATGCCCAGCCGGCTGCGCAACGCCCGCACCCCCGTCTCGCCGGCCAGCTCCGGCCGCAGCGCGGCGATCTGACGGTCGGACAGGCCGCTGTGCTTGGCCCGGCGCAGCAGCTGCGCATCGAGCACCGGGGCGTCGATCAGTTCGCGGCGCAGCGCCACCAGCCCGTTGATCTGCTCGACGAACCACGGGTCCACCCCGGAGGCCTCGGCGACCTGTTCGACGTCGGCGCCCAGCCGCAGCGCCAGCTCGATGTCGTAGAGCCGGCCCTCGGTCGGCGTGCGCAGCCTGCTGAGCACATCCTCGACCCAGCCGTCGTCGTCGGGGCCGGTCCAGAACCCGGCCCGGGTGGTCTCCAGCGAGCGCATCACCTTGCCGAGGGCCTCGATGAAGTTGCGGCCCAACGACATCGCCTCGCCGACCGACTTCATCGTGGTGGTCAGCGTCGGGTCGGCGCCGGGGAACTTCTCGAAGGCGAACCGCGGCGCCTTGACCACCACGTAGTCCAGCGTCGGCTCGAAGCAGGCCGGGGTCTCCTTGGTGATGTCGTTGACGATCTCGTCGAGGGTGTAGCCGATCGCCAGCTTGGCCGCGATCTTGGCGATCGGGAAGCCGGTGGCCTTCGAGGCCAGCGCACTCGAACGCGACACCCGCGGGTTCATCTCGATGACGATCAGCCGGCCGTCACTGGGGTCGACCGCGAACTGGATGTTGCAGCCGCCGGTGTCGACGCCGACTTCGCGCAGGATCGCGATGCCGAGGTCGCGCATCTTCTGGTATTCCCGGTCGGTCAGCGTCATCGCCGGGGCGACGGTCACCGAGTCGCCGGTGTGCACGCCCATCGGGTCGACGTTCTCGATCGAACACACGACGACGACGTTGTCGCGGCCGTCGCGCATCAGCTCGAGTTCGTATTCCTTCCAGCCGTAGATGGACTCCTCGATGAGCACGTTCGCGCTGGGCGAGGCGGCCAGCCCGTCACCGGCCATCCGCTCGACGTCTTCCAGCGAATGCGCCATCCCGGACCCGAGCCCGCCCATGGTGAACGACGGGCGGACCACCACGGGCAGCCCCAGTTCGGCGACCGTCTCGCGCACCTCGGCCATCGTGAAACACACTCGGCTGCGGGCTGATTCACCGCCGACCTTGGCGACGAT
>ERZ724512.1005-NODE-1005-length-13245-cov-6.323351_pt1 | contig 13245 bp, 13 predicted proteins | sample MGYA00376045_ERZ724512 | MGnify/ENA primary metagenome ERZ724512 (study PRJEB28724, sample SAMN07190883) | activated sludge metagenome | isolation source: activated sludge of sewage treatment plant in Hong Hong | place: Hong Kong | collected 2016-03-17 ... | reverse complement strand
CCATGGAGATGCTGCTCAGCGACGCCGAACCCGAACACCTGCTGGTGCACATGCCGCTTCGAGTCCGCGAGTCGATCAGAACTGTCGACCCCTAAGGCTGGGTGCGGCGGAAGAGACCGCAGTCCACCTCACTCGGCATTCCGGCGAACGCCGGGATCTCCCGGGTGGGACAGACGGTGCGACGAAGCGTCCGCCTCACTCGTCATCCCGCGAACGCCCGACGACCCGGGTGGGACAGCCGGTGTGGACGGAGCCTCCACCTCACTCGTCATCCCGGCGATCGCCGGGATCTCCCCGCCGAGACCTTCCACACCGGTCAGTTGCGAACGGTGCTCAGCAAGCACCTGAGACCCCGGGGATGACGGGGCGGAAGTCCGCCGGGGTGACGGGGCGGGCGTCCGCAGGGACGACCCGAAGGGACCGCCGGGACAACGGGGCGTCCGACTCAGTCATCCGGCATCAGCCGGGCCTTGACTGCTCACTTGTATTTTGCAAGTATCGCTGCATGAGCCTCTTCATCACCTGCCCGGTCGAGAGCGTCGACCGGTCGACGGCCTTCTACACCGCCCTGGGCTGGCCCCTCAACGCCGAGATGTCCGATCACAACGTCTCGTGCTTCGCGATCGCGCCCGAACAGTACGTCATGCTCGGCAGTCGTGAGATGTATGCCAGCGTCGGTGGCTCGGAGCAGCTGATCGGCGGGCCCGACACCCCTTCGAAGGTCACGGTCTCGTTCGACCTGCCCAGCCGGCAGTCGGTCGACGAGCTGGTCGAGCGCGCGGGCGCGGCAGGCGGCCGGATCGGTGACACCGACGACTACACCTTCATGTACCAGCGCCAGTTCGACGACCCCGACGGCTATCACTACTCCCCGTTCTGGATGAAGCCAGAGGCCGAACCGACCCCGTGAGCGATCTCGCCGCCGCCCTCGACGTCGTAGGAGCCCGGTGGGCGCTGCTCATCGTGGAGCAGCTGCTCGACGGGCCGCAGCGCTACGGCGACCTGCAGCGCGCCCTGGGCGTGCCGACCAACATGCTCGCGATCCGACTGCGTGAACTCGAGGACGCCGGCGTTCTGGCGCGGCTGCCGCTGCGGCACAACACCCGCGCCTACGCCCTGACTGAGCGCGGGCTCGACCTGCGCGAGTCGATTCAGGCGCTCGGCACGTGGGCCGCCGCCGGGCGGCCGGCCTACTCGACGCCGCCGAACAGCGAGGTCACCGAGCCGTCCACGAAGACCTCTTGAATCGCCTTGGCCAGCAGTGGCGCGATCGACAGCACGGTCAGCTTGGGAATCACCAGGTCGTCCCTGATCGGCAGCGTGTTGGTGACGATCACCTCTTCGAACGCCGACGCGTTCAGTCGCTGCGCGGCCGGCCCCGACAGAATCGGGTGAGTCGCCGCCGCGATCACCGCGGACGCCCCGTGGTCGCGCAACGCCGCCGCCGCCTGGCAGATGGTGCCCGCGGTGTCGATCATGTCGTCGACCAGCAGGCAGACCCGGCCCTGCACGTCACCGACGACCTCACCGACCGCCACCTCATTGGCCTTGTTGGGGTCGCGACGCTTGTGAATGATGGCCAGCGGCAGGCCCAGCCGATCGGACCAGTTGTCGGCCAGCTTGACCCGTCCGGCGTCGGGTGACACCACGGTCATGTTCTTGCTGGGGTACTTCGACGCCACGTAGTCGGCCAGCACCGGAATGCTGAACAGGTGGTCGACCGGGCCGTCGAAGAAGCCCTGAATCTGTGCGGCGTGCAGGTCGACGCTCATCAGCCGGTCGGCGCCGGCGGTCTTGTACAGGTCGGCCACCAGCCGCGCCGAAATGGGCTCACGTCCGGCGTGCTTCTTGTCCTGCCGGCCGTAGGGGTAGAACGGTGAGACGACGGTGATGCGCTTGGCCGAGGCCCGCTTGAGCGCGTCGATCATGATCAACTGCTCCATCAGCCACTCGTTGACCGGTGCCGGGTGGCTCTGAATCACGAACGCGTCGGCGCCGCGCACCGATTCTTCGAACCGCACGTAGATCTCGGAGTTCGCGTAGGTGACCTGACGGGTCGGCACCAGATCGACGCCCAAGAGTTCGGCCACCTCTTCGGCCAGCTCAGGGAACGCGCGCCCGGTGCAGAGCATCAGGTGCTTCTCGGTGGGGCGCTTGATGCCGCTCATCGGACGCCCTCGCTGCCTTCGGTCGCACCGGTCTGGGAACCACCCAAGGCGGCTTCGGCCGCCGCCGCCGTTCGGGTGCCTGGTCGCTTTCTCGCGACCCACCCGGCGATGTTGCGTTGAGTGCCCCGCGCCACCGCAAGTTCACCGGGGCCCACCGGGCTGGTGATCGTCGAGCCGGCCGCGACGTAGGCGCCGTCGGCCACCTCGACGGGGGCGACCAGCACCGAGTCGCTGCCGATGAACGACCCCTTGCCCACCGTGGTGTGCGACTTGGTGACTCCGTCGTAGTTGGCGAAGATCGTGCCGGCGCCGATGTTGGCGCCCTCGCCCACGGTGGCGTCGCCGCAGTAGGTCAGGTGCGGCACCTTGGCGCCGTCGCCGATGGCCGCGTTCTTGGTTTCGACGAACGCGCCGATCTTGCCCTTGACGCCCAGCTTGGTGCCGGGTCTGATGAACGCGAACGGCCCCACGTCTGCATGGGGGCCGATCACGGCCAAGGTGGCATGACTACGCACGATGTGTGCGCCTTCGTCCACCTCGACGTCGATCAGCGTGGTGTCGGGGCCGATCACCGCACCCGTGGCCACCGAGGTGGCGCCCTCCAACGAGGTGCCCGGCAGCAGCGTGACGTCGGGGGCCAGGTCGACCGAGTCGTGCACCCAGGTGGTGGCCGGATCGAGCACCGTGACGCCCTCGGCCATCCACCTGCGCAGAATGCGGCGGTTGAGCTCGGCGCTGAGGGCGGCGAGCTGAATGCGGTCGTTGACCCCCTCGGCCTGCACCGAGTCGGCGAGTACGGACGCGCCCACCCGCCGTCCAAGGCCCCGGGCGAAGCCGACCACGTCGGTGAGATACAGCTCACCCTGGTCGTTGTCGCTCGACAGGTCGGCCAGGCCGGCACTCAACACCTGGGCGTCGAACACGTAGATGCCGGCGTTGATCTCGGTGATCACCCGCTCGTCGTCGGTGGCGTCACGCTGCTCGACGATGCGGACGACCTCGCCGCGCTCGCGCACGATGCGTCCGTAGCCGGTGGGGTCGGGGGCGATGGTGGTGAGCACGGTGACCGCGTTGCCCTCGCCGCGGTGGGCCTCGACCAGGGCGCGCAGGGTCTCGCCGGTGAGCAAGGGCACGTCACCGCTGGTCACCACCACGTCGCCGACCAGATCACCCAAGCCCGCCAGACCCGAACGCACTGCGTCGCCGGTGCCCAGTTGCTGCTCCTGCACCGCGGTGGTCACCTGCGGAGCCACCTCTGCCAAATGCGCCTCGACCTGGTCGCGCTGAAAGCCGACGACCACCACCAGGTGATCGGGTTCGACCGCACTGGCGGCGTCGACGGCGTAGCTGAGCATCGACCGTCCGGCCAGTTGGTGCAGCACCTTCGCGGTGGCCGACTTCATTCTGGTGCCGGCCCCGGCCGCCATGATGACGACTGCCGCGACGCGCGTTTGGTCGGTAGTGGTCACGAATACTCCCAGCTGTAGCCACGCGGCCCCCCGGCGCGACGTTGCCCACCACCGGAGGATTGCGATGCTCAGCCTAATGGACCCCGACCCCTCGACTGCCACGCAACCGAACAGTCCGGCCAGCGGTCATCGGGCTCGGAGGTCGCCCAGCGCTGCGGCGATGAACCATGGCGCGGTGAGGGCCGACGGCACGATGCTGCCGACCCTGGTGGGCGGGTGTCGAACCTATGAGCACCTCGCCGAGTTCGACCGGCAACGACCAACAGACCAGCCTTGATGGGGTCTCGGACGGCGCTGTGGCCGGTATCGATGTCGAGGCCAACGCCCGCGCTCCCCGGGTAGGAGTCGAACCTACTTCGCTAATCCTGATTCAAAGTCAGGCGGGCCCTGCCGGAAGACCAACCGGGGATCGTCCCCTCACTCTACGGTGCCCGCGCGGGGCATCGCACCTCGGCGCGTTTGGCGCGCGAGCGGGGTGGGCGTCAGACTGAGCAGATGGCCAACCCTTCAGCCGCAGCGGCCGGACGAGCCCGGCGCGTGCGGGTGCGTATGACCCGGGCCGAGCGGCGCGAACAGTTGATCGACGTGGCCCGCGGCTTGTTCGCCGGGCGCGGACTGGACGGCACGTCGGGCGAAGAGATCGCCGCGCATGCCGAGGTCAGCAAACCGGTGGTGTACGAGCACTTCGGCGGCAAAGAGGGCCTCTACGCAGTGGTCGTCGACCGTGAGGTGCGCACGCTGCAGACCGCGATTCGCGCGGCCCTGACCACCCCGCGCGTGGGCGCACGACGGCTGATCGAACTGGGCACATTGGCGCTTCTCGACTACATCGACGCTTGTCCGGACGGTTTCGCGATCATCTCGCGCGGCTCGTCGGCCACCTCACAAGAGGGGTCGTTCGCCACCATCTTGTCTGACGTGGCGAGCCAGGCCGAAGATCTGCTGGCCGCCGAGTTCGCCAACCGGTCGTTCGATCCGGCCCTCGCACCCATGTACGCGCAGATGCTGGTGGGCCTGGTGGGCCTGGTCGGGCAGTGGTGGCTCGACACCCGTGAAACGACCCCTCTCGACAAGCAGGTGGTGGCCGCCCACGTGGTGAACCTGGCCTGGAACGGCATGCGGCATCTCGAAGTCGCCCCCCGGCTGGGACGCCCTCGCGTCACCCTCGTGAGCGACCCCGACGAGTAGGGCTACTCGCGGCCCAGTTCGGTGCAGACGCAGGCCAGGTTGCCGTCGGCGTCGGCCAGCACGGTGAACGACGGCTCGAAGTTGCGGTCGACGACGCGGCCGCCCGCCTGAACCGCGGCGTCGATGCGGGCCGCCGCCTGATCACCAGGCACCGTGATGTCGAGGTGAAAGCGCTGACGGTCGGCGGCGGTCGAGTCGGTCTGCTGAAACCACAGGGGCGGCAGCGCGCCGGTGGGGTCGTGCACATCGTCACCGGTGTCGACCAGGCCGAGCAGCGCCGCCCAGAAGGGACGCACCGCCGCCTCGTTCGGGGCGTCCAGCGCCAGCTCGAGCACCTGCAGCCGATCGGGCTTGGCGCTCAGACCGTGCTGTGCGGCCAACTCGCTGATGCGTTCGGCCAGTTCGGCCTCGCGCCGGGTGACGCCCTCAGAGGGGTCTTTCAGCGTGATCAGCACCCGGTCGCGGTTGACCTGAACGACGGGCACGGTCGCTTCGCCGTCGAGTAGCGGGCTGACGTCGGTGAGAAAGGCCGTCGCCTGGGCGAGCGACCGGGTGGCGAAGTCGGCGCGCAGGGTGCCCAGCTGCCAACGCCAGTCGGTGAGGTGTACGTCACGCGCAGCAAGTCGGGTCATGGGGCGCATGCTACAAGCGGGCTGTGACGTTTCAGCCGGGCGAGCCAACCCCGTCCGGGGTCGGAGCCGGCCGATAGGGTCGCAGCATGCCGCCTGCACCGTCCGCAACCACGTCAGCCCCGGCCGTCGTCAACCTGTTCGCCTACAACGGCCTGGTGATCGGCACCTGGGCCGCGTCGCTGGCCGCACTGCGCGAGCGACTGGGGCTCGACGCCAGCGGCATCGCGATCATGCTGGTGGGTGCAGGCGTGGCTGCGATCACCGGCATGCAGGTCGGTGGACGACTGGCCGACCGGCTCGGCGCCCGCCGCGTGGTGTTGACCTGCGTGCCGCTGTTGATGGTCGGCCTGGTGGTCGGCGGATTCGCCGCGAACTACGTGGTCCTGTTCGTCGGAGCCCTGCTGCTGGGCCTGGGCAACGGCGGCATCGACGTGGCCATGAACGCGATCGGGGTGCAGGTCGAGGCGGCGCGGCCCAAACCGATCATGAGCTTCTTTCACGGCATGTGGTCGGTGGGCAACTTCGCCGGCGCCGCCCTGGTCTACATCGCTGCGCTGTCGGTGCCGAGCTTCGCCGTGCAGGCCGCGGTGCTGGTGGCGACCGTGGTGGGGGTGGCCGCGTGCGTGCTGGCCGTGCGCATCACCCCTGAGACCGCGGTGGTGACCCACGCCGACGAGACCGGCGCCAAGACGCCGATCCCCCGGTGGGCGTACCTGCTGGGGCTGATGGCCATCGCCTTCGGTCTGGGCGAGGGCACCGCCATGGACTGGTCGGGCCTGCACGTCACCGAGGTGGCCGGCATTCCCGCCGCGCAGGGGTCGCTGGCTGTCGCGGTGGTGGCGGGCTTCATGGTGGCGATCCGGCTGCTCGGCGACGCCCTGGTGGCCCGGTTCGGACGCCGAGCGGTCGTGCGCTTCGGCGGTGCCTGTTCTGCACTGGGCTACCTGATCACCGCGATCGCCACTCCCCTGCCGGTGCTGCTGATCGGCTGGGCGATGGTCGGCTTCGGCATCGGCATGATCGCCCCGCAGGTGTACGCGGTGGCCGGCCACGCGGCGGGCGGCCGCGGGCTGGCCGTCGTGGTCACGTTCGGCTACGCGACCTTCTTGTGCGGGCCGGCCGTGATCGGCTTTCTGGCGGCCCACTTCGGCCTGCAGCACACCATGTTCGTGCCGGCGGTGCTGCTGGCCTGCCTGCCGTTCCTGGCGTCGGTGATGCCGGCCGACGAACGTCCGGCTCCGATCAGTTGACGGGTCTCTCGCGACTACTCGTGACGCTCCGCCGAAACCCGTCATCCCGGCGAACGCCGGGATCTCCGAAGCCGACGTTCAAACTGGTCCTGGTCGTCGCTTGAGCTGGTCGAAACCCTTCAGCAGAAGGACTCGACACGTTCGACCGGCAGGCTTCGCCCTCAGGCGGTGATCAGCCGCGCACCGGGCACGGGGCCGGTGACTCGCCGCACCGCCCGGCACAGTCCCTGGCTCGACAGTTGCACCGACAGGTCGACCGCGGCGGCCTCGTTGGCGGCCAGAAACGCGCAGGTGGGGCCGGCCCCTGACACGATCGAGCCCAGGGCACCCAGTTCGGCGCCTGCCTGCAGAATGCGGGCGAGACCCGGCCTCAGCTCGGTGGCGGCGGGTGCCAGGTCATTGACCAGGGCCGCGCCCAGGGCGGCGGCGTCGCCCGCCACCAGCGCGTTCATCACCTCGGTGGGCAGGTCCAGCTCGTCGGGTGCGTCGGGGTTCAGCTCGTCGAAGCGGCCGAACACCGCAGGAGTGCTCAGTTCGTGCTCGCTCAGCGCCAGCACCCAGTGATAACTGCCGCGGCTCAACACCGGCATCAGCTCATCGCCGCGTCCGGTGCCCAGTGCCGTGCCGCCCATGAGTTGAAACGGCACGTCGGCGCCAAGGGCGGCACCGAACGTCCGAAGCTCGTCGGGGGCGGTGTCGAGGTCCCACAAAACAGAGCAGGCCAAAAGTGCGCCGGCCGCGTCGGCAGAACCACCGGCCATGCCGCCGGCCACGGGAATGGTTTTGCGAATCACGATGTCGGCACCCAACCGCGCGGGCCCGTAGTGCTGCGCCAGCAGGCGGGCCGCCTTCACCGCCAGGTTGCGATCGTCGCAGGGCACCTGGTCGGCCTGCTCGCCGACCACCGACACAGTGAACCGGTTCGGTTCCGCCCACCGCACCGAGACCTCGTCGAACAGCGAAACGGACTGAAAAACCGTAGCCAGCGGGTGGTAACCGGACGCGTGCACGCCCCCGACCCGCAGGGCCAGGTTGATCTTGCCGGAGGCCCGGACCCGGACCCAGTCCGGCTCGGGCTCTTGGGGTGTCGCCACGTCGCGAGGCTATCTGATGCTCGCCGTCGATGGCACCCGTGGGCCCGTGTGGATGGCCGCCCCCGCCGTCCACGTGCGTTCTCGCAGCCGGCTCGACCACTGCCCGGTCACACGGGTTCGATGGCTGCCAATCGGGCGAAGTCGGTGACGTCGAGCACCTCGCCCCTCGCGGTCGGGTCGATGCCGGCCGCGAGCAGGGCCTCGGACGCACGGGCGGACGACCCGTACACGCCGACCAGGGCCGAGCGCAGCATCTTGCGTCGCTGCGCGAAAGCCGCGTCGACCAGGGCGAACACCTGCTCGCGGGTCGCGGTGGTGACCGGCGGGTCGCGACGTTGCAGCGCCACCAGCCCCGAGTCGACGTTGGGCACCGGCCAGAACACCCCCGGCGGCACCGAACCCGCCCGCCGCGCGCTGCAGTACCAGGCCAGCTTCACCGACGGCACCCCGTACACCTTCGACCCAGGCGGCGCGACCAGCCGGTCGGCCACCTCCGACTGCACCATCACCAGCCCGCTGCGCACGCTGCCGAACGTGGCCAGCACGTGCAACAGCACCGGCACGCTCACGTTGTAGGGCAGGTTGGCCACCACCGCGGTCGGCTGCGGATCGGGCAGGGTGGTGACCGTGAGGGCGTCCGCCTCGGTGACGGTGAGCCGGTCGGCGGCTGCGGGCAGCCGCTCGGCCACGGTTTGGACGAGCCGCCCGGCCAGCCGGTCGTCGATCTCGATGGCATGCACCCAGGCCAGCCGTTCGAGCAGCCCCAGAGTGAGCGAGCCGAGGCCGGGGCCGATCTCGAGGGCGACATCGTCGGGTTGCAGGTCGGCGGCGGCCACGATGCGGCGCACCGTGTTGGCGTCGTGCACGAAGTTCTGCCCGCGCTGCTTGGACGGCCGCAGATCGAGCTCGGCGGCCAGTTCGCGAATCGTCCGCGGGTCGAGCAGGCCCTCAGCCATCGTCACCCCAGCCGCCGAACAGGGCGGTCGCGTTGTCGTCCAGCAGCCGGCAGAAGCCGGCCAGGTCGGCGCCGCGGCGCTCGGCCAGAAACCGGACGGTCCACGGCATCAGGTACGACGCATTGGGCCTGCCACGCAGCGGCACGGGTGTCAGGTAGGGGGCGTCGGTCTCGACCAGCAGCCGGTCGTCGGGGGTCAGGTCGAACGCCTCCCGCAGCGCATGGTTGGGCTTGAAGGTGACGGTGCCCGGAAACGAAAGCCAGGCGCCGCGGTCGAGGCACTGCCGCGCGAAATCGGCGTCGCCAGAGAAGCAGTGCATCATGAACCGATCGGGCACGCCCTCGGCGTCGAGCACGTCGAGAATGTCGGCGTGGGCGTCGCGGTCGTGAACCACGACGGCCAGGTCGTGTTCGCGGGCCCAGGCCAGATGCGCGGCGAACGAGTGCTTCTGCAGGCGTTTGCCCTCGTCGTCACGGGTTCGGTAGTAGTCGAGGCCGGTTTCGCCGATGCCGCGGACGTGCTCGTCGGCGACGAGGGCTTCGAGGGCGTCCAGTTCGGCGGGCAGCCGATCGCCGGCACGGGCGGCGTCGTTGGGGTGAATGGCCACGCAGGCGACCACCGCTGGGTGATTCTGTGCGATCTCGATCGCACCGCGTGAACTGGGCAGGTCGCAGCCGACCTCGACCAGCCGGTGCACGCCGACCTCAGCGGCACGCTCGATCAGCTCGGCGACCGGCAGGCCCGAGAACTCCTGCGTGCTGAGCAGGTGGGTGTGGGCGTCGGTGGTGGGCGCCGGCAACGGTTCGGGACGCTGCGGCAGGTCGCGGCTCATCGTCCGCCCTCGCTCGTTGGTTCGCCTCGCAGCGACGCAGCGCCACTCATCGTTCGCCTCGACTCTTCAGTGCCGCGTCGTAGAGCTGACGCCGCGGCACACCGTGGGCCGCCGCCACCTCGGCAACCGCCTCCGACAAGCGCTGACCCGACGCCACCGCGGCCTGCACGGCCGCCAGCGCGCCCTCGGGGTCGCCCGATACCTGCGCTCCCTCGACCACCACGGTCAGTTCGCCGCGCACCTCGCCCTCGGCCCAACCTCGCAACTCGGCCAGAGTGCCGCGGCGCACCTCTTCATAGGTCTTGGTCAACTCGCGGCACACCACCGCGCGACGATCAGCCCCCAAGGCGGCTTCAGCGTCGGCCAGAAAGACCGCCAGCCGATGCGGAGCCTCGAAGAACACCATCGTGCGCGGCTCGGCGGCGAGACCTGCGAGCCTGGCCCGTCGCTCGCCACCTTTGCGGGGCAGAAACCCCTCGAAGCAGAACCGGTCGGTGGGTAGGCCCGACACCGCCAGCGCGGTCAGCACGGCAGACGGCCCGGGTACCGCGGTGACCCGAATGCCGGCGTCTGCGGCTGCGGCCACCAGCCGGTAACCGGGGTCTGACACGGCGGGCATGCCGGCGTCCGAGACGACCACGACGCGGCGTCCGGCTTCGAGGTGATCTATGAGCGCCGCGACCCGGGCACCCTCGTTGCCGTCGAAGAACGACACCACCGTGGCGGTGGGGTTGATAGCGAGACGCCGGCACAGGTCGCGAAACCGCCGGGTGTCTTCGGCGGCGATCACGTCGGCCTCGGTGAGGGCGGTGAGCAACGCGGGCGAGGCGTCTTCGGCATGGCCGATGGGTGTGCCGGCCAGCACCAGCACGCCCGGGGCAGTCATGCGGCTACCTTTTCACATCGCTCAGGTCGGCTCCGCTGCTGGGAGGAGGCGTGAACGCTATTGGGGACGGGGCCCATTACCATTCAGGCCTTGATGAACTGAGAGAACCTGGCCTTTGAAGCGAAGAACCGTCCCCTGAACCAGGAGAACCGTCCCCTGCAGCCGACGGTGGGGTATTCGCACGTGTCGTCCGCAGGGTCGAAAGCGACCAGGTCAGCCAAAGATCGAGAGGCGGACCAAGATTCTGAAAACATCGCCCGCGACGACGGCCGCGCGCCGCGGCGAGCGTAGGCCCGTGCAACGCTGGCGATGATTGCAGAATTCCTCGGCGCTCCAGCACCAGGCGTACCGCCTGAATGAACGCTGCCGGGTCGCACCTGCCCATGCTGCGCCGCGGCTGCTCGGACGGCCCCACCACCGGCTCGTTAGGATGGCCCGGTGACCGAAGCCACCCGCACCTCCGCCGTCGAGCCCGTAGCTGTCGACGACGGTGCCGCGGCGCGTGCTGAGACCGCCTCCGCAGACTGGACGGCGCCGTCCAAGGCCCGCGATGACGGCTGGCGAGGCTCGGCGAACCGCGACGACCTGAGCACCGTGCAGCGCCTGCGCGACGGGCGCATGACCGATGCGGCCGTGGGCTGGGCGGTCACCCTGACGATCACCCTGCTGGCCTTTCTGATCCGCATTCAGAACCTCGGCTACCCCAAGAACCTGGTGTTCGACGAGACCTACTACGCCAAGGACGCCTGGTCGCTGCTCAAGTTCGGCTACGAGCGCAACTGGCCCGACGACGCCAACGCCCAGGTCGTGGCCGGCACCCCCGACGTCTACTCGAGCACCGCCGAGTTCGTGGTGCACCCGCCGCTGGGCAAGTGGCTGATCGCGGTGGGCGAGCACTGGTTCGGCATGAATGCCTTCGGCTGGCGCTTCATGGCCTGCGTGTTCGGGTCATTGCTGGTGTTCGCCACCATCAGGCTCGCCCGCCGGCTGTCGCGCTCCACCCTGATCGGCGGCATCGCCGGCCTGCTGCTGACGCTCGACGGTCTCGCGTTCGTGATGAGCCGCACCGCCCTGCTCGACATCTTTCAGTCGTTCTTTCTGGTCGCGGCCGTCGCCTGCTGCGTGGCCGACCGCGACTGGTACCGGCACCGGTTGGCCGACGCGCTCGAACATCGCGGTCAGCACGACTTTCATGGCGAGTTCGGCCCGATCGTGTGGTTGCGTCCGTGGCGGTTCGCAGCGGGCGTGATGTTCGGCGCAGCGCTGGCGTGCAAGTGGAACTCGGTGTTCGTGCTGGCCGTGTTCGGCGTACTCAGCGTGCTGTGGGACGTCGGCGCCCGCCGGCTCGCGGGCGCCAACTGGCGCTCGTGGCTGGCGGTGCTCATCGACGGCATTCCGGCGTTCGTGCGCATGGTAGTGGTGGCCGTGGCGGTGTATGTGTCGACCTGGATTCCGTGGCTGCTGGGCACCGGCGGCTACAACCGCGACTGGGGGTTGAAGAACCCCGACCACCCGTGGGTGAAGGCGTTCGGCGAAGGTTTCGCCTCCCTGATCTACTTTCACAAAGAGATCTACGAGTTTCACACCGGCGACTACATCAACAAGGCCACCCACCCCTACGACGCGCACCCGCTGGGCTGGCTGGCGATGGTGCGTCCGACCGGTTTCGACGCGGTCAACGACATCAAGCCCGGCACCGACGGCTGCGTGGGCCCCGAGAACTGCATTCGGGTGATCTCGGCCATGGGCACCCCGGTGCTGTGGTGGATGGCTGCCATCGCCCTGGTGGTGTGCGCGGTGTGGTGGATCGGCGGCCGCGACTGGCGCTTCGGCGTTCCCGTGCTGGGTGCCATGGCGACGTACCTGCCGTGGTTCAACTACACCGATCGGCCGCTGTTCTTCTTCTACTCGATCACCATCATTCCGTTCACCGTGATCGGGCTGGCGCTGGTGATGGGCCTGATACTCGGGCCGGCGAACAGTCCGGGACGACGTCGCGGCGCCATGATCGTCGGCGTCGCGATCGCGCTGGTGGCACTGAACTTCGCCTACATCTACCCGGTGCTCACCGACCAGTTGCTGCCCTACTCGGAATGGTTGTCACGCATGTGGCTGCGGTCCTGGATCTGAGCACGGCACACACGGGCCGACCTAGCTGCCCGCGTTCAACACTGATGCCGGCATCGGTCACTGGTGCCCGATCAACTCACTGCTGCCGCGCAATAACGTGGCACCAGTGTGAGTGGACGGCACCTGACAACGTTGCCGGCATCGCACGCCGTGCGCCGGCTGAGCTCGGTCGAACCCGAGCTGATCACGCGACGTTGGTGTAACCGACGACCTTGACCCGGACGCGGGTCGTCGCGGCGGTGGCCCGCACGCGCAGCCGTCCGTAGTCTCCGGGAGCGACGTACACAGTGCGGGTGGTGGTGCCCTTGGTGATCGGCACGGTGACGCCGTCCACGTCCAGCCGACTGTTGCTGGGGGCGACCTCGACGTAGCCCGCCGTCTTCTTGGCCGAGACCGTGACCGACAGCCGCACCCACTGCAGCCTGGTCTGTGCAGAGGTCGGCACCACACCCGATGCCCCGATGATGCGCGGGTACACCCGGGCACCGGCGTTCAGGCGCTTGTCGAGCACCGTGGCGCTGCGGCGCAAGAGGGTGCGCCGGTAGCTGGGCGCCACCGGGTTCTGGGCGAGGTCGTCCAGAATCTCCCGGGTGGCGAGCGGATCGTCGCTGCTCACCACCGCCTGCCCGTTGTTCACCGC
>ERZ724512.1001-NODE-1001-length-13265-cov-5.790386_pt1 | contig 13265 bp, 10 predicted proteins | sample MGYA00376045_ERZ724512 | MGnify/ENA primary metagenome ERZ724512 (study PRJEB28724, sample SAMN07190883) | activated sludge metagenome | isolation source: activated sludge of sewage treatment plant in Hong Hong | place: Hong Kong | collected 2016-03-17 ... | reverse complement strand
CGCCGACCACAACAACCAAGCACCCACACTTATCGGTTGTCCAAGTTTTTAAAGATCTGCCGTCTTGCGGCAAGGAAAGAATTCAGCTGCTTTTCTGTTTCGCCGATTCGCTGTTGCGTTCGGGAAGCCGCGCATTATAGAGACCCGAGAAAATCCGTCAACACAAAATGAATCGAAGATTCTTATGAGTCGATTCCGGCGCCCGGACCGTGGATCTGCGCGCCCACGCTCGGGCCGATGGCGGGCGGCCGGGTGTCGAGGTACAGGGCCTCGACCTGTGCGCGCGCCCACGGCGTGCGGTGCAGGAACTCGGGCCGGAGGCGATGCCGGGTTCGTGATCGAAGCCGCGGATGCTCACCCGCCGCCGAGCGTCGGCAAGCCGAGCCGGTCTGCGCGTCGGGAGAGGACCTCCTCCAGCGTGAGACCGTGCAAGGAGTTGTCGGGCCGTCGGCGGGTCATGGCGTGGTCGCTCAGCCTCCCAGCGCGGCGACGTCCCGGGGCACGACGCCCAGGTCCCGCCAGCTGTCCGGGTGGCAACTGAACAGCAGGATCTGATGCCGGTCGGCAGCATCGAACAGCACCCGCTTCATGTTGCCGAGGCGCTCGACGTCGCTGTGCACCAGCGCATCGTCCAGGATCACGAGCGTCGGCCGGCCGGCCTCGCGCAACAGGTCGGCGTAGGCGAGGCGACTGATCAGGCCCATCTGCTCGCGCGCGCCGAAGCTCAGCTCGGCGAATCGGCCACGCTCTTCCCCGCCGTGGCCCTGGCGCACCAGGATCTCCGGCACGAGCGCCTCGTCCACGCTCAGGCTGGCCTCCGGAAACAGCAGTTGCAGATAGCGGTTCAGGTGGCGCTGCAAGGGCGCCTGCAGCTGACGGGTGAGCTGCAGGCGGTGATCCGTCAGACGGACGAGCAGGAGGTCCAGCGCGCGGGCACGCCGCGTGAGCTCGTCGCTACGGCGCGCAGCACGCGCCAGCTCGACGTCCAGTTCCGCGCTGCGCTCCTCCAGGCCCTCCGCCCCGAGCGCCTCCAGGCTGGCCCGGAGGCGCTCGAGTTCGAGGCGGCGCTGCTCGGCGGCCTTCTCCGCCGCATCCGCACTGCGCGTGAAGCGTTCGACGTCCTGGCGCAGGACGCCGGGATTGGCCTGATCGATCTGCTTCTGCCGTTCTCGCAGGGCCTGGTCGAGCCGGTTCTCGCCGGCACGCAGCTCCAGCAGCTGGTCCTCGGCCTGCTTTTCGCGCGCCTTGCGATCCGCGCCCTGCAGCTCGCCGTCGAGCCGGCTCCACTCGGCCCGGGCACTCTCCAGCGCCTGCGTGGCGAGCAGGAGCGCACTGCGGAAGCCCGCCTCGTCGGCCTCGGCCGCCTTGAGGGACACCTCGGCAGCGTCGAGCTGCGCCTCGGCCCTGGACACCGAGAGGCTGTCTTCCTGCGGTTCGGGAAGGGCCCCGATCCGTTTGCCGAGATCCTCCCGGCGCGCCTGCGTGAGCTGCTTTCGACCCGCCAGCGCCTCGAGGCCCTCGGGCGCCAGCGACTCGAGCACCGATGCGTCGCGCTTGATGGACTCGTCGAGCTCGCGGCATTGCTCGTGGCGGGCATCCGCCGCGGCCAGCGAGTCCGCGCCGAGCGCGGACAGGAGGCTCGCCCTCTCGTCCGCCAGCCCCTGGCGCGTGCGCACCAGATCGGCGATGTCGTCGCCGCCGGGCAGGATGCGCAGGCTTCCCAGCTGCGCGACGAGGATCTCGGTCGGCTCCAGCAGGAGGCGCTCCCCCCGCCCGCTCAAGGGCTCGCCGCCCAAGGTGAGCGCGCCCGCCTCGCGCAGGTCGAATTGCAGTCGGGTGGCGACCGCCTCCTGGCGGATGGCAAGCCGGGCGAGCTCCTCCTCCACCTTGCGCAGGCGCTTGAGCGCCTTGGCGTCGACCTGCAGGGACTGGCGCAACGCGCGCTGCCGCAGCCACCGCTCGTGCAGCTCGCGGGCGCGCGCCAGCGCCTGATCCAGGCCGGCGAGCTCGCCATCGACCTGCGCCAGCTCCCGTACCAGGTCCTTGCGTTGCTGATGCTCGCGAGCCAGCCTGACCGTCGCCCGGGCCGCTTCGAAGGCCTTGCGGGCATCGCCGAGCACACGCTCCACGGCCGGCCTGCGCGCATCCTGCGCGGCGAGCGCCTGTTCGGCCGCCTGGCGGTCGGCGGCGCGCCTGTGCAGGTCCTTGCGCTGCGCCTCGAAGCGGCCGAGCAGATCGAGGCTCGTGCGCATGCCGGCTTGGCAGGCCTGCAGCGCCTGCTGGTCGCGCTCCTGCTCGCGCTGCCAGGAGACGACCTCGGCCAGCCGGAGGTCAGCCGCCCTGGCCTGCTGCCGGTAGACCTCCCAGATGCGCTCGGACTCGTCGCGGGCCTGCTCCTCGCGCAGCTGCCCGAGCCGATCCACCTGCTGGCGATACTGCCGGATCCGCCCCTGCAGATCGGCGTGCTCGCGCGCGAGCCGCTCGTGCGCCTCGAGCGCCGCAGCGAAGTCGCCGGTGGGCCGGCCGGTGGCGGTCAGCAGGCGCGCGCGCTCCCGGGTGATCCGGGCGATCAGCTCGTCCCCCGCGGTGCTGGTCACCTCGCCGAGGCTGGCGCCCAGGACGGACTTCAGGTGGCTGCCCGCATGCTCGACCGGCTTGTGGATCTCCTGCCCGGCGCCCTGCTCGATCCACAGCAGGCCGGGGATGCCCCAGTGCTCCGGTCGGCTGGCCCCGCGCCCGGGGAACTCGAAGCCGAGCAGGTCCGCGAGCTTGTCCTCCGCCTCCTCGCCGCTGAACCCCACGCCGTCTACGCTGACATCGCAGCGCTTGCGCTTCAGGAAGCTCTTGACCAGCTTCCAGCGCTTGCCCTGCGACTCGAACTCCAGCTCGACCGTGGGCGCGGCGGCCGAATCGCCCCAGGGCTGCAGATCCTCCACGCTGGAGGACTTGTAGCGCTCGAAGAATGCAGCGCGGATCGCGCGCACCAGGGTGCTCTTGCCGGACTCGTTCGGTCCGGTGAAGAGGTTGATGCCGGGATCGAGATCGCGGATCTCTACGGGCTGCCGGAAGCGGCGCAGCTGTTCGACCTTCAGGCGCAGCAGCCTCATGCCGCAGCTCCCTGGGCCTGCGCCTCGAGCAGCAGCGCGGCGAGGATCGCCAGCGCCTCGCTCGCGACCTCCGCGTTCTCGCCATCCTGCTCCTCGCGCAGCTCGGCGATCACCCGGCCCACGTAGCCGTCTGCGTGCAGGGCGGCGAGATCATCCTCGGTGGGCTGCAGCCGCAGCCCGGAGAGGTCGGCGCGCAGGCTGCGGAACCTCGCCTCCGCCACCGAGAGCGCGGCTTCGAGCCGCTGCCTGCCGAGCAGGTGGATCTCGCCGGACAGGCTCAGGTCGACCACGGCGAGCTCGGGCAAGGCCTCCAGGCGGGCGATCGTGCCCTCGAGATCCGAGGCCACCGCCAGCTTTTCCTCGAGCGCGATCCAGGGGTGCCGGCCCACCGCCCGGACCTCCACTTCCGGCTCGGCCCCGACCGCGGGGATGTCCACGAGCAGCACATTGCCCGGATCGTTGGCCTTGAATCGGTCCTGCTCGGGCGTGCCGCTATACCAGGTGCGCGCATCGATCCGCCGCGTGCCGTGCCAGTCGCCGAGCGCGAGGTAATCCAGCGCGGCGCGGGTGGCGCGGTCGGCGGCGATCGGGTTGGGCGAGTCGATGTCCTCGGCGAGCACGCCCTGGACGCTGCCATGGGCGAGGCCGACGCGGACCAAGCCGGGCGCAGTCTCCGCGTGATCGAACCACGCGGTCTCGTCGGCCGGGGTCTGGCGCTGGGTGAGCGGCGCCGGCAGCACGACGAAACCGCGCTCGGGGAACGCCATCACCTGCGCGCCCAGCGCCAGATGCACATTGGGCGCCACGGCCCCGAGGCGGCGGGCGCGCGACCACACGCTCTCGGCCAGCGCCGCGTCGTGGTTGCCGGGGATCAGCACCCACGGGCCTGCATACGCCCCCATGGCGTTGAACAGCCGGCGGATCGTGCGATCGGACACCGTCTGCGCATCGAAGACATCCCCGGCCACCAGCACCGCATCCACCGCCTCCTGCCGCGCGATGCCCGCCAGGCGCTCCACCGCCGAGAAGCGCGCCTCGGCCAGCGCGAGCGCGTCCTCGGGCGCGAAGCGCGCGTACTGGCGGCCGATCTGCCAATCGGCGGTATGAAGAAAGCGCGGCATCGGTCCGTCCCCTGATCCAGCGGAAAGTCGTGCATGCACGGCCGCCGTCCCGGGGCTCCGATCACCGGACCCGGGCGCATGACCGCTGCACATCCCTGTTTGTCACCGGCCGGCATGTTACACGCCGCCCGGCCCTGCGGCAGCCTGCCTCCGCGCCCTGCGCAGCGGCTCGAGCAGCCCGCCCAGGTCGTTGTGGTCGAGCTCGTGCATCAGCGCGAGCAACTGGCCCAGCTGCCCTGGCGGGAAACCCTTGCGGGCGAACCACGCGAGGTAGTATCCCGGCAGATCCGCGATCACCCGCCCCTTGTACTTGCCGAAGGGCATCTCGCGCTCGAGCAGCAGCACCAGGTGTTCAGGATTCATCCGTTCGATCCGTTTTTCCGTGCCCATCCGCATTTCCGTGCCCAATTGCGAGCGCGGCCGCGCGCGCCGACGCTCCACTCTCCCACAAGGTGACCCGCTTGAGCCTCCATTCCTCCCCAGACCTCGTCTTCGACACCCCGCCCATCGAGCTCGAGACCGGGCCCGATCCCCGCTACACCATCATCTGGATGCACGGCCTGGGCGCGGACGGCAGCGACTTCGAGCCGGTCGTCCCGGCGCTGGCCCTGCCCCGCAGCCCCGCCGTGCGCTTCCTCTTTCCGCACGCCCCCTATCGTGCGGTCACCTGCAACGCCGGCTACGTCATGCGCGCCTGGTACGACATCGTCTCGCTCGCCCCGCACAGCCGCCAGATCGACGAGGCCGGACTGCTCGAATCGCGCACCCTCGTCCGCCAACTGATCCAGCGCGAGGCCGAGCGCGGCGTGCCCGGCGAGCGCGTCATCCTCGCCGGTTTCTCGCAGGGGGGCGCCGTGGCCTATCTGACCGGGCTCACCCACCCCACCCCGCTGGCCGGCATCATCGCGCTGTCGACCTACATCCCGAGCCCCGGGCTGCTGGTCGATGGGTTCGTGGAAGCGAATCGACAGGTTCCGGTCTTCGCCGCGCACGGCACCCACGACGATGTCGTCTCTCCCGCACTCGGAGAGCACGCGGTCGAGGTCCTCCGGCAGCTGGGCATCGAGCCGGAATGGCACCGCTACCCCTTGCCGCACTCGGTGAGCCTCGAGGAGATCGCCGACATCGGTCGGTGGCTGCGCACCCTCGTGCATTGACCGGAAGACCCGGCGAGACCCGCCGGCACGACGGCGCCAATGTCCACACTCATACGGCGGGCAATCGAGGCGCGCACCGCTTGTGCGTCGAGGACTTCGCCCTCGATCGCGCCGCAGCCACTTGCAGCCACCCATCTGCTCGGCAGGCTCGCCTGCGGGGAAGCCACGCTCGACGAGTGGCTCAGGCGACGCGCGCTGGCAAATCAGCCGAGTGGCCCCCGTCGCCCTTTCGTGCTTGCGGATCGGATCGGCCGTGTCCTTGGCTACTCCGTGATGGCGGCCGGCGCCGTCTCACGCCCGGATGCCACCAACAAGGTGCGCCGCAACATGCCGGACCCTGTACCTGAAATGGTGCTGGCGCGGCACGCTGTTCCTGGAAGAGATCGGCGACATGCCGCTGTCGGTGCAGGCCAAGCTGCTGCGCGCCCTGCAGGAACATCGGCTGCGACGGCTTGGCGGCGAGACGACGATTGCGGTGGACTTCCGCCTCGTCTGCGCCACCCACTGCAACCTCAGGGCGATGGTCGAGGACGGCCGCTTCCGCGAAGATCTCCACTACCGCATCAACGTCATCCACCTGCGCATTCCGCCGCTGCGCGAGCGCAAGGAAGCCAGCGCCTGGTTCATGCAGCAGTTCGTCGAGGCCTTCAACCGCGCCCACCCGGAGAAAGCCCGCCGCATCGATCCGCGCACGCAGGAAGCGCTCGCGCGCTATCGCGGGCACATGACCCACAGCGCCGAGGCACTCGGCATCACCCGCAAGACCCTGTGGGAAAAGATGCGACGCCTCGGGCTGCAGGCGCGCGACGACGCCTGAAGATGGCATCCCGAGGATCTCAGCCGCCGCACCTGGCCGAAACTTCGCTCAGCCGAAACGCCCGGTGATGTAATCCTCGGTTTCCTTCTTGACCGGCTTGGTGAAGATGTCGCCCGTCACGCCGTATTCGACCAATTCCCCAACGTACATGTAAGCCGTGAAATCCGAAATCCGCGCGGCCTGCTGCATGTTGTGGGTCACGATCAGAATGGTGACCTTTTCGCGCAACTCGGTGATCAGTTCCTCGATGTTCGCGGTCGCGATCGGATCGAGCGCGGAGGTGGGCTCGTCGAACAGCAGCAGCTCCGGATCGGTGGCCAGGCAGCGCGCAATGCAGAGCCGCTGTTGCTGGCCGCCCGACAGCGCGGTGGCGGGCTGCTGGAGGCGATCCTTGACCTCATTCCACAGGGAGGCGCCACGCAGTGCGCTTTCCACACGCCCTTCGATCACGCTGCGACTGCGCTCCCCCCGTACCTTGAGGCCATAGGCCACGTTCTCGAAGATCGACTTGGGAAACGGGTTCGGCTTCTGGAACACCATGCCGATGCGCATGCGAACCTCGATCGGGTCCACCTTGGGGTCGACGATATTGGTGTTGTCCGGATGGAAAACGATGGCGCCCTCGTAGCGGTTCCCGGGGTACAGATCGTGCATGCGGTTGAACGAGCGCAGCAGGGTCGACTTGCCGCAACCCGAGGGGCCGATGAGCGCGGTCACACGCTTGTCCAGCACCGGAAGGTTTACCTTCTTGAGAGCGTGAAAGTCACCGTAATAGAAGTTGAAATCGCGGGTTTCCGCCTTCAGTTCGGTTTTCAGTTCAGTTTTGGCCATGAGGGCGTCTCTGGATCAGTTTTCGGAGTCTGGCAGCGTCGCTTACCAAGCGATGCTCTTGCGCAGGCGATAGCGGAGCCAGATCGCAAGTGCATTCATCAGCAGGGTCATCAGCACCAGGATCAGACCTGCCGCGGCCGCGTTCTGCTGGAATGCCTCTTCGGGGCGCGAGGTCCAGTTGAACATCTGGATCGGCATCACGGTGAAGCCCGACCACAGCCAGTCGAAGTTGATGAACGGCGCCGTGGAGGAGATCGGCGACGCGGGCAGGAAGGCGATGAAGGTCAGGGCACCGATCGTGATGATCGGCGCGGTTTCGCCAATCGCTCGCGACAGGCCGATGATCACGCCGGTCATGATGCCGGGAGTCGCGTAAGGCACCAGATGGTCGCTGACCACCTGCCACTGGGTCGCGCCGCAGCCATACGCACCTTCGCGCACATGAACCGGAATCGCGCGCAGCGCCTCGCGCGTGGCGACGATGATCACGGGCAGGATCAGCAGGCCGAGCGTCAAACCCGCCGTCAGCACGCTCTGGCCAAAGCCGAACATGTAGACGAACACGCCCAGGGCGAGCAGGCCATAGACGATGGACGGCACGCCGGCGAGGTTGGTCACGTTGATCTCGATGATGTCGGTGACCAGATTCTTCGGGGCGTACTCCTCGAGATAGACGCCTGCCGCCACGCCGAGGGGAACGGCCGACAAGGCGGTCACGAGCATGACCAGCAGCGAGCCGACCCACGCCGACAAGATGCCCGCATTTGCCGCCCGACGCGACGGAAAGCTGGTGAAGAAGTCCGGGTTCAGGCGCTCCCATCCGTTGATCACCATCTGGCCGAACAAGGTCACGAAGGCCAGCACCCCGACCGTCAACGCCAGGAAGCCGGCAACTGCGAAGATCAGGTCCCAGCGGCGGTTGCCTCGGATGATGCCGCGGATCGAAGCGATGTCTTGATTGTTCATTCTCAGGAATCCGGTATCAGTAGGCTTCGCGATAACGACGGCGAATCAGGTGCCCCATGATGTTGAAGAACAGGGTCAGCAGCATCAGGCTCAGACCAGCAGCGAAAATCGACTGATATCCGATCGAACCATGCGGCAGGTCGCCCATTGCGACTTGCACGATGTAGGCCGAAATCGTCTGCGCCGGCTGCGTCGGATCCATGGTGAAGTTCGGCTGCATGCCTGCAGCAACCGCCACGATCATGGTCTCGCCGACTGCACGCGAAATCCCGAGGATGTAGGCCGAAAGCACGCCGGAAATCGCGGCCGGCAGGACCACCCTCACGGCAGTCTGGAAGCGCGTGCTGCCCATCGCGTATGCACCCTCGCGCAGGCTCATCGGCACCGCCCGCATCGCATCCTCGGAGAGCGAACTGATGTACGGAACGATCGCGATGCCCATCACGAGACCCGCTGCGAGCATCGAGAAGCCGGGCAGGGACGGAAAGAAGTATTGCAGAACGGGCGAAACGACCGTCAGCGCAAAATAGCCATAAACGATGGTCGGGACACCACCGAGCAACTCGAGAAACGGTTTGACGATCTCACGCACACGAGGTGAGGCAAACTCGGAAATGTAGATGGCGATCACCGTGCCTAGCGGCACCGCGACCGCAAGCGCGACCAGGGACGTGGTTACGGTGCCGAGCAGCAAGGGCAGGATGCCGTAGCGCGGCGTCGAGAACAGCGGCGTCCACATCGTGTCGGTGAGGAAATCCCACACCGGGACGTGTTCGAAAAAGTGATACGACTCGAAGATCAGGATCCAGATGATCCCGATGGTCGTCAGGACTGAAACCGAGGCGGCAAGAAAGAGTACGAGTTCGATGGCACGCTCGCGCACATTGCGCGAAAGCTTTCTCGACAGGCGCTCGCTGACCGTAGTGGTGTGCATGGACGACATGTCCATCCTCATGACTCGGGATCCAGGCACGGCTCCCTCCAAGGGTGAAAAACTGCCCGGACGGGAAAGCCCCCATCCAGGCAGTTCGGAGAATCAAGGATCAGAGCTTGGCTTCGCGCGAGATCAGCTCTTCGATCGTCACGCCCACGTCGGCATGACCGCCGAACACCGTGCCGAGCTTCTTGCTCTTCATGTGCTCCATGTTGGCCTCATAGGCCTTGGCCGGCAGCGGCACGTACTTGACTTCCGAAGTGAGCGCCGGGGCGTTCTTCATGTAGAAATCGACGAACTGGCGCACTTCCGCGCGCTCGAGCGCCTTCGCCGAGACGTAGATGAAGATCGGACGGGCCAGCGGGTTGTACGAACCATCGATCACGCTCTTCTCGGACGGCAGCACGGCCTCGCCCTTGGCATTGACGATCGCCACGGCCTTCAGCTTGCCCTGGTTCTCGGCGTAGTAGGCGTAGCCGAAGTAGCCGATCGCGTTGACATCACGCGACACGCCCTGGACGAGAACGTTGTCGTCCTCGGAGGCGGTGTAGTCGCCACGGGAAGCCTTGGACTTGCCGTTGATGGCCTCGGTGAAGTAGTCGAACGTACCGGAGTCGGAACCCGCACCGAAGAGGTTGAGCGGCGCATCCGGGAAGGACGGGTCGACCTGGTTCCAGTTCGAGACCTTGCCCTGGGCATCCGGCTCCCACATCTTCTTGAGCTGCGCGACGCTGAGCTGGGTGATCTTGCTGTTCGGATTGACGACGACGGTCAGCGCATCGAAGGCCACCGGCAGTTCGTAGTAGGTGATCCCTTCCTTGGCGCAGTCCTCCATTTCCTTCTTCAGGATCGGGCGCGATGCGTTGGCGACGTCGATCTCACCGCGGCAGAACTTCTTGAAACCGCCACCGGTCCCGGAAATGCCCACGGTGACCTTGATCTCGCCCTTGACCGACTTCTGGAAATCTTCCGCGACGGCCTCGGTGACCGGGTACACGGTGCTGGAGCCGTCAACCTTGACCAGCGATTCGGCTTGGACCGACGTCGCGGCGAGCGCGAGGAATGCAGAAGCAAGAACGGTTCGTTTCATCGATTTCTCCGAAAGTTATGCACGAGGCCAGGCGCAAGAAACGGCACCTGTAGCACCACGCCGAATGCTAGCGGCGCAATGTTTCAGAAAAATGAATCGTCACAAACACTGCAATCATGGGCGTCGCGCGAGAGGCTCGATCGAGCACGAGGATGACTCGGCGAGCCGATTCGGGCGCGTGCCCGGGCGGCTTCGAAGCGCACACTGAGCGCAACGCGGTCGGAGAAGCAGCCATGCGCCGCGGGCATTCACGGCAGTTGGAAACTGGAACCTGGCCACCCCGGGGACTGCAGATCGAACTGGAGCTGGCACAGGACGCACGAGCCCCGACAGCTCGGTCACGGAAGGCAACGCTCGAACGGGAGCGAGGACGGGCTGAGCTCACACCGGCTCGGTCACAGCGTGGTCGCGGTTCGGCCACGGGATGAGCACAAAACAAAACGGGCCAGGTCCGCAAAGACCTGACCCATTGAATTGTTTGGCGCGCCCGAGACGATTCGAACGTCCGACCCCTGCCTTCGGAGGGCAGTACTCTATCCAGCTGAGCTACGGGCGCGTGGTGTCCGGACGAAGCGCCCGAACAAGGCGCGGAAGCATAGCCCGCTTCGGCGGCAAAGTCCATGGCGCGCTGCCACAATGGTTTTTAGCCCGCTATAATCCCCGCTTTAGACCCTGTCTTGCGCCACCGTCCGAGGATCAAAGCATGTCGAACCCACGCCCCCTGCGGCCCGCCCGCCTCGCAATGCCCGTCGCCCTGGTTGCAGCCGCGCTGCTGGCCGGCTGTGGCGACTCGGGCAAGGTCGATGAAGAACTCCGCGCCACGCTGATCCAGCCGGTCGCCCGTGTCGAGATCCAGGCCGTGACCATCACGCCGGGAACCCGCACCGGCGAGCAGATCTACAAGTCGATCTGCGCCGCCTGCCACGACGCCGGCGCGGTGGGTGCGCCGAAGACCGGCGACGCCGCGGCCTGGGGACCCCGCCTGGCGCTCGGCCACGACGGCCTGACCGCCTCGGCGATCGCCGGCAAGAACGCCATGCCCCCGCGCGGTGGCGGCAGCGACCTCACGGACACCGAGGTGAAACGCGCCGTGGCCTACCTCGCGAACCTCGCCGGCGCCGGCTATACCGAGCCGCCGGTCGAGCAGTAATCCGCGGGCTGCGTCGCAGCCGTCGGCCAGGTCAGGAAAGGCAGCCTCCGCGGCTGCCTTTTTTGCGCCTGGGGCCCCGGCCTGCAGCAGACCCCTATCGCGCCCTTTCCTGTCGGGGCGCCACAAGCGAGCGGCCGCTCAAGCCTTGTCGCGGTTCTCGAACATCGCCATCAGGTTCGCCAGCCGCGCCTTGCCTTCTTCCTTCGTCACCGGCTGCGCGGTCTTGCGGTCGTTCATCTTGATGTCGCCGCCCATCTCGGCGATGAAGCGGCTCGGCTCGCAGGTGCGGAACTCCTTGCCCGACTTGCGCCGCTCGCACCAGGTCAGGTTGAGGCTGCGTTGCGCGCGGGTGATGCCGACGTACATCAGGCGGCGCTCTTCCTCGACCTTGTCCTCGTCGATGCTGCTCTGGTGCGGCAGCAGGCCCTCCTCGACGCCGACCAGGAACACATGCGGAAACTCCAGGCCCTTGGAGGCGTGCAGGGTGGCCATCTGCACGCCGTCGAAGTCGGGGTCTTCCTTGTCGAGCATGGACATCAGCGCGATGGTCTGGGTGAGCTCGAGCAGGTTCTTGCCGTCCTCCTCGCCCTTGCGGCCGAGCCAGCCGACGAAGTCGCGCACGTTGCTCCACTTGGATTCGGCCTCGCGCGTGTCGCAGTGCTCGAACAGCCAGGCCTCGTAGCGGATCGCGCCGAGCAGGTCTTCGAGTAGCTGCGCGGCGGGCTCGCGCGGGGCGCGGTACTGCAGGCGGTTGATGTAGGCGGCGAACTCCTGCACGCCCTGCAGCTGCTTGGCATTCAGATGCTGGGTGAGCCCCTCCTCGAACACCGCGGCAAACAGGCTGCTGTGGCGATGGCCGGCGTAGGCGCCGAGGGCCTCGATGGTGGCGGCGCCGATGCCGCGGCGCGGCGTGGTGATGGCGCGGATGAAGGCGAGGTCGTCGTCCTCGTTCACCAGCAGGCGCAGCCAGGCGATGAGGTCGCGGATCTCGGCCTTGTCGAAGAAGCTCTGCCCGCCCGACATCACGTAGGGGATGCGGTGGTTGCGCAGCTGCTGCTCGATGAGGCGGGCCTGGTGGTTGCCGCGGTAAAGGATGGCGTAGTCCTTGAAGCGGGTGCGGTGCTCGAACTTGTGCGCGGTGATCTTGGTCGCCACCCACTCGGCCTCGTGCTCGGCGTCGCGGCAGTTGGTGACGACGATCTGCTCGCCCTGGCCGTGCTCGGACCACAGGCGCTTGTCGAAGAGCTTCGCGTTGTTGGCGATGACGGTGTTGGCGGCTTCGAGGATGCGGCGTGAGGAGCGGTAGTTCTGCTCGAGCTTGATCACCTTCAGCTTGGGGTAGTCCTGCTGCAGCAGCTTCAGGTTCTCGACGTCGGCGCCGCGCCAGGCGTAGATCGCCTGGTCGTCGTCGCCCACCGCGGTGAAGGCGCCGCGCACGCCCGACAGCAGCTTGAGCAGCCGGTACTGGGCGCGGTTGGTGTCCTGGTACTCGTCCACCAGCAGGTAGCGCAGCTTGTTCTGCCAGCGCTCGCGCACCTCGGGGTGCTCGTCGAACAGGCGCACCGGCAGCGAGATGAGGTCGTCGAAATCCACTGCCTGGTAGGCGCGCAGGGTGCGCTCGTATTCCTTGTAGAGCCTGGCGGCGACCGAGGCGATCTCGTTGTCGGCGAGCTGCGCGGCCTCCTCGGGCGTGATCATCGCGTTCTTCCACGACGAGATCTGCCACTGCATCTGCTTGGCGATGCCCTTGTCGCTGTCGCCGGCGACGTCCGAGACGATCTGCACGGTGTCGGAGGCGTCGAGGATGGAGAACTGCGGCTTCAGCCCGCAGTGCTTGGCCTCCTGGCGGATGATGCGCACGCCGAGCGCGTGGAAGGTGCAGACCGTGAGCCCGCCCGGCACGCGCCCGCCCATGATGTGGGCGACGCGCTCCTGCATCTCCTTGGCGGCCTTGTTGGTGAAGGTGATCGCGGCGATGTTGGCCGCGCCGATGCCGCACTCGTTGATCAGGTGCGCGATCTTGTGCGTGATCACCCGCGTCTTGCCGCTGCCGGCGCCGGCCAGCACCAGCAGCGGCCCGTCGAGGTATTTC
>ERZ724512.997-NODE-997-length-13317-cov-4.042452_pt1 | contig 13317 bp, 13 predicted proteins | sample MGYA00376045_ERZ724512 | MGnify/ENA primary metagenome ERZ724512 (study PRJEB28724, sample SAMN07190883) | activated sludge metagenome | isolation source: activated sludge of sewage treatment plant in Hong Hong | place: Hong Kong | collected 2016-03-17 ... | reverse complement strand
ATGCCGCCCCAGGCAGCGCAACTGCCTACCGCCACCACGTGGCGCGCACGCATGGCAATGCGCCGCACCCACTCGATCATGGGCTCGCTGCCGCCGCTGAAGCGATGGAATCCGCCGCTGCCGTGCGGTCCGCGCAGCAGTGCCCCCTCCACGCAGAACACGTCGACTGCACGCCGTCCCGCGGCGCAGTCCTCGAGGAGCGCCCGCGCCGCATCCACGCCTTCTTCCGAGAGGCTGGGATGCCACATGAGCTCGATGCCCTCCTCCGCCAGCACCTTGAACAGCGGACCGTGGCCGCCGCCCAGCCAGGACAGCGTGCAGCCTCCGCACCCCCCCGATTGCAGCCAGAGCAGGTTCACCCGCCATCCTCCCCGAGACCCAGGCGCGTCATTTTCATGCGCAGCCCGACGCGCGTCAGCCCGAGGTCGTCGGCGACGCGCGTCTTGTTGCCGGCATGCCGCCGCAGGGCAGAGCGTATGGCGTCTGCCTCCAGCCGTTCGACGCGCTCCTTGAGGCTGCCGCCTTCCTCGACAGCGGGGGCGACCGAATCACCTGCCGGCGAGGCGCGTCCCAGCCGTGCGGAAAATAGCTCCGGGCCAAGCGCATCGCCGTCGCCCAATGCAATCGCACGCAGGATTTCGTTTTGCAGCTCGCGCACGTTGCCTGGCCAGCGGTAGGCGGCGAGGCGCTGCATGGCGACGGGCGTGAAGCGTCGGCCGGGCGGTGCGGAGTCGCGCAGAAGGGCATCGACAATGAGTGGAATGTCCTGCGGCCGCTCGCGCAGCGCCGGCATGCGCAGGCCGATGCCTGCGATGCGGTAATACAGGTCCTGGCGGAAGCGGCCGCTGGCGACATCGGCCTCGAGGTTGCGATTGGTCGCGGCGATGATGCGCACGTCGACCGGTATCGCGCGCGGACTACCCACCGGACGCACTTCGCCTTCCTGCAATGCACGCAACAGCTTGACCTGGAATGCTGGGGACGTGTCGCCGATTTCGTCGAGGAACAGCGTACCGCCGTCGGCCTGCTGGAAGAGGCCGACGCGATCTTCGTGTGCTCCCGTAAAGGCCCCCTTCTTGTGCCCGAACAGTTCGGCTTCGAGCAGGGTATCGGGCAGCGCCCCGCAGTTTTCGACGACGAAGGGGCGCTCGGCGCGCGGGCTGGAGTAATGGATGGCGCGCGCCAGCAGTTCCTTGCCGGTGCCGGATTCGCCCGTGACCAGTACGGAGAGCTCGTGGCCGGCGATGCGCAGGGCGAGATCGCAGATCGCGTCCAGCGGGCTGCCATCCCGTCGCAACAGGCGTTCGAACCCGGACCGGGCGCGCACCTTGCCGCGGCGGCCGGCAACGCGACGCGCAAGCTGCTCCGGGCTGTCGCGCAGCTCGAGCGACAAGCGCTGGTTTTCCTGCTGCAGGCGCCACAGCTCGGCCGCATTCTTCAGCGTCAGCACCAGGTGGTCAGGATGCCAGGGCTTGAGCAGGTATTGCCAGATGCCGGCCTCGTTGATGCCGGCAATGATGTCCTCGGCGTCGGTGTAACCGGACAGGATGATGCGCACCGTGTCGGGCCAGTGGCTGCGCACGCGCCGCAGGAATTCGACGCCGTGCATGCCGGGCATGCGCTGGTCGGAAAGGACGATATGGACGAACTCGCGCGCCATGATCGCCTCGCCTTCCTCGGCCGACTGCGCCGTGAACACCGTGAAACTTTCCTCCAGCGTGCGCCGCAACGCTTCGAGCGAGCGAGGTTCGTCGTCGACGACGAGCACCGATACCTGGGTCGCCGGCTTCATGTGCCGGCCATCCAGCCCAGATCGCGATGGCGCGCCAAATGGCGCGGCGTCCACGATGCCGGCGACTTGCGTACGAAGTGGTGGCGAGCCACGTGGTAGCTCGGGTCGAAGCCGTAGAAGTTGCGCCGCATGTGGGCGAGCTCCTCGTCGCGATAGGCCGCCAGTGGCTTGGCGGCCTCGTCGGCGGCCCGGCGGTCACGCTTGGCGGCGAGCGTCTGCTCGAGGTCGGGCGAGTCGGCGAGCTCCATCGCACGGCGCGCGACGTCGATGCGGAAGGCGGCCGGCTCGCCTGCGAGGCACGCGTCGGCGAAACCGATATCCACGGCGCCACGCGCCGTTAGCGGCTGCCGGTTGCGCATGATTTCGAGCGCGCCCCGCTCGCCGACGCGCTGCGGCAGCAGGTAGGTCCAGTATTCCGAGCCGTAGAGGTTGCCCATGTTCTTGTAGTGCGGATTCAGCATCACCCCATCGCGAGTCCACAGCAGGTCCGCTGCGCGCGCCAGGAAGCAACCGCCCGCCCCGGCATTGCCCGCCAGGGCCGCCACGGTAATCTGGCTCGCCGTCTCGATCAACTCCAGCGCCAGGTCGTCCATGGCGTTGATGTTCTCCCAGGACTCGTCGGCCGGCGAGCCATCACCCAAACTCGCGGCTTCGATGACGTTGAGGTGGATGCCATTGGACCAGAAATCCGCGCCGCCCTGCAAGACGATCACACGCACGGGCCGCGTCTTCGACCAGGCCAGCGCCTGGCGCAGGCGCCGGCACTGCGCGGTCGACATCGCGCCGTTGTAGAACTCGAAGGAGAGGAAGCCGACGGTGCCGTCCTCCTCCCATGCGATGTCCTGCCAGGTCGTATGGTCGGCGCGCCACCAGCCGTCGAGCGGCGCCTCCGGCAGCTTGGCCACTTCGCCAGCGAACGCCACAGCGACCGGCAGCTTGAAGCTGCCCTCGCGCTTGGCGTGCCCGATCCACACCGCACCATCGCAGGTATGCCGCAGGATGGCGGTTTCGCGCCGAGCGATGACATCCCCAGGCATCGCCTGCGGTGCAGTGATGCGCGCTTCGACCCAGGCATCGTAGATGTGGCAGGGAACCCCGAACAACGCGTCGGCCACTCCGGGAAATCCGTCGGCGGCATTGATCTTGCGCAGCACGGTCGCCGAATCATCCCGCTGCCAGTCGACGGCACGATCGGACTGCTTCAGCAACGGCCGCAAGCGGCCGCGGGCATCGCGCCAATCGGCCAGAGGGGTCGGCGCCGCGCCGGCGAGGAACTGGCCTACCGCGGCCAGCACCGCCGCCACAGCGGCCTGAGTCACTTCACTGCGATAGATGCTGGATTTCTTCGCTGTGCGCAGGGGAAACTCGACCGTGGCCCACACCGGACCGGCATCCATCTCGGCTTCGGCTTGCAGCACCGTCACGCCCCAGTTCGCCTCGCCGTCCTGCAGGGCCCAGTCGAGCGCCGAAGGCCCGCGGTCGCCGACGATGCCGGGATGAACCACGAGGCAGACGTGCTGCCGCCAGATCGACTCCGGAATCGCCCGCCGCAGGTAAGGGGCGATGAGCAGATCGGGCTTGAACAACGCCACTGCCTCCTCGGCCACGCTGTCGGCGATGTCGAATTCGATCGAGATCTCGTGACCGCGCTGCTGCAGCTCGGCACCGAGCCGCTGCGTCAGGCTGTTGAAGGCATGGGTCAGCAGCAGAATTCTCATGGAATACTTGGCATCAGCAAATTCGCGGCAGCTGGTCGCCCGCCAGCCAATCGACCACGCGCTTGCCACCGAAGGCCGTGGTCATTTGCACGAAGTGGTGGTCGTCGGCGATTACGTCGCCGATGAAGCAGGCATCGCGCCCCAGCGGATGGGCGCGCATGGCATTCAGCACCAGCTCACCATCGAGCGCATTGCAGACCACGACCAGCTTGCCTTCGTTGGCGACGTAGAGCGGATCGAGCCCGAGGAATTCGCAGGCGGCCGCCACCACGGGCTTCACCGGGATCGCCTTCTCGTAGAGCATCATGCCGACGCCGGACTGGGTCGCGATTTCGTTGAGCGTCGCCGCCAGGCCGCCGCGGGTCGGGTCGCGCAGGCAGCGCAGGCCCGCGCCAGTGGCCATCATGGCGGAGATCAGTCCGTTCAGCGCCGCCGTATCGGATTCGATCGGCGCCTCGAAACTCAGGTTCTCGCGCTGGCTCATGATCGCCACGCCGTGGTCGCCCAGGCTGCCGGACACGAGGATCACGTCGCCGGGTCGCGCCAGCTCGCCACCCAGGTTCATGCCGTCGGCCAGTACGCCGACGCCCGTGGTGGTGATGAAGACGCCGTCGCCCTTGCCGCGCTCGACCACCTTGGTATCGCCGGTCACCACGGGCACGCCGGCCTCCTTCGCCGCGTGTGCCATGGACTCGACGATGCGCGCCAGGTCCGCGAGCGGGAAGCCTTCTTCGAGGATGAAGCCGGCGGCGAGGTAAAGCGGCGTCGCCCCCATGACCGCGACGTCATTGACCGTGCCATGCACCGAAAGGCAGCCGATGTCGCCGCCGGGGAAGAACAGCGGCGAAACGACGTGGCTGTCGGTGGCCATCACCAGCCGGCCGGGCTTGCCATTGACGGTGGGTGCCGGCAGTACGGCGCCGTCATTGCCCTGCCCGAGGTAGTCATTGCCCAAGTGCCTGGCGAACAGCTCCGAAATCAGTTGCACCATCGCCCGCCCGCCCGAGCCATGGCTCATGTCCACACGGCCCTGCTTCAGGTCCAGCGGCCGCACGTAGCCGCGCTTCACTTCACCCATGTGTCTCGCATCGCTTTCTGGTTTGCAATCACAATCACAGCCTGCCGGAGGGGATAGTTCGCACAAAGGCATGAATGGTCGCGTTCACATCCATGTCACGCCGCATCCTTGTAGCGCCCGTAGCTGTAATGCGCCGCGCAGGCGCCTTCCGAACTCACCATGCACGACCCGATCGGATTTTCGGGCGTGCATACCGTGCCGAACAGCTTGCAGTCCTGCGGCCGCTTGACGCCGCGCAGGATCGCCCCGCATTCGCACGCCTTGTTGTCGGGCACCGGAGTGTATTCGAGCTTGAAGCGCCGTTCGGCGTCGAACTCGGCATAGCGGGCGCGAATGCGCAGCGCCGAGTACGGCACTTCCGACAGGCCGCGCCACTCGAAGCTGCGCCGCAGTTCGAACACCTCGGCGACGCGGTCCTGCGCCTTGAGGTTGCCGTCGCGTGTCACGGCACGCGAAAACTCGTTCTCCACTTCCGCACGGCCCTCGTTCACCTGCCGCACCAGCATCAGGATGGCCTGCATCACGTCCAGCGGCTCGAAACCCGCGATGACCACCGGCTTGCGGTATTCCTCGGCGAAGAACTCGTAGGGTCGGCTGCCGATCACCGTCGACACGTGGGCCGGACCGATGAAACCATCGAGCGGCACCGTCCCCCACTGACGCACCTCGGGCGATTCGAGGATGTTGCTGATCGCCGAGGGCGTCAGCACATGGCAACAGAGCACGCTGAAGTTCTTCAGCCCTTCGGCCTGGGCCTGCTGTATCGCCACGGCGGTGGGCGGCGTCGTGGTCTCGAAGCCGATGGCGAAGAACACCACCTCGCGCCCCGGGTTGTCACGCGCGATCTGCAGCGCATCCAGGGTCGAATACACCATGCGCACGTCGCCGCCGCGCGCCTTCGCCTTCATCAGCGACAGGCTATCGGAAGCCGGGATGCGCAGCGTGTCGCCGTAAGTGCAAAGGATGACGCGCTGCTCCAGCGCCAGGCGTATGGCGAGATCGACCCTGCCGATCGGCAGCACGCAGACCGGGCAGCCGGGACCATGCACCATGCGCACGGACTCGGGCAGCAGGTCGGACAGGCCGTACCGCGAGATGGCATGGGTGTGACCGCCGCAGAATTCCATGAAGCTGTAGCGCCGTCCGGGCTCCACGATGGCGGCAATGCTCGCAGCGAGATTCCGGGCCAGATCACCGTCGCGGAACTCGTCAATGTATTTCACGGCCTTCCCCTCAGCCCCCTTCCCGCAGGAAGGAGGTGACCGTGGCTCGCGCCCTTCGGCCGCTCGAACTCGTACTTCACGCCGCCGCGCCGCCTTCCAGTGTCTGTGCGTTCATTTCGGCGAACAAGGCCAACGTCTTCTCGGCTTCCTCGGGATCGACCTTGGTCAGCGCGTAGCCTACATGGAGGATTACGTAATCGCCGACCTGGACGTCGGACAGCAGCGCCAGCGAAATCTGCTTCTTGACGCCACCAAGGTCGACGAGGGCACTTTCGTCAGGACCGATCTCGATGACTTTCACGGGTATGGCAAGGCACATGTCAGTGCTCCAGGGAGTGCAGCGCAACCCACGCCTGGCCCAGCGCCAGGCCGGCATCGCCGGGAACCAGCTTCACCGGCGCCAGCACCCGCAGCCCGCGGGCCTCGAGTGTCTCGCGCAGGCGCGCGGAAAGCAGTCGGTTGAAGAAGCAGCCGCCGCCGACCGCAACTGCAGCCAGGCCCGCCTTCGCGCACGCCTGTTCGCACCAGGCGGCGAGCGCCGCTGCCAGCGTGGCATGAAACCGCGCCGCGCCCTGCCCGGCGTCGGCTTCATCCGCCAGCGCACCCAGCAGCGCACGCAGGTCGAGCACCTCGCCGGCATGGTGCCAGCCATCGGCCATGGCTGCCGGCCACCCATGCGCAGCGATATGCGTTGCGGCGGCCTGCTCGAGCTTGATCGCGGCTTCGGCATCCATGGTCATGCGCCGGCACAGGCCGAGCAGGCCGGACGCCGCATCGAACACACGCCCGGCACTCGAGGTGCGCGGGCAATTGAGATTCTTTTCGAGCATGGCCAGCACCGTGGCTGCCCCAGCCTCGTCAGCGTAACGTACAGTCACCTCGCCGCCACGTCCCAGGTCGTACAGCACCGCCGCCGCCATGCGCCACGGCTCGCGTGCCGCGCGGTCACCGCCGGGCAGGGCGAGCGGAGCGAGGTGTCCCAGGCGCTCGAAACGCGCGCCATCGACCATCAGCAGTTCGCCGCCCCATGGCGTGTTATCGGTACCGAGACCGACGCCATCCAGCGCCAGTCCGACGATCGGCCCGCGCCAGCCGTGCTCGGCACAGACCGAAGCGATGTGGGCATGGTGGTGCTGCACCGGCACGGCAGGCACGCCAAGGCGCGACGCCACCTCGGCCGCACGGCGCGACGAATGAAAATCCGGATGCAGATCGTGGGCAACGGCAACCGGATTGCCCAGCCACGCCAGCATGGCATCGGCCTCGGCCTCGTGGCCAAGACAGGCGTCGGGCGTGTTGAGGTCGCCGACCACCTTCGAGATGCGTGCCTCTCCCGCGCGAATGCCGCAAACCGCATTCTTGAACCATGCGCCCGCTGCGTAGACCGGCGGCGCGCTCGAAAACTCCCCGCCCAGCGCGAGGCCAATGCCGCTCACTGCGCCGCCAGCCTCGCCTCGAGTTCCGCCACGCGCCGCTTGAGCGAATCAACGGTCTCCGCCCTGGCGGCCGAAGCTGCCTGCGCCCCGGCACCGATCCACGCCAGCCACGCATCCATCCCCTGCCCCGTCGTGGCCGAAACCTGAAGCACCTGGATCCCCGGATTCACACGGCGCGCATAGTCGATGGCGCGGTCCACGCTGAATGCCAGGTGCGGAAGCAGATCGCACTTGTTGAGCAGCATCAGGCTGGCGGCGCGGAACATGTCCGGGTACTTGATCGGCTTGTCCTCGCCTTCCGTAACCGAAAGGATCACCACCTTGTGCGCCTCGCCGAGGTCGAAGGCTGCCGGGCAGACCAGATTGCCGACGTTTTCTATCGCCAGCAGGGAATCGTCGGCCAGGGCCAGCTTTTCCATGGCGTGGCCGACCATGTGGGCATCGAGGTGGCACCCCTTGCCGGTATTGATCTGGATTGCCGGCGCACCGGTGGCGCGGATGCGCTCCGCGTCCTGGCTGGTCTGCTGGTCGCCCTCGATCACCGCCACCGTGCGACGGCCCTTGAGCATTTCGATGGTCTTCACCAGCAGCGTGGTCTTGCCCGACCCGGGACTGGAAACCAGATTCAGCGCAAAGATGCCGCGTTCGGCCAGGCGCTCGCGATTCGCGCGTGCATAGGCGTTGTTCTTGGCGAGGATGTCCTGTTCGATCTGCACCATCCGCTTGGCGCCGATTCCCGGGGCATGCGCGTGTGCCGGCGCGTAGCGATGCGCGTGGTCGTGTCCGGCGCCGTGACCGTGACCGTGATGGTGATCATGCTCATGGCTATGGCGGGTGCCGTCGGCGTGGACATGCTCATGGCCATGGTCGTGGTCATGCTCGTGGTCGCCATGGTGGGCGTGGCCGTGGCTATGGCGCGTGCCGTCGGCATGGACATGCTCGTGCCCGTGTTCATGGTCCTCGTCATGAGAGTGCTCATCACCGTCGATCTTCACTTCGCCGCTGCCGCAGCCGCATGTCGTACACATGTTTCCTCCACTACCCCACTTCGAGTTCCTTGACCCGCATTTCCGTGCCGCCGCTCACCTGCATCTGGTGGCTGCCGCAGTCCGGGCATTCGCCGAACACCTCTTTCATCGGCACGGTCTTCGAACACTTCATGCACCAGCCGGAACCCGGCGTGGCAATGATTTCAAGGCGCGCCCCATCCGCGATGCTGTCGCGCACCACGGCATCGAAACAGAATTTCATCGCCTCCACTTCGACGCCGGAAAGCTCGCCGATCTCAAGCCAGACGGCAGTAACCCGCGAGAACTCCTGCGCGCGCGCCGCGTCCTCGATGACCTGCAGGACGCCTTCCGCGAGTGACATTTCGTGCATGGGGCAAGTTTACGCTGGTTGGCGCCTTCTTTGCCTGCCCCTCACCAGAGGCACAGCCGGGCGGAAACCCTATCCGCCGAACGACAGGAAGCGCCGCCTCGAGGGCGAGTGCGACGTCTCGTGCGCTGCCGGTGCCGGGCTTGCGGCCGGAGGCGCGGACAGCAGCGCGCCCAGCGCTGCCCGAGCAGTGGCAATCGCCTCGGCCTGGCTGGAGAACCGGCCCATGGGCGAGAACAGCGAGCAGGTCTGGTATTCGCCGACCTCCGGCTCGACCGCACCGAGAAAGGCAAAATCCCCTGCGGGAAAGCGGACGAAGCGCCGCTGGTTGTCGCCTGTTCGCTCCCAGCCCGCGTCCGTGCCGGGCACGAGCACGAGGTTCATGCACCAGGGCGTGATCACGGCACCGAGCCAGTGTCCCTGCCAGCGCTGGAAGTCCACCGTTGCGACGGAAAGCGCATCGTTCAGAATCGGCACATCGGCCATGCGCTCGCGCCCGATGCGAAAAAAGGCCTCTTCCACCGCGTCCGCCGGACTCTCGCCGGCAAAGCGCGGAATCACGCGGCTTCGCCCCAGGCGCGCGCATCGTCGCCGCCGGCCATCAACTGCTGCATCAACGACAGCGCTTCCTCCGCCCGCCGTGCATCCACGCGTTCGAAGGCGAAGCCGCCGGCCTGTATCAGTACGTAGTCGCCAGCCACGACATCCTCGTCCAACAGGAGCAGGCTGACCTCGCGCTGCTGGCCGAAGCACTCGGTCAGGGCCATGCCGTCGCGCACGGCGAGAACCCGCGATGGAGCCGCAAGGCACACGTCAGGCCGCCCTCTTCAGGGGCGCCACCCGGTAGCCGCGGCGCGCGAGTTCGTCCGCAGCCATTGCCGCCACCACGGGAACCTGGGCGGCAACCGCCGGCGTCATCTCGAGACCGAGTTCGAGAGATTCGAACTCGACACCGATCACGACGATCTCCTTCGGCATGGCATTGAGCAGTTCGAGGCTGGCCAGCACGTCGGGCAGCGCGATCTGGTGCGGCGACAGCTTGCTGCGAAAGAACACGGGGATGGCATCACCGTCGATGCGCGCCAGAGTCCCCGGTGCTGCCCCGGTGCGCACGGCATCGAGCACGAGCAGGAAATCGAGGTGCGACAGGTCCTCGATCAGCTCCATGCCCGAGGTTCCGCCGTCGATGGCCCCTACGCCCTCGGGCAGGTCCCAGCCGGCCTGCAGTGCCTCGACGGCACGCACGCCCACCGCCTCGTCGCTGAGGATGATGTTGCCTATGCCAAGAACGACGGCGCGCATGGCGTGGTGCTCAGACTGCCTTGACGGAGATCGCCGTCTCGTTCTCGGTGTCCGTCACGTGGATCGCGCAGGCGATGCATGGATCGAAGGAATGCACCGTGCGCAGAACCTCCAGCGGCTTTTCCGGATCGGCGATCGGCGTATCGAGCAGCGAGGCCTCGTAGGGGCCGGCCTCGTCCTTCTCATTGCGCGGGCAGGCGTTCCAGGTCGACGGGACGACGCACTGGTAGTTCTTGATCTTGCCGTTGTCGATGACGACCCAGTGTGACAGCGCGCCGCGCGGAGCCTCGTGGAAGCCGACGCCCATCACCTCGTCCTTGGGAAATACCGGATGGTTGTAGGTCTTCAGGTCGCCCTTGCCCATGTTCTCGATCAGGGCCGACCACTGCTGGGTAAGCAGGTCGACATTGACGCAGCAGGAAATTGCCCGTGCCGCGTGGCGGCCTATCGTCGAATGCATGGCGTCGAGGCCGACCTTGGTCTTGGCCAGCGCCGACACCGTATCGAGCGCAGCGGTGGCGTACTTCTTGGTTGGCTCGTGGCCGGCGGCGAGGCCGTTGAGCACGCGCGCCAGGGGGCCGACCTGCGCCGGCTTGCCGTAGAAGGTCGGCGACTTCAGCCAGGAGTACTTCGCATCGTCCTTGAAGTCGGTGTAGTTGGGCTTGGTCTCGCCGCTGTAGGGATGGAGCGGTCCGCCCTTCGAATAGTCGTACCAGGAATGCTTGACGGCTTCCTCCACGCCCTTGACCCAGTAATCGTCGCCGAAGGCCTTGATCGGCTTCTGCTTGCCGATGTCCCCGGCCTCGATGTAACCGCCCGGGAAGGCGAACTGCGTACCCTTGGTGTCGAGCGGGATGTCTGGAACCGACAGGTAGTTGGTCACGCCACGGCCGACCTTGGTCCAGTCGGCGTAGAAGGCACCGACCGCCGCCACGTCGATCAGGTAGACGTTCTTGACGAAATCGGCGAGCTCGTCGATCCAGCCCTTGATCGCCATCAGTCGCTCCACCGTCAGCACTGCCTGGGAGTCGGTGGCCAGCGGATTGGCTACGCCGCCTACGGCAACGTTCTGGATGTGCGGCGTCTTGGAGCCGAGGATGGATACGATCTTGTTCGCCTTGCGCTGAACCTCGAGTGCCTGCAGGTAGTGGGCGACGGCGAGCAGGTTGACCTCGGGCGGCAGCTTCATCGCCGGATGGCCCCAGTAGCCGTTGGTGAAGATGCCGAGCTGTCCGCCGTTGACGAAGTTCTTCAGGCGCTCATGCGTCTTGCGCATCTCGTGCTTGCTGTTGAGGTGCCAGGAGGACAGGCTTTCCGCCAGCGCCGCCGTCTTGTCGGGATCGGCCTTGAGCGCGGAGGTGACATCGACCCAATCGAGCGCGGACAGGTGGTAGAAGTGCACGATGAAGTCATGCACCGAGTGCGCCAGGATGATCAGGTTGCGAATGAACTGCGCGTTGAGCGGCACTTCCAGCTTGAGGGCGTTTTCCACCGCACGCACCGAGGTAATGGCATGCACCGTGGTGCATACGCCGCAGATGCGCTGGGTGATCGCCCAGGCGTCGCGTGGATCGCGGCCGAGCAGGATCAGCTCGACGCCGCGCCACATCTGACCGGAGGACCAGGCCTTCTTCACCCGTCCGCCGTCCACATCGACGTCGATGCGCAGGTGGCCTTCGATGCGGGTAATCGGATCAATCGTTACGCGCTTGGACATTTTCCGTCTCCATCCTTGTAATTAACGGGCCGCCTGCACGTCTTCCCGGGGCAGCACCGGGAAGCGGCGGGTAATGACGATGTAACCGAGCACCTCGACGGCGAACATGCCGGCGGTGACCAGCACTTCGGCGAGCGTCGGGAAGTAGCTGAAGCCGTCGCCGGTTTCGTAGCCGATGAGGAAACCGTTGAGCCGCAGCAGCGAGCCACCGAGCATCAGCAGCAGGCCGGCGAGGAACAGGCGCGCCGGATTGCGCCGGTTCGATTCGCTGCCGACGAGCAGCAGCGGCGCGATGCAGCAGGCCATCTCCAGCCAGAACATCAGCGCCTCGACCGAGGGCACGAAGGCCTGCCCGATGGCGCCACGCACAACGAGATCACCGATCCGCACCACCAGGTAGGTGGCGAGGAAGCCGAGCATGACCTTAGCCAACGGCGTCAGCAGGTGCATCTCGATGCGGCGCCGGTAGGCCGACGAAGACAGGCAGGACTCGAACAGCACCACCGCGTAACCCATGGTGATGGCGGTCAGCAGGTAGAGCAGCGGCTGGATCGGCGTATTCCACAGCGGGTGGATCTGCACGCCCATGACCACCAGCAGCGTTCCCAGCGAGGACTGGTGCATCATCGGCAGCACCGTGCCGAGCGCGATGATGAAGAACATCGCCCGCGACAGCTTGCGCTTGGCCTCGACCCTGCCCATCTGCTCGAGGAAGGTCGGCGAGAACTCGATCCACATGACAATGACGTAGAGCGTGATGCACACCGCCACTTCGAACATCACCGAGTTCGGATTGAACGACCATGGCCAGAACATGTTCCACACGTTCCACCAGCGGCCCAGGTCGAAGACGACGCCCGCGGCAGCCAGGGTATAACCGAACAGGCTGGCCAGCAGCGCGGGACGGACCAGCGGGTGGTATTCGCCGCGATTGAAGATGTAGACCAGCATCGCCACCGAAAAGCCGCCGCAGGCAAAGGCCGAGCCGATCACGACGTCGACCACGACCCAGATGCCCCAGGGGTAGCCGTCGTTGATGGCGGTGACCGAACCAAGGCCGAACAGGAAGCGAACGACGAGGATCGCCAGCATGATTGCGATCAGCACGAAGCACGACAGCGTCACCGCGTTGACCAGATTGCCGCCGACCGGGACCGGCGCGCTGTGATTGTGATTGGCCATGGTCACCCCTCCTTCCCGCCGGTTTCGTCGTCGGGCTTGACGTTGCGTTTTGCGACCCAGGTCATTGCGCCGAGCACGGCGAAGGGCATGACGAGGTTGCCGTAGAGCGTGTGCTGGATGGTCTCCGACAGTGCCGCCGCGGCATCAGGCGGCAGGTCCGGCATGCCCACCTTCTGGAAGTTGACCGCGGAAAGCTTGAGCACCTGGGTGCCGCCGTACTCCTTCTCGCCATATACGTGCTGCAGATAGCGTCCGGCGGGAGCCTCGTAGGTCTGGTCCGGCTCGTCACGCCAGCCCATGCGCATCTTCGCGCCCCTGCCGTCGTCCTTGCCGGCGAGCAGCTTCTCCTGCCCGTGGCGCAGGCGCCCGCGCGGAATCTTCATCATCTGGCCCGGCTTGTGGGCCAGGCGGCGCTTGGCTTCGGCCAGAAGGTCCTCGGTGCGCCCGAACAGTGTCGCACCCGTGGGACAGACCTCGGCACAGGCCGAGTAG
>ERZ724512.986-NODE-986-length-13379-cov-13.137121_pt1 | contig 13379 bp, 10 predicted proteins | sample MGYA00376045_ERZ724512 | MGnify/ENA primary metagenome ERZ724512 (study PRJEB28724, sample SAMN07190883) | activated sludge metagenome | isolation source: activated sludge of sewage treatment plant in Hong Hong | place: Hong Kong | collected 2016-03-17 ... | reverse complement strand
ACACCGCAGCGGGTCGTAAAACCGGTCCTCGGGCCGAAAATCCGACCCACGAGACTTGCGAATCAGTTCCGGAGGTGACAGTGGGTCGGATTTCCGTCGTGGGAGCGGGAAATCCGACCCACCGGCCGGGTGGCGGGTGCAGGGTCGGGTCGGGACGACCGGAATCCGGTTCCGGGGCAGGGATCTGGCTCCCGATGGGGAAGACTCTTGAGTGGAGTACGTCCGCTCATCGAAGGCCCGCCCGCCGCTTCCCCCGGGGCCTTTTCTCGTCGTCGGACTTGCCCGCTCCGGAGTGGCCGCCGCCAGGGCGCTGAAAGCCCATGGCCAAGCCGTTTTCGGGGTCGATTCCGGAGAGCCGGAAGGACTCGGGCTGCTCCGTGAATCGGGCATCGACTTCGAGACATCGGTCGCGGGGACCGATCGGCTCGAGGGCGTCGCCACCGTGATCAAGAGCCCGGGAGTTCCCGAATCGGCCGAGGTGATCGCCGAAGCATCCCGCCGGGGCCTGCCCGTGATCGGCGAACTAGAACTCGGCTGGCGCATGTTCGGGGCACCGGTCGTGGCGATCACCGGAACCAACGGCAAGACCACCACCACCGAACTGACCGCTCACCTGCTCCGCTCGGCCGGCCGGCCGGTTTCCGCTGCCGGCAACGTAGGTCACCCGGTTTGCGAGGTCGCGATGGAAGCGGCCGCCGGCCACGAGGTCGGCACCGTGGTCTGTGAATGCTCCAGCTTTCAACTCGAAGACTCTGTCGAGTTCTCGCCCGAGGTGGCCGTCTTCCTCAACCTCGGCCCCGACCACCTCGACCGCCACGGAACCATGGATTCCTACCGGGATGCGAAGCTGAAGATCTTCGCCAATCAGGTCGAGGGTGACGTCGCCGTGCTGAACGCCGACGATCCCCAGGTGGCCGGCAGCGAAACCGCTGCTTCGACGATCGGCTTTTCGACCGCCGGGGCCCCCGGAGCGGAACTCAGCCTGGAAGACGAGACGATCATGGTCGATGGCGAACCGCTGATCGAGGTCGGCGAGATGCAGATCATCGGCCGCCACAACGTGGCCAACGCGATGGCCGGGGCCGCATCGGCGATCGCCCTCGGACTCAGCCCGGATGAAGTCGCGGCCGGGCTGAGGAGCTTTCCACCGGTGCCTCATCGCTACGAACCGGTCGCGGAGATCGAGGGGGTCGCCTTCATCAACGACTCGAAGGCGACCAACGTCGATGCGACCGTCGCCGCGCTCGAATCTTCGGACCGCACTCTCCACCTGATCCTCGGCGGCAGCCGCAAGGGCGAACCGTTCGACGAACTTGTCGCTCCGGTCGCCGAGAAATGCCGGGGGATCTACCTGATCGGTGAGACGGCCGACGAGATCGGCAAGGCACTCGAGCCATCGGGCGTCGAAATCGTCCGTTACTGCGAGGACCTCGAAGCGGCGGTCTCGGAAGCGGCGGGGGCCGCCGTACCGGGCGAAGCGGTGCTGCTCTCCCCGGCCTGCGCGAGCTTCGATCAGTTCAGGAACTATGAGGACCGCGGCGAGGCCTTCCGGCGGTTCGTTGGTGAACTCGATGGCTGAGCGGCGGAAGAAGGGCACGACCCGCGGCGGCAAGACCGCTCCGACCCGCAAGGCCTCACGCAAGAGCAAGCCGTCGACCCGGGGCAGTGCCCTGCGGCCGGCCCGGGTGAAGCAGGCCGGTTTCTCCACCGAGTACAGCCTGCTCCTGACGGCGACGATGATCCTGCTCGCCTTCGGCGTGGTCATGGTCTTCTCGGCCAGTTCGACCAGCCAGATCCTCAGTGACGGCAGCCTCGCCGGCAGCACCTTCTACCTGAAGAAAACCCTGATCGCGGTGACCATCGGGCTGGTCTGCATGTGGCTGGTGATGCGCGGCAGCCTCAGCCGGTTCCGCGAGATGACCCCCAAGTTCATGATCGGCACGCTGATCGCCCTGGTGCTGGTGCTCTTCATGGGCGCGGCGATCAACGGCACCCGCGGCTGGTTCATCTTCGGCCCGGTCCAGATCCAGCCGGCCGAGTTCGTCAAGCTGGGGCTGGTTCTCTACGGCGCCAACCTCCTCGCCGACCGCCCCGACCGGCTTCACTCGGTCCGGGACATGGGTCCCTACCTGGGCATGACCGGAGTCGCCCTGCTGCTGGTCCTGGCCCAGCCCGACATGGGTTCGGCCATGGTCGCCGTCTTCGCTGTGTTCGTGACCCTCTTCGCGGCCGGTGCCCGGCCACGGGACCTGGGCCTGCTGGCCGGCGGAGTGGGCGGGATCGCCTTCCTCTTCGCCCTGGCCGCGCCCTACCGGCGGGACCGCCTGCTCACCTTCCTCAATCCGGACGGCGACGTGACCGGCAACGGATTCCAGATCATCCAGGCCAAGATCGCGATCGGCTCCGGGGGCTTCGACGGAGTCGGCATCGGCAACGGGGTCCAGAAGGCCTTCTACCTGCCGGAAGCCCACACCGACATGATCTCGGCGGTGATCGGTGAGGAATTCGGCTTTCTCGGCATGTTCGCCCTGATCCTGGTCTACGGCATGCTCGGATACGCCGGATTCCAGATCGCCCGCAAGGCGAAGGACGACTACGGCCGGATCCTCGCCGGCGGACTGACCGGACTGATCCTGATCCAGGCCTGCATCAACCTGTACGCGGTGATGGGCATGGCCCCGCTCACCGGCATCCCGCTGCCGCTCGTCTCCTACGGCAACAACAGCCTGATCGTCAGCCTGATCTCGATCGGCCTGATCCTCAACGTGGGTCGGGGCGGCCGGGCCGCGACCCTGAGCAAGCCGGTTCCGCGAAGGGGTCCGCGACCGAATGCGAGACTGCGCCTGATCGAGGGTGAAGGCCAGAGGAAACCAACACAACCAGCAAGAAGGACATCCGGTGCCGAACGTCGTGATAGCGGCCGGCGGTACGGCGGGGCACGTGGTTCCAGCCCTCGCCATAGCCGACGAGCTTCGAGATAGAGGTGTGACGGTGTCTTTCCTCGGTGCCCGCGGCAGACTCGAAGCGGAGCTCGTTCCAAAGGCCGGCTACGAAGTCGACCTGCTCGACCTGTCCGGGATCGATCGGAAGAACCCGGTCAAGGCAGCCCGGGCGGCGTTCCAGGCGGCAGCCGCGATCCCGAAGGCCCGCAAGCTGATCAAGGCGCGCGGTGTGGATGCGGTGGTCGGCGGGGGCGGGTTTGTCGCCGGCCCCGGCGGGGTTGCCGCCCGGCGCCTGAAGCTGCCGCTCGTACTGACCGAAGCGGACCGGCACCTCGGCCTGGCCAACCGCCTGCTGGCCAGACGGGCCGACCGGGTCTGCCTCGCCTTTGAGATCGATGGCGTAGGCGGCGAAAACGTCCGGATCACCGGCCGGCCGGTCGGGCGGGCGGTGCTGAACGCCGATCGCGGAAAGGCCCGGGCCCGTTTCGGAATCGCCCCCGATGCGCGCACGCTGCTGGTCATGGGCGGCAGCCAGGGTGCGCGAACGATCAACTTTGCCGCGGTCGAGGCCCTGGCCGAGCGGCCGGGGCGCGATTTTGCCGTGATTCACGTTTCGGGTTCCCGTGATTACGCAGCACTCCGGGAACGAATCGACTCGGCCCCCTACGCCGACGGCTACACGCTGCTCGAATACGAGCCCGACATGGGCGACGGGATCGCCGCAAGCGATCTCGCCCTCGCCCGCTCGGGCGCATCCGTGTTCGAGCTTGCCGCCCTGGGCCGGGCCGCCGTGCTTGTGCCGTATCCGTATGCGACCGGCGATCACCAGACCGCAAACGCGAAGTGGATGGCCGACGCCGGGGCCGCGGTGATCGTGCCGGACTCCGAACTGGGCCCGGAGCGCCTGCTGGGCGAAGTGACGGCGCTGCTCGGGGATTCCGGCCGGCTGGAAGCGATGTCCACGGCCTCGAAGGCACTGGCCCGCCCGCATGCGGCCACCGAGGTTGCCGATGAGGTCATGAACCTGATCGGAGCGGGAAGTTGAGCGGCATCGAGCCCGGTAGCTGGGATGGGCGCCGGATCCACCTGATCGGGGTCGGCGGGGCAGGGATGTCCGGCCTCGCCTGGGCTGCCCACCGGCTCGGAGCTTCGGTCACCGGCAGCGACCGCACGGACTCCACTTATATGGAGCGGCTGCGGGCAGCCGGGATACCGGTCACGGTCGGGCACGACCCTGCCAACGTCCCGGATGGCGCCGAAATCGTGGTCTCGACGGCGATCGCCGACGAGAATCCGGAGTTGGCCTTCGCCCGTGCGAACGGCCTCGCCGTACGGCATCGTTCCGAACTTTTGGCCGAGATCTGCTCATCGCGCCGCCAGATCGCGGTCGCCGGTACCCATGGCAAGACGACCACGACCGGAATGCTCACCTACGCCCTGCGCGAACTGGGGCAGGACCCTTCGTTTTTCATCGGCGGCGAATTGCCCGGATTCGGGCCGGAAGGTGCCGCAGCCAACAGCGGCTGGGGCGAGGGCGAATGGGTGGTGGTCGAAGCCGATGAATCCGACGGCAGCTTTCTCACCCTCGACCCTGAGATTGCCGTGATCACGAACATCGAGATGGACCACCATGCCCGGTGGGAGAACCTGACCCAGCTTCGCAGCGCCTTCCACGACTTCGCCGCGAAGGCGAGTGAGGTGGTGCTGCCGGCGGCCGACCACGAGATGGCGGCCGGGCTGGCCTCCGCCGATCGCCAGATCATCCCCTTTGACCTGATCCGGCCGGGCCCGGCAGAACTGGGCCTTTCGGTTCCCGGGGAACACAACCGGCTAAACGCCCGGGCTGCGATCGGCGTGCTGGTCGCGACGGGGTTCGGGGAAGCCGAGGCGGCCGGGGCTCTCGCCGGATTCACCGGGGTCAGGCGGCGGCAGGAATTCAAGGGCGAGTGCGAGGGCGCCCGGGTCTACGACGATTACGCCCACCACCCGACCGAGGTGGGGGCGGCCCTGGAAGCGATTCGCGAGTTTGACCCGGACCGGCTGATCGCTGTCTTCCAGCCCCACCTCTACTCGCGGACGAAGATCTTCAGCCAGCAGTTCGGTGCGGCTCTCGCCCGGGCGGACGAAATCGTCGTGCTCGACGTCTACCCGGCCCGCGAGGAGCCGGTCGGTCCGCTGGAGGGAGTCAGCGGTCTGGACGTGCTGAGGGCGGCAGCCGACCGGGCCGGGGGCAAACCTTCGTACTGGGCTCCGGATCTCGACTCGGCCGAGCGGATCGTGCGTTCCCGGGCCGGGACCGGGGCGATCATCGCCACCCTGGGGGCCGGCGACATCACGAAACTCTCGGATCGGCTGGTGGAATCTTGAGCGCCGGAGTCTTCAGCCGCAGGTTCGGCAAGTCCCGGGCCCGCAAGCAACCCGCCAAGGGTCGCCCGGGACGGGCGTCAAGCCCGGTCGAGCGCACCAGCGAGCTCGCGATGAAACGGGAGCGCCGCAGCTTCCGGTTCCGGCTCTTCCTCTTCCTCGGGCTGATCCTGGTTCTGGTTCTCGCCGCCGCGTACCAGTTCTGGCTGCGCGATTCGTCGTTCGTGGAGATCAGGAACCTCGAGATCGCCGGGGTCAGCACCAAAACCGAAGAAGGCAGGCAGATCGACCAGGCGGTCCGCACGGCGATGGGGGAGATGACCACCCTTCATGTCCAGCCGGACATCCTCGACCAGGAACTCGCCCGCTTCCCCAGGGTGGCGGACGCCCGGATCGCCACCTCCTTCCCCGACTCGGCCACGGTAACGGTCGAGACCAGGGAGGACGGATCGATCTACGGCGAGGGGTCCGCCGCACTCCTGATCGCCACCGACGGCACGGTGCTCGGTTCCGCCGACGGCCAGGAAGAGTCGCTGCCTCTGATCAGTGATGGTGACCCTCCCGCAAGTTCCAGCCCGACGAATGACCCCGCCTCGAAGGGCGAAGTCCTGACCGGCCGCGCCCTGAACCAGGCCCTGGTGCTCGGGGCGACACCGCCCGAGCTTCGCCCTTATGTAACCGAGAGCAGGTCGACTCCGGACGGAGTTCGGGTTTATCTCGATGACGGCCTGATCCTGCTCTTCGGCGAGCCCTCACATGCCGACCAGAAATGGCGGACGGCGGCGGCCCTGATCGCCGACCCGAGCTTCGATACCAGCAGTTATGTCGACCTGACGGTGCCTCGCCGGCCGGGTGTAAGCGCCGAGGCACCGGTGCCGCAGGCCCCGGAGGAGGGGTCCGCGACCGATTCCCGGGAGTCGGCTTCGGGCTGAAGTCCGGCGGGCCGCAAAGCCACTTGTGGTGTGGGCTGAGGCAGCCGGCAAGCGACCGTCCGATCCGGGCCCAAGCTAACCCTCGATCACAGCTTTAGGGGCGGTAAACCCTCAAGTAATGGTTGAGAAATCGGCCATGCAGGATGCCGTGCGGCACGTTGACAGTTAGGTCATAATGCCCTACGTTGAGCGAAATTTCCGGGACCCGGAAACTCTTCTACAACCCTGAAGCGGGTGTGAAGACTGGCGGTTTCCGAGGCTTCAACTCAAAGCTAAGAATCTGGAATGGAAAGATGGAGACCACATACCTGGCGGTAATCAAGGTCGTCGGCTGCGGAGGCGGCGGCACCAACGCGGTGAGCCGCATGGTCGACGCGGGAGTACGCGGCGTCGAGTTCATCGCCGTCAACACGGACGCCCAGGCGCTACAGGCCTGCGACGCCGACATCAAGATTTCAATCGGGCAGGAACTGACCCGCGGCCTCGGTGCCGGCGGTCGCCCCGAGATCGGCGCCGGCGCGGCGGCCGAAACCCGTGACGAGATCAAGGAAGCCCTCAAGGGCGCCGACATGGTCTTCGTGACGGCAGGCGAAGGCGGCGGCACGGGCACCGGCTCGGCCCCGATCATTGCCGAGATCGCCAAGGAGGAGATCGGCGCGCTCACGGTCGGAGCGGTCACCAAGCCCTTCGAGTTCGAAGGAAAGAAGCGGATGCAGCAGGCGATGGAAGGCATCGAGAAGCTCCGCAACCACGTTGACACGCTGATCATCGTCCCCAACGAGAAGCTGCTCCAGGCCGTCGAACGCCGGACCAGCGTGCTCGACGCCTTCCGCATGGCAGACGACATCCTGCGCCAGGGCGTTCAGGGCATCACCGACCTGATCACGATCCCCGGCCTGATCAACCTCGACTTCGCTGACGTCCGCACGATCATGCGTGACGCCGGCTCGGCCCTGATGGGTGTCGGAGCCGGCCAGGGCGAAAACCGGGCGATCGACGCCGCCAAGGCCGCGATCACCTCGCCGCTGATCGAGGAATCGATCAAGGGCGCGACCGGCATGCTCCTGAATATCACCGGCCCCGAGGAGCTCGGCCTCTTCGAGGTCAACGAAGCGGCCCAGCTGGTCCAGTCGGAAGCCGACCCGAACGCGAACATCATCTTCGGCTCGGTCGTTGACCAGTCCCTGGTCGACGAGGTCCGGGTGACCGTGATCGCGACCGGCTTTGAAGGCTTCGAGCTGCTGGCCCGCACCCCGCAGAGGGTCCGGCGCCGCTACGAGTCGCGCAAGCGGGTCTCATCGGAAGACACGGACATCTCAAACCTCCGTGTCGGTGACGGCGACATCGAAGTACCGCCCTTCCTTCAGGACTAGCGACCGACCCCGCGGCTACGCGGACCCGGCAGAAACTGCATGAGCTCCGGCGCTTCGCCGGTGCCTGCTTTGGCGTAGGCTGACCCCGTGACTTCGTCGCTCACCGAACGCAGGACCAGCCTCTACGAAACCCATGTCGAAGCCGGCGCGAAAATGGTGCCGTTCGCCGGCTGGGAGATGCCGGTCCAGTACGACGGGATCAAGGAAGAACACATCGCCGTGCGCACCCACGCCGGGATCTTCGACGTCTCCCACATGGGCGAGATCGAGGTGGAAGGGCCGGGCTCACTCGCCTTTCTGCAGCGGCTGGTCAGCAATGACGTGTCGAAGATCGAGATCGGAGGAGCGCAGTACTCGCTGCTTCTGAACGAGGACGCCGGGGTGATCGACGACCTGTTCGTCTACCGGCTCGGTCATGACCGCTACCTGGTCGTCACCAATGCCGGTAACCATCAGGCCGACCTTCAGCAGTTCGGCCTGCTCGCCAGGGACTTCGACGTATATGTGCGCGACGCGATCGACAACTACGCGATGCTCGCCATTCAGGGTCCGAATGCGCGGAGGATCGTCGAGAACACGCTCCGCATTGACCTGCCAAAACGGATGAAGGTCGCGGCACGGCAGATCGGCCGCCGGCCCGCGATCGTCTGCGGCACCGGGTACACCGGCGAGGACGGGGTGGAACTACTGATCGACCCGGAGATCGCCCCGGCGATCTGGACCGAACTCGTCGATTCGGGCGTCGTGCCCTGTGGCCTCGGTGCCCGCGACACGCTCCGCCTCGAGGTCTGCTTTCACCTTCATGGCAACGACCTGACCACGGAAACCGATCCGATCTCGGCCGGGCTCGGATGGGCCTGCGCCGAATCGACCGGATTCATCGGCTCCGACAAGGTGGCGGTCTTCCGGGCCAACGGAACCGACGAAAAGCTCGCCCCCTTCGTGATCGAGGGCGCCGGAATCCCTCGCCAGGGCAACCCGGTGATGCTCGGCAGCGAACAGGTGGGCGAAGTGACCAGCGGAACCTTCTCGCCCTCACTCGAACAGGGCATCGGCATGGCCTACCTGCGAGCCGATCTGGCCGAACCGGGTACCGAGCTGGAGATCGATGTGCGTGGGAAGCGTCGGACGGCCCGCGTAAGCTCCAAGCCCCTTTACAAGAAAGCGAGATGAGACTTGGCCGAGGCCAGCTACCCCGAAGACCTGAAGTACCACCCCGAGCATGACTGGGCGCGGATTGAAGGCGGGGAGGCCACCCTCGGGATCACCTGGTACGCCCAGGACTCGCTCGGGGAGGTCGTCTTCTTCGAAGGCCCCGAGATCGGCTCGGAGGTGACCAAAGATCAGCCCTACGCCGAAGTCGAATCAGTCAAAGCGGTTTCCGACGTGGTCGCGCCGGTTTCCGGCGAGGTGATCGCAGTCAACGAAAGCCTCAGCGACGCGCCGGAAGCGATCAACGCCGATCCCTACGAGACCGGCTGGCTGATCAAGATTCGCCTCTCCGACCCTTCGGAAGCGGATTCTCTGATGGACGCGGCGGCCTACGCCGCCAGCCTGGAGTAGTCCGCCTTGGCGGGGTACACACCGGCAACCGACCCGGAGCGGGCGGAAATGCTGGCCCGGATCGGGGTCGAGTCGATCGATGACCTGTTCGCGCAGATCCCCGACGGGGTGCGGCTCGACCGGCCGCTGGAGCTGCCCGACGGGATGAGTGAATCCGAGGTCTACCGCTTCCTGGCGGGCCTCGCTGACACCAATCTCGACGCGGAAAGGATCCCCTCCTTCCTCGGCGCGGGGATGTACGACCACTATGTACCCGCGATCGTCGATGCGATCGTCAGCCGCTCCGAATTCCTCACCCCGTACACGCCGTACCAGCCCGAGGTTTCCCAGGGTGGCCTGCAGGTGATGTTCGAGTTCCAGACGGCGATGAGCGAGATCACCGGCCTGCCGGTTTCCAACGCCGGCCTTTACGAGGGGCCTTCGGCGGCTGCCTCGGCGGCCTACCTGGCAATGGGCCAGACCAAACGAACCGGCCTGGTTGCCTCGCGCGGCCTTCATCCGCACAGCCGTGAGACCCTCGCGACCCATGCAGTCGGCTTCGGGGCGACCCTGACCGAAGTCGGTCTGGAAGGCGGCCTGACCAACGGGGAGGAACTGGAAGCCGCGGTTGGCGACGACACGGCGGCCGTGTTTCTGCAAAACCCGAACTTCCTCGGCGCGGTAGAGGACATCACGACCCTGGGCGAAGCGGTCAGGGCAAAGGGTGCTTTGCTGATCGTCCAGGTTGATCCGATGACCCTCGGCATCCTCAGGCCGCCGGGTGAATGCGGCGCCGACATCGCGTATGGCGAAGGCCAGCCGCTCGGCAACCGGCTCGATTTCGGTGGCCCCTCGTTCGGTTTCTTCTGCGCCCGGGAGGAGTACATCCGCAAGATGCCGGGCCGGATCGCCGGCGAAACCGAAGACGTCGACGGTCGCCGCGGTTTCGTGCTCGCCCTGCAGACCCGCGAGCAGCACATTCGCCGCGAGAAGGCGACCTCGAACATCTGCACCGCCCAGGCCCTGAATGCCCTGGCCGGGATGATCCACCTTGCCTGGCTTGGCAAGCAGGGCTTCGTTGAACTCGGCCAGTTGCTGGCCCGTCGCACTGCCTACGCCCGGAAGCTGATCGGTTCCCTGGATGGTTTCGAGCTGCTTCACGATGCGCCGGTGGTGCGCGAGTTCGCGGTCCGGTCCGAGCGGCCGGTCGATGAGCTGCTGCCGCTGGGTGACGAGTCCGACGGGCCTGCTCCGCGGTTGCCGGTCTACCCGCTCGGTCGCGACTACCCCGAATACGAAGATGCATTCCTGGTCGCGATCACCGAGAACCGCCCGGTAGACGAGATCGGCTGGCTGGCCCACATGCTCGAGCACGGGCAGGCAGGCTGGGGCGAGCACATCCACGATCACGATGACCAGGGGAACCCGGTCGATGCCGAAAGCGGCCTGACTTCTCACGCCGCCGGTGTGGAGGGGACCCGATGAGCGAACCGACCCTGACCGAGACTCCGCAGCAGGCCGATCGCGCAGTCACGATCTACGAAAAGTCGGTGCCCGGGCGCCGTGCCGCCCAGCTGCCGCCGCTCGGTGAAGGGGTGGAAGAAACCCCCCTGGATGAGCTGATTCCCGCCCGCCTCCTGCGTGAAGATCCGGCCCGCTTGCCGGAGGTTTCCGAGCCCGAGATCATCCGGCATTACAACCGGCTTTCCCGCCGGAACTTCGACCTTGACACCGGGTTCTATCCGCTCGGCTCCTGCACGATGAAGTACAACCCTCGCCTCAACGAGCGGGTCGCAGCGCTGCCCGGCCACGCGAAGCTTCACCCCGCAACAGATCCGGCCGACGCCCAGGGTGCGCTCCAGCTCATGTACCTGCTGCAGGAATCTCTGGCCGAGATCACCGGCCTGCCGACCGTGAGCCTCCAGCCCTCGGCGGGTTCACAGGGCGAGCTGGCCGGGCTGCTCCTGACCCGTGCCTACCATGACGACCAGGGGCGCAACCCGACCAAGGTGCTGACCCCGGACACCGCCCACGGGACCAATCCCGCCTCGGTGACCATGGCCGGTTACGAGGTCGTCAAGGTCGCGACCGACGAGCAGGGCGGGGTAGACGTCGAGGACCTGAAGTCGAAGATAGATGACGACGTCGCCTGTCTGATGCTGACCAACCCGAACACCCTCGGGGTCTTCGACGAGAACATCGCCGAGATCGCCGGACTCGTCCACGAGGCCGGCGGGCTGCTCTATTACGACGGGGCCAACCTGAACGCGATCATGGGTCAGGCCCGGCCGGGTGACATGGGCTTCGACATCGTCCACGTCAACCTGCACAAGTCCTTCTCGCAGCCCCATGGCGGCGGCGGACCGGGAGCGGGGCCGATCGCGGTTTCCGAGCGGGTCGAGCCCTTCATCCCGCGGCCCCAGGTGGTGCGAGTCGGGGAAGGCGAGGAGGTCTTCTTCGACCTCGACTACGAACGGCCCAAATCGATCGGCCGCCTGCGCGGCTTCCAGGGCAATTTCGGGGTCTTCGTCCGTTCCTACGCCTACATCCTCAGTCTGGGCGGCGACGGGCTTGCCGAGGCTTCCGAGCAGGCGGTCCTGAACGCGAACTATTTGAAGAAGCGCCTGTCGGAAGGTCGGGCCGGCAAGTATCTGCCCGTCGCCTTCGACCGGCACTGCATGCATGAGTTCGTCCTTTCCGGCGCGCCGATGAAGAAGGAACTGGGGATCAAGACCCTCGACCTGGCCAAGCGGCTGCTCGACTTCGGCTTCCATCCGCCGACCGTCTACTTCCCGCTGCTGGTCGACGAGGCTTTGATGGTCGAACCGGTCGAGACGGAAGCGAAGGAGCACCTCGATGCCTTTGCCGAGGCGATCGAGCAGATCCTCGAGGAAGCCGGGTCCGATCCGGAAATAGCGCGAAACGCGCCGTACACCACACCGGTCCGAAGGCTCGATGAAGTCGGCGCCACCCGCAATCCGCGAATTCGCCAGAACCCTTCCTAGGCCGCCCTGCCACACCGGAAATCCGGCGCCTGCCGATCGCAGGTAGATTTTCCAACGGCCTTTTTTCAATCTTTGACCGAAGCGGAGTGACCGAATGAGTGATGCCCAGTACGCCCTGACCCAGGACCAGCTCGATTTCCTCGAGGTGATCCGGCAGATGGTGGTCGAGAAGGTCACCCCGCGGGCCCATGACATCGACGAGTCCGGCGAATTCCCGCAGGACATCCGCGAGCTCTTTGCCGAGCATGACCTGTTCGGCCTGCCCTTCGAGGAGAAGCACGGCGGTACCGGCACCGGCGAGCTGATGCTCTGCGCCGCAATCGAGGAGATCGCCAAGGGCTGTGCCTCGTCTTCGCTGATGGTCGCTGCCCAGGATCTCTCCTCGCTGCCGATGAAGCTGGCCGCCTCCGATGAGCTCAAGGACCGGATCCTGCCGCGCATGGCCTCGGGCGAGTGGCTCGGCGCCTTCTGCCTCTCGGAGCCGGATGCCGGTTCCGACCCGGGCGCGATGCGCACCCGCGCGACCAAGGTCGACGGCGGCTGGAAGCTGAACGGCGCCAAGAACTGGATCACCAACTCCGGTGTCGCCGATGTCTATGTGACCTTCGCGGTAACCGACCCGGACGTGAAGTTCTCCCGTGGCATCACCTGCTTCGCGGTAATGGGTGACGCCGATGGCTTCCGCATCGACGCGCTCGAGAAGAAGATGGGCATGAAGGGCTCGCCGACCGGCCAGCCCGTCTACGAGGATGTCTTCGTCCCCGATGAGGACGTGATCGGCGAGGTCGGCAAGGGCTTCGCGGTCGCGATGCAGACCCTCGACCGCTCCCGGCTCGGGATCGGCGCCCAGGCCCTCGGCATCGCCCAGGGCGCAACCGACTACGCGGCCGATTACGCCAAGGAGCGGATCGCCTTCGGCAAGCCGATCAACCAGCTCCAGGGCATCCAGTTCAAGCTCGCCGACATGGAGACCAAGACCGCTGCCGCCCGCGAACTGCTGTACAAGGCCGCCTCGATGGCCGAGACCAGCCACCCGCTGCTCGGCAAGTACTCGGCGATGGCCAAGCTTTTTGCCTCCGACGTCGCGATGGAAGTCACCACCGAGGCCGTCCAGGTCCTGGGCGGCTACGGCTACGTCCGCGAGTACCCGGTCGAGCGAATGATGCGCGACGCCAAGCTGACCCAGATCTACGAGGGCACCAACGAGATTCAGCGAGTAGT
>ERZ724512.985-NODE-985-length-13385-cov-6.929407_pt1 | contig 13385 bp, 11 predicted proteins | sample MGYA00376045_ERZ724512 | MGnify/ENA primary metagenome ERZ724512 (study PRJEB28724, sample SAMN07190883) | activated sludge metagenome | isolation source: activated sludge of sewage treatment plant in Hong Hong | place: Hong Kong | collected 2016-03-17 ... | reverse complement strand
GCGCCTGGAACACCCGGAACGGCGTCTGGCTGAAGTAGTCGGTGAGCTCGGTGAGTTCGAGGTCGAAGCGCAAGTCCGGCTTGTCCGACCCGTAGCGGCGCATCGCTTCCCAATACGTCATCCGCGGGATGTCGGCGATCTCGTACCCGAGGATGCCCGACCACAACGCGCGCACGACAGCCTCGCCGACCTCCATCACGTCGTCCTGCTCGACGAAGCTCATCTCGATGTCGAGCTGGGTGAACTCAGGCTGCCGGTCGGCCCGAAAGTCCTCGTCCCTATAGCAACGGGCGATCTGGAAGTAGCGCTCTATGCCCGCCACCATCAGCAGCTGCTTGAACAGTTGCGGCGATTGCGGAAGTGCGTACCAGTGCCCGGGCTGCAAGCGCACGGGGACCAGGAAGTCGCGGGCTCCCTCCGGGGTGGACCGGGTCAGCGTCGGGGTCTCGATCTCGACGAAGTCCCGTTCCAGCAACACGTCGCGGGCTAGCTGGTTGACCTTCGATCGCATCCGTAGTGCCTGTGCTTGCTGGGGCCGGCGCAGGTCGAGATAGCGGTGCCGCAGCCGGGCGTCCTCGCCGACCTCGACGTGCTCGTCGATCGGGAACGGCAGCGGGGCCGCAGCGGACAGCACCTCGACGTGGGAGGCCACGACCTCGATCTCCCCCGTGGGCAGTTCGCAGTTCTCGTTGCCTTCCGGCCGCGTGCGCACAGTTCCCGTGACGCGGATGCAGTACTCGTTGCGCAACCCGTGAGCTGCCTCGTCGCGCACGACTACCTGCACAAGCCCGGAGGCGTCCCGCAGATCGAGGAACGCCACCCCGCCGTGGTCGCGCCGGCGTCCGACCCAACCAGCCAGGGTCACCTCCCGCTCGGCGTCGGAGCCCCGCAAGGTGCCTGCAGGTGTGCGCTTCACATCGTCTCCCTCTGGGTCAGGATCTCCCCGACCACCTCGTGCACTGGTATCGCCGACTGCGCTCCGGTCTGCAGATCCTTCATCTGGACCACACCGTCGGCCAGTTCCTTCTCTCCCACGATGATGGCCCACCGGGCGCCGGACTTGTCCGCATGTTTCATGGCGCCCTTGAGCCCGCGACCGCCATAGGCGATGTCCACAGGGATTCCGTCGGCGCGGAACTTCCCAGCTAGCACCACGGCATGATCCCGGGCAGCCTCGCCCAGCGGCACCACGTAGACCTCGATCGGCCTCGCTTGAGCTGGGTGCAGCCCTTCCGCCTGGCAAGCCAGCAGCGTCCGGTCGGTGCCCAGCCCAAACCCGATGCCGCTCATGTCCGGACCGCCGAGCGACTCCATCAGCCCGTCGTAGCGGCCGCCCCCGCCGATCCCCGATTGGGCACCGAGCGCCGGGTGGTCGAACTCGAACGTGGTGCGCGTGTAATAGTCCAGACCCCGCACCAGACGCGGGTTGAGCGTGAACCGCACCCCGAGCCCAGTCAGCGCCTGCTGGACGCGCGTGAAGTGCTCACGGCAGGCGTCACAGAGGTGGTCCGGCGGGAGCGGTGCGTCAGCGAGCAGCGCCTGCACATCGGGGCGCTTGTCGTCGAGCACCCGCAGCGGATTGATTTCGGCGCGCCGCTGCGTCGCTTCGTCCAAGGGCAGTCCGGCCAGGAACTCCTGCAGCGCAGCGCGGTAAGCCGGCCGGCACTCCCGGCAGCCGATGCTGGACAGGTACAGGCGGTAGCCGCGCAGTCCGAGCCGGCGGTAGCCCTCGTCAGCGATCGCGATGACTTCGGCGTCCAGCAGCGGGTCGTCCACGCCGATCGCCTCGACCCCGACCTGCTGCAGTTGCCGGTAGCGGCCCTGCTGCGGACGCTCGGCGCGGAAGAAGGGCCCGGCGTACCAAAGCTTCACCGGCAGCGCACCGCGGTGCAGACCGTGCTGCAACACCGATCGCATCACGCCGGCGGTGCCTTCCGGACGCAGCGAGATGGACCGGTCGCCGCGGTCGGTGAACGTGTACATCTCTTTGCTCACCACGTCCGTGCTCTCACCGACGCCGCGCACGAAAACGGCAGTGTCCTCGAACACGGGGAGTTCGATGTAGCCGTAACCGGCCAGTTCCGCCGCACGGCCCAGTGTGTTGCGCACGGCGAGGAAGTCGGCGCTGACCGGCGGCAGATACTCCGGCACTCCCCGCGGGGCCTGCAATGAGTTGCTCACAGGCCACGTCCCGGAGCGGGCGTCCCGGTCAGGAACGGGTTGGTCGCCAGTTCCTGCCCGATCGTGGTCTGCGGTCCGTGGCCAGGCAGAACCACCATCTCCGGCGGCGCCGGAAGCACGACGGCGGCCAGGGATTGGGTCATCTTCGCCATGTCCCCGCCTGGTAGGTCCGTGCGCCCGATCGAACCGGCGAACAGCAGGTCACCGGAGTACATGATCGGCGGAATGTCGCCGCTCTCGTCGGTCACGAACACCGTCGAGCCAGGCGTGTGCCCCGGGGCGTGCCGGACCGTGAACTGCAGGCCGGCCAGGTTCAGGACGCCGCCGTCCTCGAGCAAGCGGACGTCGTCGGGTTCGGTGAACTGCATCCGGCCACCGGTCATCTGCGCGAACATCGCCTCGGTGTCCCGGCCCATGCCGGCCAGCGGGTTGACCAGCAGCGCCCGGTCGTCAGGGTGAATGTAGGCCGGCACGTCGCGGGCTTCGCACACAGGTGTCACCGACCACATGTGATCGAGATGCCCGTGGGTCACCATGACCGCCACGGGGAGCAGGTTGTGTTCGCGGACCACCTCGTCGACCCCGGCCATCGCGTCCTTGCCCGGGTCGACCACCACGCATTCGGAACCGGCCGCAGGCGCGACGACATAGCAGTTCGTCCCCCATGGCCCGGCGGGGAATCCGGCGATCAGCACCCGTCAAGGGTATCGGGGGGCAGTCCTGCGATCAGACCCAGCGCTTGGCGAGGGCCTCACCACTGCTGAGTGGGTCCCCACGCTCGCCGCCCGCCAGAAGGCCGGAACTGCACAAGGCGCCATCTCGGAGATGTCGCTTTCTGCGGGTTTGGCCGCACGTGGGTCGCAGCACCTGGGCTGTCACCGCGGACAGCCGCGTTTGCCGAGCGCTCGGCGGCATTCTCGGGTGGGGCACCGATGCGCATGTGGCGCCAACAACGCAGCACTCGTATCGGGTCGCGCTGGCGGGGGGTCCCCCACGTAAACTCGGCTGAGGACGAAGGGGAACCACGTGGCAACCGAGAAGCGGCGCAAGCAACTGGCGCACGCCAAGGCGCAGCGACAGGCCGAGCGCCGGGCGGAGCGTGCCCGCCGCGCCCGCCGAAACCGCTTGGTCGGCTTGCTCGCTGCCGCGGCGGTCGTCGTGGGTGCGATCGTCTGGGCGTCCTGGCCGCAGCCGGACGTGACGCCTGCTGCCGAAGAGGCCCTGCCCAGCGAGGACGTGAGCGCGCCCGCCACCCCCGGCCCCGTGGCAACACCAGCCGGCGTGAAGTGCACTGAGCCAGGCGATGCCCGAAAAGACAGCCGCACATGGAAGAAGGCCGCAGACCAGAACCTCAGCGGGCAAGTCACTTGGGTCCTTAACACCAACTGCGGACGCATCACGATCGACCTTGACGCGGACAAGGCACCGAAGAACGTCAACGCCATCGCGTTCCTCACCGATGAGGGCTACTACACGGGCAACTACTGCCATCGCCTGACGACCGCCGGCATCTTCGTGGTGCAGTGCGGTTCAGCCGGGTCGGATGGGACCGGTGATGTCGGCTTCACGCTGCCTGACGAGAACCTGCCTGCCAAGGGTGACAACAACTACCCGGCCGGGACCGTCGCGATGGCCAACCGGGGCGCAGGCACGGCAAACAGCCAGTTCTTCCTGGTCTACAAGGACTCCACGCTGCCTCCGAACTACACCGTGGTCGGCACCATCAGCAAGGGCCTGGACGTGGTTAAGTACGTTGCAGCCGCTGGAGTGCAGGGGGGATCATCGGATGCGACCGACGGTACCCCCGCCCAGACTCTGCTCATCAAGACCGCCCAGATCGAGAAGTAGGACACGATGACCGAACAGACCTCCACCCACGGCCCGGCCCCGGCCGAGTCCTTCGGACGGGTCGGCGACGACGGCACGGTCTTCTTGCGCCTGCCGGACGGCAGCGAGCGGCCGGTCGGGCAGTTCACGGCGGGTACCCATGAAGAGGCCCTGCAGTACTACGCGACGAAGTACCAGGACCTGACCTCCTCCCTGGAACTGACGGCGACCCGGCTGGCGGACAACAAGTGCTCGCCGCGGGATGCACTCTCGGTGGCCGGCAAGGCCCGGCAAGCACTCGAGGAACCGGCGTTCGTCGGCGACATCTCGCTGCTCATGGCCCGGATCGGGCAGCTCGAGGTATTGGCGCATATCCGCCAGCAGATTCTGGATGAGGAACGCAAGGTCGCCCGCGAGCAGGCACAGCAGGCGCGCGAGGCGATTGTCACCGAAGCCGAGACCCTGGCGACGGCGACCTCGTGGAAGCAGACCGGTGAGAAGTTCCGGGAGCTCGTTGAGCAGTGGAAGACGCTGCCCAAGCCGACCGCCGAGCAACGCGAGCAGACCGATGCGCTGTGGGAGCGGTTCCGCACCGCCCGGCGCACGTTCGACAAGGCCCGCAAGGTTGCCCGCGAGGAGCAGGATAAGAAGCGCGCCGCGGCGATCGAGGCCAAGGAAGCGCTGATCGCCAAGGCCGAGGAGTTGCAGGAGTCCACGGACTGGGGCACCACGGCCGCCGCCTTCCGCGAGCTCATGGAGCAATGGAAGAAGGCCGGGTTCGCGGGCAAGAAGGACGACGACGCGCTGTGGCAGCGGTTCCGCGCGCCCCAGGAGAAGTTCTTCAATGCGCGCAAGGAGACGTTCAATAGTCGCGACAACGAGCAGAAGTCCAACCTGGCGGCCAAGCGGGACCTGCTGACCAAGGCCGAAGCGCTGCTGCCGGTCAAGGACGCGAAGACCGCACGGCGGGCGTTCCGGGACATCCAGGGCGAGTGGAATTCGGTCGGGCATGTGCCGCGTGCGGACAAGCCGAAACTGGACCGGCGGCTGCGGGCAGTGGACGACGCCATCCGGGAGTCCGAGCAGGCGGCCTGGCGGCGCAGCAACCCGGAGATCCGGGACCGCGCGCAGGGTCTGGTCGATGCCTACCGGGCGTCGGTCCAGAAACTCGAGGCCCAGCTGGCGAAGGCCCAGGAGTCGGGGGACGAAGGGGCCGTGGCGTCGACCCAGGCGACGCTGGACCAGCAGCGGTTGCTGCTGCAGTCGGCGGAACAGAGCCTCTCGACGCTGTAGCCCGCGTTTTGTTGCGTTGTCGTCGTTAACGTCGGCGTGTCGCGTCGACAACGCGACACTGCGGGCAACAACGCGACAAAACGGCTACACCCTGCGGGCGTCGAACACACCCTCCACACTGCGCACACCCTTGAGAACCGTGTCCAGATGCTTGGGGTCAGCCATCTCGAACGTGAACCGTGAGATCGCGATCCGGTCCCGGTTGGTGGTGGACGTGGCGCTCAGGATGTTCACGTGGTGGTCGGAGAGCACTCGGGTGACGTCTGACAGCAGCCGGGCCCGGTCGAGCGCCTCGACCTGGATGTTGACCAGGAACACGCTCTCGGCGCTCGGCCGCCACTGCACCTCGACCAAGCGGTCGGGGTGTTGCGCCAACTCCGGGAAGTTCACGCAGTCCTTGCGGTGCACCGAAACCCCGTTGCCGCGGGTCACGAATCCGACGATGTCGTCGCCCGGGACCGGAGTGCAGCACTTGGACAGCCGGATCCAGACGTCATCGGCGTTGGCCACCACAACCCCGGGGTCGCCGAGTGGGCCGGAGCGGATCGACGGCGGCGGGGTCTCTTCCTCGGTGTCGTCTGCGGCAGACTCCACGCCACCACGTCCGGCGATGAGCCGGTCCACCACCGTGGCGGCGTCGATCTTGCCCTCACCAATCGAGGCGTACAGCGCGCTGACGTCGGACATCCGGTAGTAGGCCGCGATGCTGAGGAGGTCGGGGGTGTTCAGCAGGCGCTGCATCGGCAGCGACCGCCTGCGCAACTCGCGCACCAGCGCGTCCTTGCCGTGCTCGAGGGCCTCCTCGCGGCGCTCCCGGGAGAACCAGGCGCGGATCTTGCTGCGGGCACGCGGGGAAGCGACGAAGTTAAGCCAGTCGCGGGATGGCCCCTGCCCCTGCGTCTTGGAGGTGAAGATCTCGACGGTGTCCCCGTTGTCGAGCTTGGACTCCAGCGGGACGAGCTTGCCGTTGACCCGGGCGCCGATCGTGCGGTGCCCGACCTCGGTGTGGACCGAATATGCGAAGTCCACCGGAGTTGAGCCCGCGGGCAGCGAGATGACGTCACCCTTGGGCGTGAAGACGAACAGTTCCCCTGTACCGAGTTCATAGCGAAGGCTGTCCAAGAACTCGTCGGGATCCTCGGTCTCCCGCTGCCACTCCAGCAACTGCCTCAGCCACGCGAACTCGTCGGGGCCGTCGTCGGTACCACTGCGGCCCTGCTTGTAACGCCAATGTGCCGCGACGCCGTACTCCGCCTGCTGGTGCATCTCCATCGTGCGGATCTGGACCTCGACGGGTTTGCCCTCCGGGCCGATGACCGTGGTGTGCAGCGAGCGGTAGACGCCGTAACGCGGGCTGGCGATGTAGTCCTTGAACCGCCCCGGCACGGGGTTCCACTTGGCGTGCAGAAGGCCCAGAACCCCGTAACAGTCAGGGATCGAGTCGACGAGGACACGGACGCCCACAAGGTCGTAGATGTCGGCGAAGTCCCGGCCGCGCACGATCATCTTTTGATACACGCTGTAATAGTGTTTCGGTCGACCGGTGACCTTCGCACGAATCCGGTTGACGCGCAGTTCCTCGTCGATAAAGCCGATCACCTGACCCAGGTACTCGTCACGAGACGGCGCCCTTTGTCCGACCAGCCGCACGATCTCGTCGTACATCTTCGGGTACAAGGTCGCGAAGGCCAGATCCTCGAGCTCCCACTTGATCGTGTTCATCCCGAGCCGGTGGGCCAAGGGTGCGTAGATCTCCAGCGTTTCGCGGGCCTTCTTCTGCTGTTTGTTCTCGGGCAGCCAGGAGATGGTACGCATGTTGTGCAGCCGGTCGGCGAGCTTGATGACCAGCACGCGGATGTCGCGGGCCATGGCCACGACCATCTTGCGGACCGTCTCCGCGGCTGAGGCGTCGCCGTACTGCACCTTGTCGAGCTTCGTGACCCCGTCGACCAGGCGGGCGACTTCGTCGCCGAAGTCCTCCCGCAGCCGCTCGACGGTGTAGCCGGTGTCCTCGACGGTGTCGTGCAACAGGGCGGCAGCCAGCGTGGTGGGGGTCATGCCCAGCTCGGCCAGGATCGTGGCCACCGCGAGCGGGTGGGTGATGTAAGGCTCGCCACTGCGCCGTTTCTGCTCGGAGTGCAGGTGGGCAGCCATGACGTAGGCGCGCTCGACCACCAGCTTGTTGGCCTTGGGGTGGAACTGCCGCAGCGTGCGCAGAAGTGGCTCAAGTTCGGGGACCGTGGTGCGGCTGCTGCCGGTGAGACGGTTCAGCAGTTGCCGGCGGCGGGGCATTTCGTGGACCAGGCTGGCAGGGGTGATCACCTCCTCCGCCTCGGTCTCGATGCTCTCCTTGGCCACGTCCCACCGCCTCACTTATGGGAGAAGTCTACGGATCGGGCTGGAGTCTGCCCACCGCCGTCGCCCTTAAGGAAGTACTGATTAATGCTGTTCTGAGCGAAACGGGGCTGGGCGTGTGAGATGTGGTTGCCCGCATCTTGTGTCATAGCAGCGCTATGGCACTTGATGTGGGGGGCCGCAGATCGCTCGGTCAGGCTCGTTGCAGCCAGGGCATGATTAATCAGTGGTTCCTTAACGCCGGCGCTTGCCGGTACTGGAGATTGACCGCGCTAGAGCCAATGCCGCGCTTTGGCTGCAGACGGTCGTCTGACACACCGCTGGGTGTGGGGATTTCCTGCCAATTACCCACGGCATGTTCACCACACCGTTTGTCCCTTCTAGGCTCGGGCGACCGACGCGTCAACTCTTCTTGCGCTGCGAGCGAGACTGCCGTTTGGGCTGGGCACGGCCAGCGGCGTCCCTGTTTTGCCGGTGCTTGCGATCCGCCGCCGGGGCCAGCCCGCCACCACCACCGGCCGCCACGGCGGCCTTCTCCGCCGGCTGGTCACCGGTGACTGCATCGCCGCGCGACGCCCGACGCTTCATGACTCGCTGGCTCAGCGCCTTCATCGCCGGCTCCCGCTCCTTCATGTCGCACAAGGCGGGCGTCGCGACGAAGATCGACGAATAGGTGCCGACCGCGGTCCCGACGAACAGCACGAGCGCCAGGTCCTTCAGCGTTCCGGCACCGAGCAGACCAGCCCCGACGAACAGGATGGAGGCCACGGGCAGCAGCGCCACGATGCTGGTGTTGATGGATCTGATGATGGTCTGGTTCAGCGCCAGGTTGGCCAGTTGGCTGAACGTGTAGCGGCTCTGGCCGGTGATGCCCTGGGTGTTCTCCTTGACCTTGTCGAACACCACGACCGTGTCGTAGAGCGAATAGCCCAAGATCGTGAGCAGACCGATCACCGTCGCGGGCGTGACTTCGAAGCCAACGATCGCGTAGATACCGGTGGTGATGATGATGTCGTGAGCCAGCGCGATGAGCGCAGCCACGGCCATCTTCCACTGGAAGTAGATGGTGAGGAACACCGCCAGCGCGGCCAAGAACACTACGAGCGCGACCGTGGCACTGCGGGTGATCTCGCCACCCCACGTCGGCCCGACGTTGCGACTCGAGATCTGATCGGCCGGGACGCCACACGCCTCTGACAGCGCATCCACGATCTTGACGCTCTGCCCCTCGGGCACCGCCTCGGTCTGAGCGCGGATGTTGTCCGAGCCGATCTCGGTCACCGCGGCGATCTGCACCCCTGTGGAGCCGATGGCATCCCGCGCCTGCTGGATCGTACAGCTGGTGCTCGGCACGTAGAACTCGCCGCCACCGCGGAACTCGATGCCCAGGTTCAAACCTCGTACGAGGATCCCACCGATCGCGACCAGAATAAGGGCGGCGGAGACGCCGTACCAGACCTTGCGGCGCCCGACGATGTCGAACGACGCCTCGCCGCGGTAGAGCCTTCCACCCAGATCTCCCAGACGCGACATCAGGCGTCCACCTCCTCACGTCCGCGGGTGTGGGTCGCCAGCACGTCCGGTTTGAGCCCCAGCCGGCGGGGATCGAGACCGGTCAACGGGTGGCCACTGGTGAACCACTTGTTGCGGGCCAGCAAGGTGACCGTCGGTCTGGTGAACAGGAACGCCACCATGACGTCGATCAGAGTCGTCAGACCCAGGACGAAGGCGAAACCGCGCACCGCACCGACCGACAAGTAGTACAGCGTCACTGCGGCGAGCAACGAGACGAAGTCCGCGGCCAGGATCGTGTTCCGCGCCCTCGACCACCCCAAGTCGCAGGCCGCCCGCAAGCTGCGTCCCTCCCGGATCTCGTCTCGAATCCGTTCGAAGTAGACGACGAACGAGTCTGCTGTGATACCGATCGCCACGATCGCACCGGCCACACCAGCCAAGGTGAGTGCCAGCCCCACGGTGCGCGACAGGACCACGAATACGAAGTAGGTGATGACCGCCGCGATGATCAGACTGGCCACCGCGACCAGTCCGAGCGCCCGGTAGTACGCCATCAGGTAGAGGATGACCAGCCCCAATCCGATGGCGCCGGCCAGCAGACCCACTTGCAGGTAGTCCGCACCGAGGGTCGGGGTGACGGTCTCCACACTGGCGATCTGCAGCGTCAGCGGCAGCGCGCCGAACTTGAGCACCTGCGCCAGCGCTTTGGCGTCGTCGGGGGTGAAACTACCGCTGATCTGAGCCCGGCCGTCATTGATCGCACTCTGGAAGTACGGCGAGGACACCACGAGGCCGTCAAGCACGATGCCGAACTGGTTCTTCGGCGACTGCAGCCCGACGAGTTTGTTGCTCACCTCGGACAGCGCTTGCGTGCCTTCCCCGTCGAATTCGAGGTTGACCACCCAGCCGGCGCCGCCCTGTGCCAGTCCGGCCGAGGCGTCGGAGATCGAGGTGCCTCTGATGAAGGCAGGCTGTAGCAGGTACTTGGCGGTGCCGTCCTGGTCGCAGGTAACGATCCACTTGTCGGGGTTGTCGGGCTTGCCGCCCTGCCGGTTGGCCTCGTCGGTGCAGTCGAGTTTGATCAGGGCGTCTTGCAGTACGGGGTCGTCAGCACTGTCCCCCTCGACCGGCGGCGTGATGCCGTCATCGGCCTTGGTCGCCGTGGCGCTTGGGCTGGCACTAGCGTCCGGGCTCGCGGTGGCGTCCGGGCTGGCACTCGCGTCGGGGCTGGCACTGGCCTGCGGACTCGCCGACGGGCTCGGGGTGTCGGCGAAGCTGGCATTGCCACTGGCGCCGTTCTTCTTGGACTTCTTCGTGCCGGTGCCACCGGTTGTACTGGTCTGCGAGGTGTCGATCGGACCAGGGTTCACCACGGTCTCGACCGGCCGGAAGTCCAGCAGTGCGGTCTGCGACAACTGCTCTGCAAGCTGCCGCTCGTTCACGCCGGGCACCGAGACCACGATCGCGGCATCGTTGCCGGACCCCTGGATCGCCACGTCGGCTTCTGCCACACCGAAGCCGTTGACCCGCTGCCGGATGATCTCGACGGTTTGCTGCAACTGCTCGTCGGTGATATCCGCGGTTCCCTCCGCCTGCTTCGGCGTCAGGATGACCTGAGTCCCACCCTGCAGGTCCAGACCCAGTTTCGGGGTATGCGCCTGTCCGGGCCACATCGCCCACACGCCCAGGCCGACCACGATGATCAGCAGGGCCAGCAGCGAACGCCAGGGCCTCGATTGTCCGGTTGCAGCCACTATCCCTCGTGTCCCTCGTCGGCCATCACGGTGGCGACCGCCGCCCGTGCGTACTTCACGACCACCCCGTTGCTGATCTCGAGCCCGATGGTGTCGTCGTCCACCCAGCGCACTGTGCCGTAGATCCCGGCCGTTGTCATGACGTCAGCACCTTCGCGCACCGCCTGCTGGGCTGCCACGGATTCTCGCTGCCGCTTGCGCAGCGGCCGGATCATGGTGAACCACAGCAGGCCCAGCAAAACCAGGGGAAGCGCGAGCACGACGACGTCCATCCCCCCGATGCTACCTACCCTTCGGCCCACTCCTGTGGATCGGTCAGGGTGAGTTGATCCGGCGTCGGCAGCGGGCTGCGTCCCAGATGTGCGTAGGCGCGGGAGGTGGCGATGCGGCCGCGCGGGGTGCGTGCCAGGAATCCCGAGCGCAGCAGGAACGGCTCGCAGACTGTCTCCACCGTTTCGGCCTCCTCCCCGACCGCGACGGCCAGCGTGGACAGCCCGACCGGTCCACCGCCGAAGTTGTCGACCAGTGCCAGCAGCACGGCGCGGTCGAGGCGGTCAAGGCCCGATGCGTCCACCTCGAACAGCTCGAGCGCCGCCTCGGTGGAGGGCACATCCACCCGTCCGTCGCCGTGAATCTGGGCGTAGTCCCGGACGCGGCGCAGCAGCCGGTTGGCGATGCGGGGAGTCCCACGGGAGCGGCCGGCGATGACGGTTAGCGCCTCGGGGTCGGCCTCCATCCTCATGAGGACCGCGGCTCGGGCGACGATTCGCTGCAACTCCTCCGGTTCGTAGAAGTCCATGTGTGCCGTGAAGCCGAACCGGTCGCGTAACGGGCCGGGCAGCAGACCGGACCGAGTCGTGGCACCGACCAGCGTGAACGGCGCCAGGTCTAGCGGGATCGAGGTCGCTCCCGGGCCCTTGCCGACCACGACGTCGACCCGGAAATCCTCCATGGCCATGTAGAGCATCTCTTCGGCGGGCCGCGACAGCCGATGGATTTCGTCGATGAACAGCACGTCGCCGGGCTGCAGGGCGGTCAGGATGCTCGCAAGGTCGCCGGCATGGGTGATCGCCGGACCGCTGGTCAGCCGCAATGCTTTGCCGAGTTCTGCGGCAATGATCATGGCCAGCGTGGTCTTGCCCAGTCCCGGTGGACCGCTGAGCAGGACGTGATCGGCGACATGATCGCGCTGCTTGGCGGCAGCCAGCACCAGGTCCAGCTGATCCTTCACGCGCTGTTGTCCGATGAAGTCGTGCAAAGAAGTGGGTCGAAGAGCACCCTCGACCATGCGCTCGGTTGCGTCGGCCCCGGCGGCCAGCAGCGGGTCGTTCACGGTGCGACCGCGGGTGTGTGATCAAGGACCTGCAGTGCCAGTCGCAGGGCCTCAGGCACGCCGAGTTCGGCTGCTTCGGGACGGGCAGCGACGTCGGTGACTGCGGCCTGCGCTTCGGGCGCCGACCAACCGAGGCCAGTCAACGCGGCACTGACTTGCAGGCGCCACGACGCGGTGGCTGGCGGTGCCGCGGTCGTGCTGGGCGCCGGGCCCACCTTCTCTTTAAGGTCGACGATCAGCCGCTGCGCGGTGCGTTTGCCCAGGCCCGACACCGAGGTCAGCGTCCGCTCGTCCTCACTGCCGATCGCCTGCCTGATCTGATCGGCGGAAAGCGCGGCCAGCATGGTGAGGGCTAGTCGGGGGCCGACGCCGGTCACCGTTTGCACAAGCCGGAAGATCTCCCGCTCGTCTGCGCTGGCGAACCCATAGAGCGTGAGGCTGTCCTCACGCACCACGAGTTCGGTGATCAGGGTGGTCTCTTGACCGAGTTCGGATACGGCCGACGTGCGCGGCGTGACGACCAGGGATAGCCCCACGCCGCCGACCTCGACGACGAGTTCATCTGTGCCGCGCTGGAGCACCCGGCCCCGGACCTGGGCGATCATCCGGCCACCGGCGTCCGGGAGCGCCACAGGTGACAGATGGCCAGTGCCAGAGCATCGGTCGCATCGGCGGTTCTGGGCAGATCGTGCAGACCGAGAATGCGCCCGACCATGAACGCGACTTGCTGCTTGTCCGCCCGCCCGGAACCGGTCACCGCCGCTTTCACCTCGGTCGGCGTGTGCTGGTGAACGGCCAGCCCGCGACGGGTGGCGGCGAGCATGCACACCGCTGCTGCTTGAGCCGTGCCGGTCGCGGTGCGAACGTTCTGCTGGGTGAACACCCGCTCCACAACGAGCACGTCGGGTGCCGTGCGTTCCAGGTGGTCATCCACGGCCAGGAAGACCTCGTGCAGCCGGGTGGCGAGATCGGTCTGTGGATCGGTCCGGACGACGTCCACGGCGACCGCACGCGCACGACCGTCATGGGTCGTCTCCACCACGGCCACACCGCAGCGAGTCAGCCCCGGATCCACCGCCAGCACCCGCATCGACTCTCCTCGTACGTCTGTACGGTGAGCCTACCCG
>ERZ724512.979-NODE-979-length-13422-cov-7.182015_pt1 | contig 13422 bp, 12 predicted proteins | sample MGYA00376045_ERZ724512 | MGnify/ENA primary metagenome ERZ724512 (study PRJEB28724, sample SAMN07190883) | activated sludge metagenome | isolation source: activated sludge of sewage treatment plant in Hong Hong | place: Hong Kong | collected 2016-03-17 ... | reverse complement strand
GGGTAGCCGGGCAGCCGGGGGGCGCCGGCGAAGGCGGCGACGTCGACGCCGTTGGGAATCTCGACCGCATCGGAGCCCAGGGCTTCCATCTGCCAGCGCCGGGCCAAATCGGAGACGGCGATCCGGCCGACGATCTTCTCGTGCGACGGGCGCAGGATGCCCTGAAAGACGCTGAGCGTCAACGACTTCGTGGTCGAGGTGTGAAAGGTGGCGACGATCGGTCCTTCGGCTGCCTGCAGGGCCAGCATCGACAGGCTCGGCGCGTTCGGCTCGTGCACGTGCAGTACGTCGAAGTCGCCCTTGGTGATCCACTTCTTGACCTTGCGGTGCGTCGCGGGCCCGAATCGCAGCCGGGCGACCGACCCGTTGTACGGGATCGGCACCGCCTTGCCGCCCGACACGACGTAGTCGGGCAGCCGGGCGTGCGCGTCCGCCGACGCCGGGGCCAGCACGCTGACGTCGTGCCCGCGTTCGCGCATCACCTCGGCGAGTTGCAGCACGTGCGCCTGGACCCCGCCCGGGACGTCGAGCGAGTAGGGGCACACCATGCCGATGCGCATCAGGCCCCCCGGCGCAATCGGGCCCGCTTCTCCTCGCTCAGATCGGCAATCCACTGCGGCTGCAGCATGTGCCAGTCCTCGGGGTGTTCGGCGATCGCACCCGCGAACACGTCCGCGAGCGCCTGCGTGATGGCAGCGACGTCGCCCGAGGAGGTGTCCAGGGCGTCGAAGATGTGCACGATGCAGTCATCTCCGTCGTAGTGCACGTGGGCCGGATGCAGCGGCGCCCCGGTCTCGAGCGCCAGTTTGGCGGGCCCGGCCGGCAACCGGGTCAGCTCGCCGAAGAATTCGACCTCGACGCCGCGGGAGGTGAGGTCGCGGTCGGCCATCAGGCAGACGAACCCGTTGGCGCGCAGCCGATCCGCCAACATGTCGAAGGGCGGCTTCGCGTTGCCGGTGAGCGGGATGATCTCGAAACCGAGCGACTCCCGGTATTCGACGAACCGCCGGTACAGCGACTCCGGCTCGAGCCGTTCGGCGACGGTGGCGAACTTGCCGTAGTGCTGCACCAGCCAGACGCCCGCCATGTCCCAGTTGCCACTGTGCGGCAACGCGATCACCGCGCCCCGGCCGGCCGCCCGGGCGTTGGCGAAATGCTCGGCGCCGATGAACACCTCGTCGAGGCGGCGGGCCACCGCGGTCAGATCCATCGACGGCAGCCGGAACGCCTCCCGCCAGTACCGCGCGTAGGACTCCAGCGACGCCCGGATCAACTCGGCGGGCACCTCGTCGGGCGCCACCCCGACCACCCGCGCCAGATTGCGGCGCAGCTGGTCCGGGCCGCCGCCGCGCGAGGCGTACCAGGCGCCGGCGTCAAAAGCGTTGCGGGCGAGGAACTCCGGCATGGCCCGCACCAGCCGCCAGCCGGTCGCGTAACCCAGGTCGGAGATCCGGCCGGTCAGCGGAACCCGGAGGCCGCCGAGGGCCGTCAGGTTGGGAAGTCCGCCGGGCGTCGACACCGCGGGCACTCAGTTTCCGTCCAGCGGAAGCGGATCGGTCGCGCCCGCGGAGGACCGCACCGAGTGCAGTCGCTGCGCGACGGTGAGCAGGCTCAGCGCCGCGAGGACCCACATCGCGACGGGCAGCAGCCACGGCAGCGGGAAGTGCGGGAGGTCGGAGAGCCCGGCGCCGGCCAGCACGAGGATCAGCCGCTCGGGCCGCTCGATCAGCCCGCCGTCGCCGCGCAGGCCGTTGGCCTCGGCGCGCGCCTTGATGTAGGAGATCACCTGCGAGGTGACCAGGCAGATCATCGTCGCGACCACCAGTGGGGCGTCGTGCAGCCCGAATGCGGCCCACCACAGCAGCCCGCAGAAGATCGCCCCGTCGGCGATCCGGTCGCAGGTGGCGTCCAGGACCGCGCCGAAACTGGTGCCGTAGCCACGTTCCCGCGCCATCGCGCCGTCGAGCATGTCGGCGAGCACGAAGAACCAGATCACCAGGAAGCCCGCGAAGAGCCGCCCGATCGGGAACAGCGCCAGGGCGCCCAGCACCGTGCCGGCCGTTCCGACGATGGTGATGGCGTCGGGTGTCAGGCCGGCGCGCAGCGCGACCCGTGCCACCGGTGCCGACAGCTTGGCGTAGGCCGCCCGGGTCATCAGGTAGAAGTTGCTCACCGGGGTTCCCGAGCCCACTGTTCGGCCAGCAGCGCGCGGGTGTCGCTGAGCAACTGCGGGACCACCTTGGTGTCGCCGATGACGGTGATGAAGTTCGCGTCCCCGCTCCAGCGCGGCACGACGTGCATGTGCAGGTGTTCGGCCAGCGACCCGCCGGCCGAGCGGCCGAGGTTGAGCCCGACGTTGAAGCCGTCCGGGTTGGACACCCCCTTCATCACCCGAATCGCTTTCTGCGTGAACGCCATCAGCTCGGCAGTCTCGGCCTCGGTCAGCTCCTCCAGTTCGGAGACCTGGCGGTAGGGCACCACCATCAGGTGGCCGGGGTTGTACGGGTAGAGGTTGAGCACGGCGTACACCAGCTCACCGCGCGCCACCACCAGACCGTCCTCGTCGGACAGGTTCGGGATGTCGGTGAACGGCCGCTTCGAACCGGCCGACCCCCTGGTGGCCTCGTCCGGCTTGGTCTTGATCTCGCCGACGATGTAGCTCATCCGGTACGGCGTCCACAGCCGCTGCAACCGGTCCCCCGTGTCCTCGGTCACGCCGAGCTCACCTCCACGAGTTCCGCGGTGGGCGCGGCGTTCCGCCGCTCGGCTACCCACGTGGCGATGGCCTCGATCGCGTCCGCGACCGGCACCCCGTTGATCTGGGTGCGGTCGCCGAACCGGAAGCTCACCGCGCCCCCTTCCACGTCGCGGTCCCCCGCGAGCAGCATGAACGGCACCTTCAGGTTGGTCTGGTTGACGATCTTCTTGGCCATCCGGTCGTCGCTGGAGTCCACCTCGGCCCGGATTCCGGCCGAACGGAGTTGGGCGACAACGTCTTCCAGGTAGGCGACGTGCGCGTCGGCGACGGGGATGCCGACCACCTGGACCGGCGCCAGCCAGGCCGGGAACGCGCCGGCGTAATGCTCGGTGAGGATACCGATGAACCGTTCGATCGAGCCGAATAGCGCGCGGTGGATGAGCACCGGGCGCTGCCGGGTGCCGTCCGGCGCGGTGTATTCCAACTCGAAGCGGTCGGGCATGTTGAAGTCGAGCTGGATGGTGGACATCTGCCAGCTTCGGCCCAGCGCATCCTTGACTTGCACCGAGATCTTCGGACCGTAGAACGCCGCACCGCCCGGGTCGGGCACCAGGTGCAGCCCGGAAGCCTCGGCGACTTCCCGCAGTGTGTCGGTGGCCTCGTCCCAGATCTCGTCGGAGCCGACGTACTTATCCGGGTCCTTCGTCGAGAGCTCGAGATAGAAGTCGTCGAGGCCATAGTCGGACAACAGGTCCAGCACGAACTGCAGCAGCCGCGCCAGTTCGTCACGCATCTGCTCGCGGGTGGTGTAGATGTGCGAGTCGTCCTGCGTCATCGCGCGGACCCGCGTCAGGCCGTGTACGACGCCGGACTTCTCGTACCGGTACACCGAGCCGAATTCGAAGAGCCGCAACGGCAATTCGCGGTAGGACCGGCCGCGCGAGCGGTAGATCAGGTGGTGCATCGGGCAGTTCATCGGTTTGAGGTAGTAGTTCTGCCCCGGTTTGCGAAGTTCGCCGTCCGGCGCGTACTCGGCGTCGATGTGCATCGGCGGGAACATGCCGTCGGCGTACCACTCCAGGTGCCCGGAGGTGACGTAGAGGTGTTCCTTGGTGATGTGCGGGGTGTTGACGAATTGGTAGCCCGCCTCGACGTGCTTTTGCCGCGAGTAGTCCTCCAACTCCTTGCGCAAAATGCCGCCCTTGGGATGAAAGACGGGCAAACCGGAACCCAGTTCGTCGGGGAAGCTGAACAGGTCCAGTTCGGCGCCGAGCTTGCGGTGGTCGCGGCGCTGCGCTTCCTCGATCAGCTCGAGGTGGCGGTCCAGCGCCTCCTGGGACTCCCACGCGGTGCCGTAGATGCGCTGCAGGCTGGCGTTGTTCTGGTCGCCGCGCCAGTACGCCGCCGAGGAGCGGGTCAGCTTGAACGCCGGGATGTATTTGGTGGTCGGGATGTGCGGGCCCCGGCACAGGTCGCCCCAGATGCGTTCGCGGGTACGGGGATTGAGGTTGTCGTAGGCGGTGAGTTCGTCGCCGCCGACCTCCATCACGTCCGGGTCACCCGACTTGTCGTCGATGAGTTCCAGCTTGAACGGCTCGCTCGCCAACTCCACGCGCGCCTGGTCCTTGGACGCGTACACGCGGCGGTCGAAGAGCTGACCGTCCTTGACGATCTTGGCCATCCGCTTCTCGAGCTTCTCGAGGTCCTCCGGCGTGAACGGCTCCGGGACGGAGAAGTCGTAGTAGAAGCCGTCGGTGATCGGCGGCCCGATGCCGAGCTTGGCGGCCGGGAACAGCTCCTGCACGGCCTGGGCCAGCACGTGGGCCGCCGAGTGCCGGATGACGCTGCGGCCCTCCTCGGTGTCGGCGGCGACGGGGCGCACCTCGGCGTCGGCGTCGGGGACCCAGCTGAGATCCCGCAGCTTGCCGTCGGCGTCGGCGACCACCACCACGGCGTCCGGTTCGCCGCGGCCCGGCAGGCCCGCCTCGCGGACCGCCGCGCCCGCCGTCGTGCCCGCGGGGACCCTGATCAGGGCTGCGGGGGCTCGTTGCGCGGGGGCGGTCATCGGGCTTCTCCTCGAACGGCGTGGCTACAACAGGTGCTCGACAGGTGCCGGGTCGGCGACCATGCTATCGGGGCGGGCGGTCAGGACCCGAGACCGATCGGGCTTTGTATCCAGTGCCGGTCGACGCCCACCCAGCCGGCGATCGTGCCCAGCGCGCCGAGCATCCACAGCGTGCCCAGCACCACCAGCGTCGTCAGCAGCGTGCCGGCGCCGCGCACCCACAGCGACTGCCGGCCGAACCAGTCGAAGAAGCCGTCGTAGCGGCTCTTGGCGAATCTCAGCGTGTGGTGCGCCCAGGCGAACTCACTGGCCAGGATCGCCAGCCCGACGAACACGATGGCCCAGCCCGGGCCGGGATACGGAATGGCCAGGATGCCGCCGGCCAGGACGACGGCGCCGGTGAGCCCGACCATCATGCGGTAGACGGCGTTGGTGGTACGGCGCCGCCGGATCCGCTCCCGCCAGTGGGTGAGCCGTTCCTTCACGGCTGCCCCGGCTTGAGCTTGACGAACAGTGCGTGGGCCTCGGTGAGCACCCGGTCGTCGTCGAAGAGCGTGGCGCGGACGGTGATCTTGCGGCCCACCACGCCGGTCAGTTCGGCCGTCACCTGCAGGGTCTTCTCGACCGGGACGATGGCCCGGTAGTCGATGTGCAGGAAGGCGGTGCGCTGGGCGCGCTCGCCGGAGAGCACATGGGCGGTGTAGCCGAGCACCGAGTCGAAGAGCAAGCCGATGGCCCCGCCATGCGCGGCGCCGTTGCGGCCGAGGTGAAAACGCGCGAAGCGCACCGTGCCCGCCACCCGGTCGTCGGCGATCCGGTTCAGTTCCAGGGGAACCCCCAGCACGTTGCCCCGATTCGGCAGATCGACACGGCGGCCCGACGGCGAATTCCACTCGTCGGTGTCATACGGCGAGAGCAGCGCCGAGACCTTCTCCAACAGGTCGGCGGCTTCGGTGACCACCGCGTCGGGGGCGTCGACGGCGCGCGCGTGGTCCTGCAGGGTGCGGACGCCGGCGATGAAGCGGCCGTAGTCCGGTCCGCCCTTGGTGGTCGGTTCGATCGGGTTGAAGCCGCCGCCGCGATGAGTGCTGCCCACCCCGACACCGTAGCGGCTGTGCCAGACTGCGATTTCGGTGCGGTGACCGTCGCTCAGCGACGGCGGATGCACCGAAATCACTCGCGGGAAGGGTGGTCCGGTGGTCGGGGAAGTCACCGCGCTGGCGATGGTGGTCGCACTGTCGCCGTTCACGGTGCTGCCCGCGATCGCGCTGGTGATGCACAGTGAGCGGCCGCGGCCCACCGGCCTGGCGTTCATCTGCGGTTGGCTGGCCGGCAAGGCCGTCATCACCACGTTGTTCGTCGGGGTTCCCCGGCTGATGCACGGCCTGCAGGGCACCCCGCCGCACTGGACGGCCTGGGTGCGGGTGGCCGCCGGGGTGTCGTTCCTCGTCGCGGCCCTGTGGTACTGGCGCCGGCCGGCTGCGGGCGATGCCGAGACGACCTGGGTGGACCGCATCAAGCGGATCACCCCGTGGGCCGCCGGGTTCGTCGGGCTAGCCCTGACATTCCTCAACCCCAAAGTGGTATTCGCCTGTGCCGCAGCGGGTTTGGCGATCGGAGCCGCGGCACTGGGCGGGCCGGCCACAGCGGCCGCGATCGCCTACTTCACGCTGCTCGGCGGCTCGACGGCGATGATCCCGATCCTCGCGTACATGATCTGGTCGCACCGGGTGGACGCGGCGCTGAACCGGTTCGCCGAATGGGTGCGCCGCCGTCAGGTCGCGATCACCGTCGTCGTCCTGGCGTTGCTCGGCGTGGCCCTGCTGACGAGCGGATGGCGCGCACTGTGATCGGAAGACTCACCCTCGGCGACCTCGACGGCCTGCCGCTGACCTATTCGGAGGTCGGGGCAACCGACTCGGACGCACTGCCCGTGGGATACCACCATGTGCACGTCACCGCGCGGATCGGCCGGGGACGGGAACGGTTCGAACAGGCCGCCGAGCGGGTGATGCGCTACGGCATGCTGCGCGGCGCGGGGGTCCGGGTCGAGGCGAGCACCGAGGTCGCCGAGGCCGGCACCCTGGTGCTGGGCCGGCTGGGACCCATCCCCGCGCCGTGCCGGGTGGTGTATGTCCTCGACGAACGCAACGTTCGCGGCTTCGCCTACGGCACCCTGCCCGGCCACGCCGAGTCCGGCGAGGAACGCTTCGCGGTGCGCTTCGACCCCGACAGCGAATCGGTGTATGCGGAGGTCATCGCGTTCTCCCGGCACGCCACGTGGTGGAGCCGGCTGGGCAGCCCGATCACCGCATTCGTCCAGCGTGTCGTCACCGAGAGGTACGTGCGCGCGGTCTAGATTCGCGCTGTGGCGCCCCGATTCTCGATAAGCCGCGCAAAGGCTGTGCTGCGGGCCGAGTTGGCGTCGATCCGCCGGCACGACCCCGACGTCGACGCCGGTGAGATCGCGGGTTTCACGCTGCCGCTGCTGCTGCGGGTGGTGGGAATCGCGGCGGTCGGGGTGGTGCCGCTGATGGTGGTGCGCAACGGGTCCCACGAGAACTCGGAGCTGGTTCCCATCATCGGTTCGTTCGCGCTGGTGCTGATCTGCGCGGCCGTGGTGTCCTGGCTGCTGTCGGTGGTCATCTCGGGTCTGGTGGTGATGGTGCTCTACCAGACCCGGCCGGCGGCGTCGTCGAAGCTGGTGTCCCGGATCCTGACCGAGTCGTTCATGCGGGTCGACGACATCGTCTCGGCGCTGATGCTGCTCGCGCTGGTGGCCGGGCTGGTGTCGCTGGCGTTCGGGCTGCCCGCCCATGCCGCCGACGAGCACGCCAACCCGGTGATCGACGAGCTGCTGACCGCGCAGATCGGGGTGTTCATCGTGGGGCTGGGGGTGATGTTCGTCGCCGAGTCGATCCGCTCGGCCGCCGACATCGTCGACGACCAGTCGCTGATGATGGCCTGGCCGTGGGCCCTGGTGATCGCCTGTCTGAGTTGGGTGCTGGCGACCTTCGCCGGCCCGTTCGAGGCGACCCGGATGCTGACCCTGCTGTTGCAGGACTGGCTGCCGTCCAACATCGACGGGGTGCCGCGCGCCGAGGTGATCCACCACCTGCTGCCGCCGGGCGCGCGGTGGTGGGTGGCGTTCGGCCCGCTGCCGGTGATCGCCGGCATCTGGGCGTACCAGGCCTGGCGGCTCGACGGCTTCACTCATCTGCGCGGCTTCCTCGCAGACGAAAGGGGTTAGGACACTTCGGCTTTGGCCCAGCGGTAGTCGGCCTTGCCGGACGGGGAGCGCAGCACCCGGTCGCGGAACAGCACCTCTTTGGGCAACTTGTAGCGCGCGACGTGACGGCCGGCTTCGGCGATGATCGACTCGGCGACCTCCGGTCCGGGCGTTGTGCCCGCGGCGAGTTGGACCAGTGCCACCACCTCGTTGCCCCACCGGGTGCTGGGCCGGCCGACGACCACGACGTCGTACACGGCGGGATGGTGGCCGATGGCCGCCTCCACCTCCTCGGCGAAGATCTTCTCCCCGCCGGAGTTGATGGTCACCGAGTCGCGGCCCAGCAGTTCGATGCTGCCGTCGGCGTCCCAGCGGGCGCGGTCGCCGGGGATCGAGTGCCGGACGCCGTCGATCAGCGGGAAGGTGCGCGCGCTCTTGTCGGGGTCGTCGAGATAACCCAGCGGCACCAGACCCTGTTGAGCCAGCCAGCCGATCTCGTCGTCGCCGGGCGCCAGGATGCGCGTCATGTCCGCGTCGACGACGACCGCGCCGGGATTGGGCGCGAACCGGCCGGTGCCGGCGCCGGCCGCGGTGGAGATCTGGCCCATCTGCGATCCCGTCTCCGAGGAACCGCCGGCGTCGAGGATCCGCAGCCGCGGCAGCGCGGCCAGCAGTCGCCGTTTGACGCCGGCGCTGAACAACGCCCCGCCGCTGCCGATCGTGACAAGCGCCGACAGGTCCCAGCGCCCCGGGTTCGCCTCGAGCGCGTCGGCCAGCGGCCGGGCGAACGCGTCGCCGACGATCAGGAGCATCGCGACCCGCTCGCGGGCGGCCAACTCCCACGCGTCGACGGGGTCGAAATGCCCGGTGATGTCCGACATCACGCAGGGCCGCCCCGCCAGCATGCAACTGAACGCCGACCACTGCGCTGCGCCGTGCATCAGGGGCGCGCATGTCAGGGATCCGCCGCCGCCGGCTTCGGCGCGGGCGACGATCTGCGCCAGGCTCGACATCTGCTCGCCGGTGCCGAACAGCCGCCCGCCCATGGCATTGAGGTAGATGTCGTTCTGGCGCCACAACACGCCCTTGGGCATTCCGGTGGTGCCGCCGGTGTAGAGGACGTAGAGGTCGTCCGGCGACAGCGCCAGGCCCAGCGGTTCGGGTGACACAGATGCGAGCAGATCTTCGTAGCGGTGCGCACCGGGCAGCGGCGGCAGGCCCGATCCGTCGTCGACGTGGATCAGCCGCATGTGCGGCCGGGCTTGCAGCGCCTCGGCGAGGGTCGGCCCGAACTGCGCGTGGTACATCACCGCGTCGGCCTTGGCGTTGTCCAGCACGTAGGCCAGTTCGTCGGCGACGTAGCGGTAGTTGACGTTGAACGGCGCGACGCGGGCCTTGTAGGCGCCGATCATGCCCTCCAGATAGGGGTTGCCGTTGGTCATGTAGAGCGCGAGGTGGCTCTGCCCGGATTCGTGCCCGGCGAGTGCGGCGCGCTCGGTGCAGGCGCCCAGCCCCCAGTCGTGCAGGATCCGGGCCAGCCGATCGGTCCGGTCGTCGATCTGCCGGTAGCTGAAGTGACGGCGCCCGAACACGATGCAGTCCCGGTCCGGCACCGCCGCGGCGACCGCCCGGAAGACCGCGGCCAGGTTGAACTCCACCCGGCCACGTTACGTCAGGCCGGCGTCAGGTCGTCGCTGCCTCGATGCGGGCCGGGACGTGCTTGTGCCACGGCGTCCCGGCGTACGCGTCCCGCCAGTCCGTCGATGTCAGCGCGTTCGGCGCGACGCCGGGAACCCGCACGCTGCCGTCGTCGTCGCGGTAGTCCAACCCGTACCCGTTCGGCAGCGACGCGTGGCCGGGCTGCATCGCGTCGCTGATCTCGACGGTGGCCTCGGCGCTGCCGGCGCGGGTGGTGATCCGTGCGCGGCCGCCGTCCACCAGACCCAGTGTTCGGGCATCGTCGACGCTGATCCGCAGCGCTCCGTCGGCGTCGCGTTTGCGCCAGCCGGGATCCCGGAAGATGTCGTTGGCCGTGTAGGCGCGGCGCTCACCGGCCGCCAGCACGAACGGGAACTCGTCGGTGGTCAGCTGGGCCGGGGTGTCGGGCAGGGCGCGGAGCGCGTCGATCATCTCCGGCAACTCCAGGTGGATCATGTGGTCGGCGTGCCCGATCAACGCGAAGTCGTCGGGATATTCGTGCACGGTGAAGGTCACCCCGGACGGGTTGGCGAGGATGGCCTCGAACAGCGCGTTGCCGTCCCGGTGTCCGGCCCGGGCGACCGCCTCGGGGTATGTCATGAACGCCTTCTGCGCCAGCCCCCACAGCGCGGCGGCGCCGGCCAGCCCGTCGGGCATGGTCGGGCCGAGGGTTTCGTAGAGCACGTAGGGCAGAGTCTTGGCGATCATCGGGCTGGCGGCCGCCGAGGCCAGGAACTGTTCGGCGAACGCGTCGAGACCGCGTGCGGCCGCCCGCCGCAGGGGCGCCAGATCGGATTCGTCGACCACGCCGAGCGCACGGACCAGCCGGGACCAGATCTCGGGTTCGGGCAGGGTGCCCTCGAGCGGTTCGAACAACCGGTGGCGCAGCTGAAAAGTATTGTGCGGGAACTCCAGATTGAAGAACGTCGCCTCGGCCTTCTCGAACTGGGAGGCGGCCGGCAGCACATAATGCGCCAGCCGGGCGGTCTCGGTCATCGCCACGTCGATGACGACCAGCAGTTCCAGTTGCTCGAACGCGGCGCGGCAGGCCGCCGAGTCGGCCAGCGAGTGGGCCGGGTTGCTGCTCTCGACGATCATCGCCCGGAACCGGTCCGGGTGGTCGGTCGCGATCTCCTGCGGAACCACGTTGCTGGGGATCAGGCCGGAGATGATCGGCGCGCCGGTGACCGGGGTTCGCCCGACGCCGCCGGTGTAGCGGAACAACGGCGCGAACGACGAATGTAGGTGCTGCGCACCGGGTTTGGCGAAGTTGCCGGTGAGTATCCAGAGCAGCTTGTTCAGGTACGAGCACAGCGTGCTGTTGGGCGCCTGCTGCACACCGAGGTCCTCGAACACGGCCACGCTGGCGGCGCCGGCGATGCGGCGGGCCGCGGCTCGGAGCAGTTCGGCGTCGACGCCGCAGCGCTGCGCGTAATCGTCGAACGGGACCTCAGACAGTGCCCGCCTGACGGAGTCCGCGCCGGTGACGTGCTGCGCCAGAAACGTTTCGTCACAAAGGTTTTCCTGGACCAGGATCGCGGCCAGGGCGGCCAGGCACCACGCGTCGGTGCCGGGCTTGACCCGCAGGTGGAAGTCGGCCATCTTCGCGGTGTCGGTGATCACCGGGTCGATGACGATCATCGAACGCGTTGCGTCGCGGGCGATTTCGTTGAGAACCGTGCGGGCCCGCGGGAAGCTCTGCGACATCCACGGGTTCTTGCCGACGAACACCGAAACCTCGGCGTGTTCGAACTCGCCGCGGGTGTGCCCGCCGTAGAGCTGGGCGTCGACCCAGGCCTCCCCCGTCTTCTCCTGCGCCAGTGCGCTGGAGCGGTAGCGCGACCCGATGGCCTTGAGGAATGCGCCGCTGTACGCGCCGCCGAGGTGGTTGCCCTGACCGCCGCCGCCGTAATAGAAGATCTTGTCGCCGCCGTGCGCGTCGCGGATCGCGGCGAGCCCGTCGGCGATCTCGGTGATCGCGGTGTCCCAGTCGATCTGCTCGTAGGTGCCGTCGGACCGGCGGCGCATCGGCGAGGTCAGCCGGGTGCGGTTGTTCTGGTAGTGGTCGAGCCGCAGGGCCTTGTTGCAGGTGTAACCCCGGGTGCCGGGGTGGTTCTTGTCGCCGCGGATCTTCGCCAGCGTGCGACCGTCGGTCTGCACGATGATGCCGCAGTTGCATTCGCAGAGGATGCATGCCGTGGGCTGCCAGTCGCCGGTCATGCTAAGTACACTAATCGGTTTACTTTGATGGGGTCAATGGCAGGTGGTCTAGATTCGCTGCATGGGACCCGAACTGTTCTCCATCGCCGGCAAGACCGCCCTCATCACCGGCGGCACCAGCGGCATCGGGCTGATGATCGCCGAGGGCTACCTGCGCGCCGGCGCGCGGATCGTGATCTCGTCGCGCAAGCCGGACGCCTGCGCCGCCGCGCAGGAGACGCTGTCGGAATTCGGTGAGGTGCATGCCATTCCCGCCGATGTCAGCCGCGAGGAACAGTGCCGGGAGCTGATCGACGCCGTCGCGGCGCGCACCGAAAAACTCGACATTCTGGTCAACAACGCCGGCGCGACGTGGGGCGCGCCGCTCGACGAGTTCCCGGCGGCCGCGTTCGACAAGGTGCTGACCCTCAACGTCAAGGCGCCCTTTCTGCTGACCCAGCTGGCCCGGCCGTTGCTCGAGGCCGCCTCCGCCGCCGACGACCCCGCCCGCGTCATCAACATCGGCTCGATCGACGGCATCGTGGTGCCACGACTGCCCACCTACTCCTACTCGTCGTCGAAGGCCGCCCTGCACCAGCTGACCCGGCACCTGGCCCACGCGCTCGCCCCGTCGATTCTGGTGAATGCCATTGCGCCCGGACCCTTTCCGTCGAAGATGATGGCCGCCACTCTGGAAGCGGTGGGCGATCAGCTGGCGGCCCGGACACCGGTCGGGCGACTCGGTCGCGCCGAGGATATGGCCGGCGCGGCGATCTACCTCGCATCACGCGCCGCCAACTACGTCACCGGCGCCGTCATACCCGTCGACGGCGGCCTGAGCACGACGGCCGGCATCGGCGGCTGACCGCCCGTTCCCAGGTTCCGTTGGCCCGCAATTCACCCGGAATTCGCTCACGCGAATTATAAGTGAATTGTTTGCGGGGAATGACGCGTTTTGGCTGATTGCGCGGCTGTACGCACCTTTCGGATTCGCGCGCTTGTGCTATTTTCCACGTGCTAAATGGCAGACATTCCCCCAAGAGAGGGCACCGACGAATGGCGAAGCACCGGAAAGTTCGTTCACGCGCGCCGCAATTGCAATTGAAAGCCGGCATTGTCGGGGCCGCCGTGCTCGGGGGCGGCTTCCTCGTCTCGCTCGCCGAGGCCGGCACCGCGGCGGCGACCCCCGCCGGGCAGGGAGCCACCTGCGTTCCCTCCGACACGACCAGCTGCGCCAGCTCCGACTCGACCGGAAAGCTGGGGGCCGCCAGTCTGGCGGCCGCGACCGAACCGTTCAACATCTTCTGGGGTAACGGCAACGCCGACCACCCGGACGCCGGCCTCTTCTATGGCAACGGCTTCAGCTATGACGCCAGCACCTGCGCCGGCACCTGCAACGGCGGTAACGGCGGCTGGTTCGGCGGCAACGGGGGCAACGGCTGGGGCGGTGGAAACGGCGGCAACGCCGCCATGTACGGCAACGGCGGCATCGGCGGCGACGGCACCGCGGCGCATCCCGACGGCGGAAGCGGC
>ERZ724512.978-NODE-978-length-13429-cov-4.917452_pt1 | contig 13429 bp, 13 predicted proteins | sample MGYA00376045_ERZ724512 | MGnify/ENA primary metagenome ERZ724512 (study PRJEB28724, sample SAMN07190883) | activated sludge metagenome | isolation source: activated sludge of sewage treatment plant in Hong Hong | place: Hong Kong | collected 2016-03-17 ... | reverse complement strand
ACGATGGAGGAGCGCCCGGGTCCAGCGTGGACGCACGGCAGGCGGTTCAGCACCAGGGTGAGCACCACGAAGGCGACCACCAGCAGGCCGGACACCGCGAACACGCGGTTGTGGATGTCGAGGCCGAAGGGCCCGACGTTGAGGACGATGTTGTCCTGGCCGACCTTGTAGTCGGTGTCGATCGGATTGACCGCCCCCGAGGGGGCCATCGGATCGCTGCCATCCGCCATTGCAGCTCCTTGTCATTATGGGAATTCGTGGAATTCACGCGCACGGCCGAGCCTTCGCCGCGGCGACGAGGGGCGGGGCCTATCATTCTTCTACATATGTTTTGTACAACGATATAACGACAAATGGGATTGCGCCTCGCCCGCGCACTCGATCCGCCCGCAGCGGCACGGCGGGCGGCGAGTCGGCTAGAATCGAAGGCTGCGGAGAACCCCATGATCGGCCTCTTTCTCGTCACCCACGGCACCCTCGGCGAAGCGCTGATCCAGTGCGTGTGCCACGTCCTCGACAAGCGCCCGCCGCTGCTCGGCCAGCTCGGCCTGTCGGCGGGCGAGGATCCCGCCGACGCGCTGCCCCTCGCGCGCCGGATGATCGCCACGGTCGATGACGGCGAAGGCGTGCTGCTGCTCGCCGACCTCTACGGCGCCACCCCGTGCAACGTCGCCACGCGCCTGATCGAGCCCGGGCGCATCGAGCTCGTCGCCGGAGTCAGCCTGCCGATGCTGCTGCGCGTGCTGACCCATCGCGACGGCAACCTCGACACCCTGATCCGGCGCGCCGTCAGCGGCGCGGGCGACGGCGTGACGCGCGTGCAGCCCGGCTGATCACACCCGCCAACAAGAACATACGAACGAACGCACCACGGAGAACCGCGAAGATGCCGCGAGGAGACGCCCCCATCATCAACAAGCTCGGTCTGCACGCGCGCGCCTCGGCCAAGCTCACCCAGCTTGCCAGCAGCTTTCCGTGCGAGGTCTGGCTCGAGCGCAACGGCCGCCGGGTGAACGCGAAGAGCATCATGGGGGTGATGATGCTGGCGGCCGCGCGCGGCAGCACGATCACCATCGACACCCAGGGCGAGGGCGCCGACGCGGCACTGCAGGCCATCCAGGAGCTGGTCGCCGACCGCTTCGGCGAAGGGGAATGAGATGTCATTCACGCTGCACGGCCTGGCGGTCTCGCAGGGCATCGCGATCGGCCATGTCCACCTCGTCTCTCACGCGCTGCTCGAGGTCAATCACTACCACGTCGCGCCGCGCTACCTCGACGATGAACTCGCCCGCCTCGACGAGGCCCTCGCCACCGTCCAGGGCGAGCTGATCGGTCTCAAGGCGATCACCACCTCCGGCCAGGCGCACAGCGAGGTCGGCGCCTTCGTCGATCTGCAGCTGATGATGCTCGCCGACCCGATGCTGGTCGACGCCGCCCGCCAGCTCGTCACCGAGCGCCGCTGCAACGCCGAGTGGGCGCTGGTGCAGCAGATGGAGCACCTGGTCGAGCAGTTCCGCCAGATCGAGGACCCCTACCTGCGCGAACGCCAGGCCGATGTCGTCCAGGTCGTCGAGCGCCTGGTCAAGGTGCTGCTCGGCCACCCCGGCCACCTGCCGCCGCGTCGGCGCGACGGGCTGGGCAGCATCGTCGTCGCCCACGATCTGTCGCCCGCCGACACCATCGGCTTCCGCGACCACAACATCGCCGGCTTCGTCACCGACGTCGGCGGCCCCACCAGCCACACCGCGATCGTCGCGCGCAGCCTCAAGATCCCCGCGGTGGTCGGCCTGCACCACGTGCGCGACCTGCTCGAGGACGACGAGCTCATCATCGTCGACGGCACCCGCGGCGTGATCATCGTCGCCCCCGACGAGCAGATCGTCGAGGAATACCGCCTGCGCCGCAGCGAGCTCGAGATCGAGCGCTCCAAGCTCAACCGCCTGCGCGACACCCGCGCCGCCACGCTCGACGGCGAGGAGGTCAACCTGCTCGCCAACATCGAGGGCCCCAAGGACCTGCCCGCGGTCAAAAGCGCCAACGCCGACGGCATCGGCCTGTACCGCACCGAGTTCCTCTTCATCGGCCGCGACACCCTGCCCGACGAGGAAGAGCAGTACGAGGCCTACCGCGCCGTGGTCAAGGCCCTGCCCGGCAAGCCGGTCACCATCCGCACCTTCGACGTCGGCGCCGACAAGGCGCTCAACGGTGCCCAGGCGCGCGAGGAACCCAACCCGGCGCTCGGCCTGCGCGCGGTGCGCTACTCGCTGGCCGAGCCCAAGATGTTCAAGACGCAGCTGCGCGCGCTGCTGCGCGCCTCGGCCCACGGCCGCCTGCAGATCATGGTGCCGATGCTCGCCCACGCCCAGGAGGTCGACCAGTGCCTGACCCTGCTCGAGAAGGCCAAGGCCGAGCTGCGCGCCGAAAAGATCAAGTTCGACGAGGGCATCCGCATCGGCGGCATGATCGAGGTGCCCGCCGCGGCGCTGTCGCTCGGCATGTTCATCCGGCGGCTGGCCTTCCTGTCGATCGGCACCAACGACCTCATCCAGTACACCCTGGCGATCGACCGCTCGGACGAGGCCGTCGCGCACCTCTACGACCCGCTCCACCCCGCCGTGCTCAAGCTCATCGCCGGCACCATCTCCAGCGGCGCGCGCTTCGGCCTGCCGGTGTCGGTGTGCGGCGAGATGGCGGGCGACCCGCTGTACACCGAGCTGCTGCTCGGCATGGGCCTGCGCAACTTCTCGATGCACCCGGGCAGCATCCTCGAGATCAAGCAGCAGGTGCTGCGCGCCGACCTCGGCGAGCTCGCCCCCAGGGTGCAGCGCATCCTCAAGATGGACGAGCCGGCACGCATCCGCGAGGCGGTGGAACGGCTCACCGCCTGAAAACACCGCCGCGGTTGAAGCGCACCGGCCGTGGCAGTACAATCCGGCCTTCTTCGCGGTCGACGCCAGGTCAGCCCGAAATGCGGGTGTCGTATAATGGCTATTACCTGAGCTTCCCAAGCTCATGACGAGGGTTCGATTCCCTTCACCCGCTCCATCTGAATTCAAGCACTTGCGCCAGCCTCCCGGGGCTGGCGTTGTGCTTTGTGGCGCCATGTAGCCATGGTGCAGCCAAATCCGGGCAATCTGGCCACCGCGTAGTCACGCACTCGGCCTGCGCTCCGGTCCGGCCTTCACGCGACGGAAAGTCGGCGGCCATACCCCCCAGCGCACTAGAACCGGCCACAAACGACGCACAGGGGCGCGGCGATCATCATCTGCCTTGCCGAGGCGATCCAGCGATCTTGGGCGCTAACCGATGCCTCGCAAACTCTGGCGCGCCGAAATGCAGTGGAGACGCGGCTCGCATCGTCGGCACACGAGCGCCGGCAGACAGCGCGGTGAGCGTCGAACGAAAGGCCTGACCCCGCCTGTTTCCTCGTCTATGTTGAATCAATCGCCCGCGACGAAGCGCCTGTCGCGCAACGCCCGAGCGCCATTCCCACCCTGACGCGGCCGGCCGGTTGAAGGGTGTTCCACACCTGCAGCCGGCCCGAGGTCGGGCGCGCCCGGATCGTTCGCCGCCATCGTTCCACCTATCCGCGGACTCGGAGAATCACGATGATGTTTCCCGGTATCCGCCGCGGGTCCGACTCCCTGATGGCGCGACGGCCGGACAGCCTCATCCACGGACTGGACGATAAACCGCGCGCCCTGACGCTCGCTGCACTCGGGCTCCAGCATTTCATGGTGGCGGCGCCCAACCTGGCGATCGTCGTCATGATCTGCCGGGCCGCGGGCGTCGACGCGGCCGCCGCCGAGGGGGTGCTCTCGTTTTCGCTCATCGCGCTGGCCATCGCGACGCTGGTCCAGTGCAGCAGACGACTCGGCTCGGGGTATTTCATCGTCAGCTGCAACTCGGGGATCTATCTGTCGGCCTCGCTCGCCGCGGCCACCGGCGGGCTGCCGGTCGTGTGCGGGATGACGCTGGTCGCCGGGATCTTCCAGGCCTTCTTCGCCAGCCTGCTGGTACGGGCCCGCCGATTCTTCCCGAATGAGATCGTCGCGCTCTCGATCATCATCGTCGGCATCGAGATCGGCGTCATCGGCCTGAACCGCCTCTCCGGCGCGGGCGTCCCCGGCCTGGTGGTCGGCGGCGCCACCTTCTTCGTCTCGGTGGTCTTCGGCGTCTTCGGGCGCGGCCGCTGGCGCCTGTATTGTTCCCTGCTCGGCATGGCCTGCGGCTATCTCGTGTACCTGACGACCGGCATCCCCGGCCCGAGCAGCGCAAGCGACGCCTTCTCGTCGGCGCTGTTCGGCCTGCCCTCCTCCGCACATCTGGGGCTCGAATTCGACGTCGGCTACTTGCTCCCCTTCCTCTTCGCCGCGGTCGCCGCGTCGCTCAAGACCATGGGTGCCGTCGACATCTGTGCGCGGATCAACGACGCCGCCTGGGTTCGGCCGGAGATGCACGCGATCCGGCGGGGCGTGCTCGTCGATGGGCTGTCCACCACCCTCTCGGGCTTGTTCGGCAGCACCGGCACGAACTCCTCGACCTCGAGCGTGGGGGTTTCGCACGCGAGCGGCGCAACCAGCCGCGTCATCGGCATCGCCGTCGCCGCATGGATGCTGGTGTTCGCACTCAGTCCGGCGTTCACGCACCTCGTGGTCACCCTGCCGGATCCCGTGGTCGGCGGGATGCTGGTCTTCACCGGCTGCCTGGTCATCGCCAACGGATTCCAGATCCTCGGCACCGTCCCGATGGACATGCGCCGGGCCGGTGTGGTCGCGTTTCCGCTCCTGGTGGCGATCGCACGCGTCGCCAACGCCCCCCTGTTCGCGCAACTGCCCGACTCGGTGAAGCCGCTGATGTCCTCGGCGCTCGCGATCGGCGTGTTCGCCGCGCTGCTGGTCAACGCCTTCCTGAGCTGGGGCAACGCCCGCCAAGCCACGGTCGCCCTCGATCCCGGCCACCCCGTCGGCGAGCGCCTGCGCCAGGTCCGGAGGATCCTCGACGAATGGAACGTGGCCCACAACGTCAAGGTTCGCGTCATGCTCACCCTGCGCGAGCTGCTCGACGAGCGCGCCTCCAGCCTGAAGCTCGCCTTCAACGGCTGCACGCTGCACATCGGTCTCACGCGCGCGGCCCCGGCGCAGGACGCGCAAACCACCCCGGACGGCCGCTTCTTCGCCGACCGGGTCAGCGACGCGATGGCCCACCGCAAGCGCGCGAACGGCAGCAGCGTCATCTCGCTATGTTTCGAGCAGTGAGGCCGACATGCCCATCGCGATCTGGACCCCGGCGCTCTCGCTCGGGGTCGACAGCCTCGACGCCGATCACCAAAAGCTGATCGACACGCTGAACATGGTGTTCGATGCGATGCTGTTCGATCGCAGCTCCGCGGCCCTGCACAGCGCGCTCGCCACCCTCGACGACTACGTGACCGGGCACTTCGCGCGCGAGGAGGCGTGGATGCAGGCACGCGACCACCCGGACCTGGCGCGCCATCGGCAGGAACACGAGGCGCTGCGCGATCAGCTCGCGCTCCTGTGCGCCATGAGCGACCTGTCGGACCAGGAGCGTTCGGTCGAGCTCCTGATGGTGCTGCGCGACTGGCTGCTCGGCCACATCGCCCACTCGGACCGCGACGCGTCCGGGCCATGAAAGGCCTGGGACAGCCGAGGGCAGCCCCACGGCCGCGTTTCCTCTGCAATCAAGGGGAAGACCTGCCCCCAGAGACACTTGGCGCGGGCTTCCCGGCTTCGGAGCAGAACCACAGCTTGTTGCCCTCGCTGTCCAGGAAGGCGCCGACCCAGTAACAGCCGTCCTCATAGAGTTGCACCGCGTCGCTGATCGTGACGCCACGCGCAGCCAGTTCCCGCTCCATCCGCGGCGCGTCCGCAACCGCAACGGTCAGGCGCGGATAGGGCGATTTCTCCGCCGCGCCGCCGGGTCCGGCAAGCGGCTTGAGCAGGAGCGTCAGGCCGCCCAGGGCGAAACCGACGTCACCGTCCGCCTGCGGCCTCGGCTCGAGGCCCAGCTTGCTGCGGTAAAAATCCTCCGCCCTCGCCAGGTCGTCGACGGCGAGTGCCACCACCTTCAGTTCCTGCCATCCCAGCGTGTTCATCTCCACACCTCGCCGCTTGCCGATGAAAAACGGGGACAGACCCCGATTACGCTGCGGCGCTTTGCCGGGCCACGCGGTGGACGACTGCCCGCAAAGCCAGCCGGAAGCGGTCAATGCGGGCGGCCCGAAAAGCCGATGTTCATCTTGCAACTTTGCCGCGGCTCACTACCTTTAAAGCACAGGGGCCGCATGAGGGGAAGGCGATGGGCCTGAAAATCTACCTATCCTCGACCTTCGAGGACCTGAAGGACTATCGGCGCCGCGTGTATGAGCAGTTGCGGACCTTGCGCCACGACGTCATCGCGATGGAGGACTACGTCGCCGCCGACGAGCGCCCGCTCGACAAGTGCCTGCGCGACGTGCGCGACAGCGACGTCTATATCGGCCTGTTCGCCTGGCGCTACGGCTACGTGCCGCGCGCCGGCAATCCCCAGCGCCGCTCGGTGACCGAGCTGGAGTACCTCGAGGCGAAGAAGCACAAGAAGCCCTGCCTGATCTTCCTGACCGACAATCGCGCGCCGTGGCCGCCGGACCAGATGGACTCCACCACCGGCGACAACGACAGCGGCAAGAAGATCGCCGCCTTGCGCAAGGCCCTGCGGGAAAAAGGGCTGGTATCGACCTTCGAGACGCCGGAGGCGCTCGCGATCAAGGTCGTCACCGCGCTCTACAGCTGGCAGTCGGAGACATCGCGCGCCCAATCGCAGCTTGGGCATGCTGCGGTCGAAGAGGCCCTGGCGCCCGGGGTTCAGGCGGCGGCACGCAGGACCAACCCCTTGATGTGGGTGCCGGGCTCGCGCCTGAGGGTGCGCTTCCTTGGCGCCGACGGCGCCTTCGCGGCACGCATCCTGCGTCTTGCGCAGATCTGGAGCGCCTACGCCAACATCTTCTTCGTCGCCAGCGAGGACAAGGATGCCGAGGTGCGTGTCGCCTTCGACAAGGATGGCGGCTCCTGGTCCTACGAGGGCACGAACGCCCTGGCCGTGCCGCCGAGCGAGCCGACCATGAACCTCGGCTGGCTTGTGCCGGCGCTGCCGATCGACGACGTCGAGTCGGTCGTGCTGCACGAGTTCGGCCACGTGCTGGGCCTCGCCCACGAACACAACAACCCCAGCGGCGACATTCCCTGGGACAGGAAGGAGGTCCTCAAGCTCCTGGGCGGCCCGCCCAACCACTGGGACCAGAACACCATCGACCAGTACCTCTACCGCACTTGGGAGACCGACCGCTTCCCCTTTGCCAAACCCTTCGATCCGCTGTCCATCATGTCCTACTTCTTCCCGAAGGAAGTCACCGGCGGCAAGCAGATCTTCAGCACCAACACCACCCTGTCATCGGGCGACAAGGAGTTCATCAGCCGGCTGTATCCCTACGCCACGGGGGGCTGAATGGAACTCGGGTTCAGATCCCGATCCCGCGCCCCGCTGGCTCGCCGCACCATCCGCCGGCACCGTTGTCGAGATCGCGGTTCGGCACACGCTGCAAGGCCCGGGAGATCAAAATGACCAACACGAGCGACGGTGGCACCACCCTGACGCTGCACGACGCGGCGAAATTGCTCGCCGGCGGAGGCATTTCGACGCACGACGCCGAGGTCCTGCTGGCAAACGCGATACAGCAATGCGAGCTGCACGCCAACGTCAAGCGCTGGGCCACCGAGCAATGGGATGGGCCCCTGCTGCCGGGCAACATCAACCCGCGCGAGACTCACATCGAACGCAGCGATCTGGACGCCTGGCGCAGCGGCCGCTGAAGCACAATCTTGCCAAATTTTGCCAGCCACTGCGCCGGCGCCGCCGGCGGATGCCGCCTACTTTGAAAGTCTGCGTGGCCGGGTGCACGGAGCAGGCAAGTCGGCATCTCGCGGGTGAAGTTGAAGCCCGTCGTTCCTCGTGAACAGGCAAACCGGGACGTCGACGCCGCCATAGCCCACGACCTCGAAGAGGCCTCCCCGGCGGTTGCGGTGGGCTTCATCGACGCACTGGAACGGGCTTATACCCACATCTCCCGCCATCCGGGGAAGGGTTCGCCGCGCTCTGGGCATGAGCTGGACCTTCCTGATCTGCGCTCGTGGAGGCTTTCGCGCTACGCTACCCCTACTTGGTCTTTTACGTCGAACGCGCGGACCACATCGATGTCTGGCGCGTACTGCACGGCGAACGCGACATTCCCGCGTGGATGCAGGCCCCGGACGCCTTCGCCTGACCCAAGCGCCCGCAACGCCACGGACCCGTCATCACGGCCCACCCGCCGGCGCGCCGTTCCAGCGGTTGCCACTGGCCGGAGTGAAACCTCCACCTTTCGCAGCGGCAGGGCGAAACGTGTATGGTCGTCTCGATCTGGCCGGACTGAAACACTCCCAGCCCCGAACCCGCGTTGGGGCGCGGCAAACCGACGGTGGCGGTCTCGACCGGATGCGGAAGAGACATTCATCACCCCGATGTTCCCACGACAGATTCCCAGCCGATGAGGATCCTTCAAAAGCTGCCGTGCTGCCGGTCGGCGTCCCCCGGCTCGAGCGCTCGTTCGGCGTCTTGCGCGGTCGGGTTCACATCTCGCCGTGGCGCGCGAGGTAACGGCGGATTGCCTGGATGAGCTGCTCGGCGCTCGCATGGACATCCACTTCGATTCCGAGCGTGCGCGCAACATCGCGTGCCTTCCCGAGGTCCGGGTGCGAGTGCCCCCTTTCCGCGGCCTTTACCATTTCCCGCGCCCGCTCGAGATCCTCGGCCGACTGTCGCTTGAATTGATTCAGGATCCAGTTGAGCATCTTCCGCGGCCTTTCCGGGAATGAGAGCATTGCACAGGCCGGCACGGTCGCAGCGCAGCCGCCACCTCGACGCTGGCCAGCTATCGGCGCCGACCGCTGGCCGCAAACGCCTCGACCTTCTTCGTCGGTCCGGAAACGATCAGCAGGTCACCCGGCAACACGACGCTGCCCGGCTTGCCGTGCTGAAAATCCTCGTGTGCGCGCTTGATGCCGACGACCGTCACGCCGAAGTGCTCGCGCACCGCCGATTCCGCGAGCGAGCGCTCGTGCGTGACGCTCGGCGCCTGGATCTTCGCGATCGCAAAGCCGTCGTCGAATTCAATGTAGTCCATCATGCGGCCGCTGATGAGATGCGCGACGCGCTCGCCCATGTCGGCCTCCGGGTAGACCACGTGATGTGCGCCGATGCGCTCGGCGATCTTGCCGTGCTCGGGCGTCATGGCCTTGACCCAGATGTCCGGGATCTCGAGTTCGGTCAGCGCCATCACCGTCATCAGGCTCGCGGCCAGGTCGCCGCCGATCCCCACGATGGCGTGCGCGAAGTCGCCCACGCCCAGCTGGCGCATGGTCATCGCACTGGTCGAGTCCGCCTGCACCGCATGGGTGAGCAGATCCGCCCATTCGTGCACCGGCTCCGCATCGCGGTCGATGCCCATCACGTCGTGCCCGAGCTGCATCAGCGAATTGGCGACGGCTCCCCCGAAGCGCCCGAGGCCGATCACGACCACACTGTCGCCTTTCGAGAAGGCGAACTGCTCTGTAAATAACCTAGCCAACAACGGGATGCTCCTCTGGATAGCGGAAGGGCATGCGGTGCTCGCCGAGCGCGAGCGACGCCGCCAATGTGATGGTGCCGACCCGGCCGATGTACATCAGCAGGATCAGCATCAGCTGGGCGGAATCCGGCAGGTCTGCAGTGATGCCGGTGGACAGGCCGACCGTCGCGAAGGCCGAGATCACCTCGAAGATGACCCGGTCGGTGGCGATCTCGGTGGTGTGCAGGATGAACACCGTGCCCAGCACGACGACCGCACTGCTGAGGACCAGCACGGTGATGGCCTGGCGCTGGGCCGAATGGCTGATGCGCCGGCCGAAGGCCTCGGTGTCCATCCGGCCGCGGATCTCGGCGATGACCAGCATCACCAGGATCATCGCCGTGCCCACCTTCACGCCACCGGCCGTGCCGGCACTGCCGCCGCCGATGAACATCAGGAAGTAGTGCAGGCCGAGACTCTCGTGCGTCAGCCCACCGATATCGATCGAGTTGAATCCGGCCGTGCGTGCCGACACCGACGCGAAGATCGCCGACAACAGCTTGTCCCCTGCCGGCATCGATCCGAGGGTGCGCGGGTTCGCCCACTCGAAGGCAAGCAGCAGGATCGCGCCGCCAGCCAGCAGCACGGCCGTTCCCACGAGTGTCAGCTTGGTGTGCACGGACCAATGCTGGGGGTCCCTGAGCTTGTTGCGGAGGTCTTGCAGCACCGGAAAGCCGAGACCGCCGATCACGATCGCAAGCATGACGGGTGCGAGGAAGTAGCTGTCGGACGCGTAGCGGATCAAGCCATCGGCGTGGATCGAAAAGCCGGCGTTGTTGAAGGCCGAGACGGAATGGAACAGGCCGCTCCAGGCAGCCTCGGCCAAAGGCAGGTCGTAACCGAGATGCAAACGCAGAGCCAGCGCCAGTGCGGTCATCACCTCGACGATCACGGTCACGAACAGCACGAGCTTGGCGACGCTGCTGACGTCGCCGATCCCGAGTGTGTGGGTTTCCGCCTGCGCCGTGAGTCGTGTGCGCAGGCGAAAGGAGCGATTGACCAGCAGCCCGAGCAGCGTGGCGGCGGTCATCATCCCGAAGCCGCCGATCTGGAACAGCGCCATGATCACCCACTGCCCGAACGACGACCAGTAGGTGCCGGTGTCCACCGTCACCAGGCCGGTCACGCACACGGCCGACACCGCGGTGAACAGGGCCGCGAACTGGCGCTTGTCGGCTGCAGATCATACGCCCGCCTGGCCGGACATGTCGGCTCTCGACACCTGCGGTTCTTCGACGAGCCGGCGGCCCTGCGGCGTACGGGACGGCAGGCGGCCCGCGCTGCGACGGCTTGGCCGGCACGCGCGATGACGAGCTCCTCGCCACGCCCCGCCACGGTGCGCGCTGCCTGACGAACGCACCCCTCTGGTGCGTCTTCTGCGCACCATCATGGCGTGACGCATTGGATTCCGCCCGATTCATCGCACTGGAACGGTGCTTGCTAAGGATGCCCGTCACTTTCGGAGGCATCATGCAACCCGTTCAAACGAGCAACGACGTGCTGTTCATCCTGCTGGGCGCCATCATGGTGCTCGCCATGCACGCCGGCTTCGCCTTTCTGGAGGTGGGGACGGTACGGCGGAAGAACCAGGTCAACGCGCTGGTCAAGATCCTGTCCGACTTCGCGGTGTCGACGCTGGCCTATTTCTTCATCGGCTACGGCATCGCCTACGGCGTGCATTTCTTCTCCGGCGCCGGCGCGCTGGTGGAGCACCACGGCTTCGAGCTCACGCGCTTCTTCTTCCTGCTCACCTTCGCGGCGGCGATCCCCGCCATCATCTCGGGCGGCATCGCCGAGCGCGCGCGCTTCCAGCCGCAGCTGGCGGCGACCTTCCTGCTCGTCGGCTTCGTCTATCCCTTCTTCGAGGGCATCGCGTGGAACCAGGCCTTCGGCATCCAGGCCTGGCTCAAGGCGAGCTTCGGCGCGGAGTTCCACGACTTCGCCGGCTCGGTGGTGGTGCATGCGATGGGCGGCTGGATCGCGCTGCCGGCGGTGCTGCTGCTGGGCGCGCGGCGCGGGCGCTATGCGCGCAACGGGCAGATCTCGGCGCATCCGCCCTCGTCGATCCCCTTCCTCGCGCTCGGCGCGTGGATCCTGATCGTGGGCTGGTTCGGCTTCAACGTGATGTCGGCGCAGCGCCTGGAGAACATCTCCGGGCTGGTGGCGATCAACTCGCTGATGGCGATGGTCGGCGGCACGGTGGCGGCGCTCGCGGCCGGGCGCAACGACCCGGGCTTCGTGCACAACGGGCCGCTCGCCGGGCTGGTGGCGGTGTGCGCGGGTTCGGACGTGATGCACCCGCTCGGTGCGCTGGTGGTCGGCGCGGTGGCGGGGGGACTGTTCGTGGTGATGTTCACGCTGACGCAGAACCGCTGGAAGATCGACGACGTGCTCGGCGTGTGGCCGCTGCACGGCCTGTGCGGCGCCTGGGGCGGGCTGGCGGCGGGCATCTTCGGCAGCCACGCGCTGGGCGGGCTGGGCGGGGTGGCGTTCGCCTCGCAGGCGATCATGACCGCGCTCGGGATCGCCGTCGCGCTCGCCGGCGGGGTGCTCGTCTATGGCGGGCTCAAGCTCGCGGTGGGCCTGCGCCTGGACCACGAGGAAGAGTTCAACGGCGCCGACCTGTCGATCCACCGCATCACCGCGACGGCCGAGCGCGAGTCGAACTGGTAACTGGCAGGCGGTCGTTCGCCGACCCCGCGTTCAGTCCCGATGCGCCGGCCAGGCCGGCAGGCGCACGTCGAAGACGAGCGCGAGCAGGCGGGAGCCGGTAGCGGCGGCGATGCCGGCCAGGGTGGCGATCGGCAGCGGCAGGCCGATCGCGTCGAGCGCGAGGAAGACGCCGCAGCCGAACAGCGCGCACATGGCGTAGGGGCGGTGGTCGCTATAGACCTTGGGCACCTCGTTGCACAGCACGTCGCGCGACACGCCGCCGAACACCGCGGTGATCGCCCCCATCATCATCGACACCAGCACCGGCATGCCGGCGGCGTCGGCGAGAGTGGCGCCGGAGATGGCGAAGAGGCCGAGGCCGAGCGCGTCGGCGAGCTCCATCAGGCGGCCGCCGACCTTGTGGCGCAGGGTCTGCAGCCATAGCGGCGTCGTCGCCACCATGGCCAGCACCAGCCAGAGGTATTCCTGGTTCTCGATCCAGAACAGCGGGCGGCGGTCGAGCAGGATGTCGCGCAGGGTGCCGCCGCCGAAGGCGCTGACGAAGGCGACCGAGAACACGCCGACGATATCCATGCGCTTGCGGGTGGCCTCGATGAGGCCGGACATCGCGAAGGCCAGGGTGCCGCCGACTTCGATTGCGACCAGGAATGGGTGGAGGTTCATTGGGGTGCGAGGCGTGAAGAGTGAGGCGTGAGGCGGAAGGAGTGAGGCGTCAGGGGCAGGGCGGTCGGGGTTGCTGCGACAGCCAGTCGGCGGCGGCGGTTCCGGCGGCGAGGCCGGTGGCGAAGCAGGCGGTGAGCAGGTAGCCACCGGTAGGCGCTTCCCAGTCGAGCATCTCGCCGGCGACGAAGACGCCGGGGCGGGCGCGCAGCATCAGCTGCGCATCCAGCGCCTCGAAGCGCACGCCGCCGGCGCTGCTGATGGCCTCGTCGAGCGGGCGCGTGGCGACGAGGCGCAGCGGCATGGCCTTGATGGCCGCGGCGAGGCGGGCGGGATCGTCGAACTCGGCCTTCGCCAGGCATTCGCGCAGCAGGCCGGCCTTGACGCCCTTGATGC
>ERZ724512.976-NODE-976-length-13434-cov-11.495553_pt1 | contig 13434 bp, 16 predicted proteins | sample MGYA00376045_ERZ724512 | MGnify/ENA primary metagenome ERZ724512 (study PRJEB28724, sample SAMN07190883) | activated sludge metagenome | isolation source: activated sludge of sewage treatment plant in Hong Hong | place: Hong Kong | collected 2016-03-17 ... | reverse complement strand
CCAGAGGTCGCAGGTTCAAATCCTGCCCCCGCTACAAAGGAAGATCGCAGGTCAGAGCCGGGCTCGTGGGTTACCAGGGCCCGGTTCTGGCATCTGTTGTCAGCACGATGTCTGCTGACATTGCCTCCAAAGGGATGCCGGCAAGGTCGTCTGGCGAAGAACCGCGATGCTTGGCGAGGAATGGCGGAAGGTCGATTTGGGCGACCTTTTTGCCGATGACCCAGAGGTCGCGATCGCCAGCCAGTGTTGGCCTGGCGTTCGCCTCGCCTGATCGGCGACAAAGGCAATCAGCGACCGCAGGTTCAGTGCCCAGCGGTCGACACGTTTGCCGGGGGTCCTCAGCCGCGGGGCAGGAGCCCCTCGAGGAGCAGGTCGAGCACGGCCTCGAGCTGGTCGTGGAGAGCGGGGTCCGCCCATTCGTCGGCGTGTGCCGGGTGGTGGAACATCGCCGTGGCCTGCAGCACGGCTCGGCCGGACACCTGCGGATCGACGGAGGCTAGTACGCCGTCGGCGACTCCGTCCTGCACGATCCGGGCGAGTTGGGCGGCGAGGTGCTCGACGTGCGCGTCGATCACCTCGCCGGACTCCGCGGTGACCTTGCGGAAGGTGGCGAACAGCTCCGGGTCTTCGCGAGCGATGCTCTGCTTGGACGCGGCCAACTGCCGCACCCAGGTCCGCAGCCGCCCCGCCGGGTCGCCGGTTTCGGCGACGATCTCCTCAAGTGGTGCCGAGATTCGGTCCAGCCAGCGTTGGGTGACCGCGTCGCGCAGGGCGGCCTTGCTGGGGAAGTGCCGGTAGACCGAGCCGTGACTGACGTCGAGGGCGCGGGCCACGTCGACCACGGTGGTCTTGGCCGGTCCGTAGCGACGCAGCACCTCCTCAGCGGCCTGCATGATGCTCTCGGCGGTCAGCGCCTCGGGCACGGGCGGCAACCTACTTCTCACTGTCCAGGAAGGACATCTGCGCCGCGTCGTAGCGGGTGCCGGCCACCGCGCCCGGGGGCACGGCCGCCTCGATTGCTGCCAGGTCAGGCTCGGACAGGTCCAGGTCCAGCGCACCGAGGGACTCCTCGAGCCGGGCCCGGCTCCGAGCGCCGACCAGCGGCACGATGTCTGTGCCCCGCGAGGCCACCCAGGCGATCGCGACCTGGGCGACGGTGGCGCCTTGGGCCTCGGCGACGTCGCGGAGCACCTCGACCAGGCGCAGGTTGGCCTCCAGGTTCTCGCCGGTGAACCGGGGAAGGTGCGCACGGAAGTCACGGACCTCCCGGTCGGCGCTCCAGTGACCGGAGAGCAACCCTCGAGAGAGGACGCCGTAGGCCGTGATCCCCACGCCGAGCTCACGGGCGGCAGGCAGGATCTCGGCCTCGATGCCGCGCGAGACCAGGGAGTACTCGATCTGCAGGTCGGCGATCGGGTGCACGGCGGCCGCCCGGCGCAGGGTCTGCGCGCCAACCTCGGACAGGCCGATGTGACGTACGTAGCCGGCCGCGACGAGCTCGGCGAGCGCGCCGACGGTCTCCTCGACCGGGACCGACGGGTCCAGGCGTGCGGGTCGGTAGATGTCGACGTGGTCGGTGCCGAGCTTGCGCAGCGTCTGGGCGAGGGCGTTCTTGGTCGCCGCCGGCCGAGTGTCGACGCCGTTCCAGGAGCCGTCCGGGCCACGCAGCACGCCGTACTTGACGCTGATCTGCACCTGGTCACGGTCGCGGCCGCGGAGCGCTTCGCGCAGCAAGAGCTCGTTGTGGCCCATGCCGTAGAAGTCGCCAGTGTCGAGCAGTGTGACGCCGGCGTCGAGAGCCGCGTGGATGGTGGCGATGCTCTCGGCCTCGTCGGCCGGCCCGTAGAGGTCGGACATACCCATCAGGCCGAGGCCGAGGGGGGCGACGGTGGGGCCCGTGGTGCCCAGTCGACGCGGCGGGGTGATGGTGGAGGGGTGCGTAGTCATGCCACCATGGTGAAGTATCAAATGACAGATTGCAAATTCTGTCACTTGATCTAACGTTACGCCGCGCGGGTGAGCGCGCCTGCGATCAGGGCGCGAGCCGCCTGCTTGGCTGCACGTGGGGCTTCGGGGTCCGCGGCGAGCGCGCCGTCCGCGAGGCCGCCGTCGAGCAACAGCGCCAGTGACCTCGCCAGCGAGTCCGGGTCGTCGGCGCCCGTGCGGGCGGTCAGGTCGCGCAGCCACGCGAGCACGGCCCGCTTGTGCGCGATGGTGCGCTCGTGCACCGGCGTGCCGGGAGCGGCCTCTGCGGCCGCGTTGATGAAGGCGCAGCCCCGGTAGCCGTCCCGGCGGCAGGCTGTGCCCAGGGCGTCGAAGAGCCCGACCAGCTGGTCCGCGGGGTTGGGGCCGGCGGCTTCGGCGGCCGCGCGGAGCTGTCCGGTCCAGATCCCGTCCACCTTCTCGAGGTAGGCGAGGACGAGCTCGTCCTTGGCCGGGAAGTGCTTGTAGAAGGTCGCCTTCGCCACGCCGGACTCGGCGATGATCAGGTCCACGCCGACCGCTCGGATGCCACGGGCGTAGAACAGCCGGAAGGCGGTGTCGAGGATGCGCTCGCGGGCGGGGGAGGGGGTCACCCCTTGATTATAGACAGACCTGTCTGTTACTGTCCACGCCAACGGCAGACAAACCTGTCTACCGTCTCGGAACCTCTCGAAGGGCATCTCATGAACATCGCAGTTCTCGGCACCGGCATGGTCGGCCAGGCGATCGCCGGCCGTCTGCACGAGCTCGGCCACACCGTGGTGATCGGCACCCGCGACCCGGAGGCCACGCTCGCCCGCACCGAGCCCGTCGGCATGGGCAACCCGCCGTTCTCGGCCTGGCGCGCGGCCCACGAGGGCGTGGCAGTCGCCACCTTCGCCGATGCCGCCGTTGGCGCCGAGCTCGTGGTCAACGCCTCCTCCGGCGCCGCCGCTCTCGACGTGCTCGGCCTCGCCGGTGCGGACAACCTGGCCGGCAAGGTGCTCGTCGACATCGCCAACCCGCTGGACTTCTCCAACGGGTTCCCGCCCACCCTGTCGGTCAAGGACACCGACTCCCTGGGCGAGCAGATCCAGCGCGCCTTCCCCGAGACGAAGGTCGTCAAGACCCTCAACACGCTGACGGCCTCGCTGATGGTCGACCCGAAGTCGCTCGGGGAGTCCTCGACGATCTTCGTCTCCGGCGACGATGCCCAGGCCAAGGCCACCGTGGTCTCGCTCCTGGAGAGCTTCGGGCACGACGACGTCATCGACCTCGGCCCGCTCGAGACGGCACGTGGCACCGAGATGCTCCTGCCTGTCTGGCTACGGCTGATGGGCACGCTGGGCACCGGCACGTTCAACTTCAAGATCGTCCGCTGACCATGAGCGCCCGCGACCTCATGGGCGGCAAGACCGTGCTGGTCACCGGGGGCACCGGCGGGATCGGGCTGGCCACGGCCACCGGTCTCGCCGGCCTCGGTGCCCGCGTGGGGATCGTGGGCCGCTCCGCCACGCGCGGCGCGGCCGCGGCCGACGCCGTACGAAGCAAGGTGCCGTCGGCGCAGGTGGACGTCTTCGAGGCGGACCTGTCCGCCCAGGCCGAGGTACGGCGCCTGGCCGCTGAGGTCAAGGCGACCTACTCGCGTCTGGACGTGCTGGTCAACAACGTCGGCGGCTACTGGGCGCACCGGCACGTCACCGTGGACGGCCTCGAGCACACCTTCGCGCTCAACCACCTCGCCCCGTTCCTGCTCACCCGCGAGCTGCACGACCTGCTCGTCGCCAGCGCTCCCGCTCGGGCGGTGACCGTGTCTTCGGGGGCGCAGGCCATGGGGCGGATCGACCTCGACGACCTGCAGGGCGAGCGGTCCTACAACGGCCAGCGCGCCTACAACCAGTCCAAGCTCGCGAACGTGCTGTTCACCTACGAGCTGGCCCGCCGGCTCGAGGGCACCGGCGTGACCGCGAACGTGCTGCACCCCGGCGTGGTGCGCACCTCCTTCGGTCACGAAGACAGCGGTCGATGGATGCGGCTGATGCTCCCCCTGGTGCGGCCCTTCATGAAGACCCCCGACCAGGGGGCCGCGACCCCGATCTACCTGGCGAGCTCCCCCGACGTCGACGGCGTGAGCGGTGCCTACTTCGCCAACCAGCAGGCGAAGAAGTCATCGAACGCCAGCTACGACCGCCACCTGGCACACAGGCTCTGGGAGGTCAGCTCCACGCTCGTAGGCATCCAGCACGACAACAACTCCCAGCTCGACGCGAAGGATCAGACATGAAGCTCGGCGTTCACCTGGTGAACTTCACCCTGCCCGGCGGCCCCGAGTCGATTGGCCCTACCCTCGCCGCGACCGGCACGGCGGTCGAGGAGGCAGGGCTGGACAACGTGTCGTTCATGGACCACTACTTCCAGCTCGAGTTCCTCGCCGGGGCCAACGACCCGATGCTCGAGGGCTACACCGCCCTCGGCTTCCTCGCCGCGCACACCTCCACGGTCGAGCTCCAGCTCCTGATGACGGGAGTGACTTACCGCCACCCGGGGCTGCTGGCCAAGATCGTCTCCACACTCGACGTGGTCTCCGGCGGGCGTGCCGCCCTCGGCATCGGCGCGGCCTGGTACGAACGGGAGCACCGCGCCCTCGGCGTACCGTTCCCGCCACTGTCCGAGCGGTTCGAACGGCTCGAGGAGACCCTGCAGATCGTGCGTCAGATGTGGAGCGACGACGACGGCCCCTTCGTCGGGAAGCACTACCAGCTCGCCGAGACGATCAACTCCCCGCAACCGCTGCACAAGCCCCACCCGCCGATCATGGTCGGTGGCGGCGGTGAGAGAAAGACGCTCCGCCTCGTGGCGAAGCACGCCGACGCCTGCAACGTCTTCGCCGGCCAAGGCGCCGGTCCCGACGAGGTCGCACACAAGCTCGCCGTCCTGCGCGAGTGGTGCGACCAGGAGGGACGGGCCTACGACGCGATCCGTAAGACCGTTCTCTACAACGGCCTCGTCGGACCCGATCGTGCCGGAGGCGCCGCGTTCGTCGAGGAGATGCGCGCACTCGCGGACGTCGGAATCGAGGAGGTGCACGTGATGCCGCTCCAAGGCGACCCGGTCGGCTTCGTCAGGTCTCTCGGCGAACACGTCGTACCCCACCTCTCCCAGCTCTGACCGCACCACCGGAACCGCACCGACAAAGGAACGCGCCATGTCTCGGAAGCCCAGCACCCTCGTGCTCCTCGCCCACCCAGATCCCGCAGGGTCCCGCGTGAACAGCGCACTCACCGACGCCATCCGCGACCTGGAAGGCGTCCACATCCGCGACCTCGCCGCGGTCCGTCGAGCGGACGGCTTCGACGCTGCCGAGGAACAGCCGCTGCTCGTCGAGCACGACACCGTCGTGTTCCAGTTCCCCTGGTACTGGTACTCCGTCCCCGGCATCCTCAAGGAATGGATGGACCAGGTGCTGCTCTACGGCTTCGCCTACGGGGCAGGCGGCACCAAGCTGCACGGCAAGACCCTGCAGGTCGTGACCACCACTGGCGGTCCGAACGAGTCCTACCGGGCCAGCGGCTACAACAGGTTCACGATGAGCGACCTGCTCCGCCCGCTCGACGCCACCGCGCACCTGTGTGGCATGGCGCTCGCCGAGCCGTTCGTGGTGCACGGCGTCCGCCACCTCGACGAGGCAGCGCTTGCAGAGTACGGCGCCCGCTACCGAGACCTCCTCGCCGGCGAAGAACTCCGCGCCACCGCCTGAGACGCCCGCCGCATCACCGCGCGCCCGCGTCACGATGACGCTGCGAGGGCCGCGAAACCGATCACACCCAGAACCAGGGAGGCGTAACTGCGCGGCGCCGAGGCCAACCTGCCCGCCGAGAAGGCCCAGCACTGCCTTGGCTCGGCGGTGGCGCGGCTGCGGATCCGCCCGTCAGTCCGCCTGCCCCTCCTCGCCGGTTGCGCCGTCGGGGTGGGCCTCCCTGCCGCGGATGCGATTGAGGGCGTCGAGGTTCTTCTGATCGGCGTCGGGCAGGGCATGCAGGTACTTCTGCGTGGTGGTGATCTGCGCATGACCCATGCGATCCATCACCGATTTCAGATCGGACCCGCCTGCGAGGAGCCAGGAGGCGTGGGCGTGGCGGAGGTCGTGGACGCGGACGTCGAAGTCGACTGCGGATGCTCGTACGGCGGGCAGCCACACACGGGTGCGGAAGGTGTTCCGTGAGATCGGGGTGCCCTCGCGGGTCGCGAACAGCAGATCATCAGGTCCGAGGCGCCGAGAGGTGATCCAGTCGGCCAGCTGGCCGACGAGGTCGGCCGGGAGTGCCATCGTGCGGGCCTCGTTGTCCTTGGGGTAGGGCTTGGTCAGCATCCGCGCGCCGGTGGGGGAGTTCTTGATCGAGACCTCCACGACTGTCTCTTCGACGCTCAGCGTGCGCTTGATGAGGTCGAGATGGCGGGGTTTCAGCGCGATGAGCTCGCCCCAGCGGAGGCCGGTGTTGATGGCGGTCTCGATCATCAGCCGATGCTGGGCCGGGAGGGCAGTCAGGATGGCGACGTACTCCTCTGGCGTGAGCGTCCGGGCCTTCTTCTTGATCACCTTTGGTAACTCGGTGTGGGCGCAGGGGTTGAAGGTGACCACCCGGTCACGCTGCGCGCGTTCGAAGACCGAGTGCAGCATGGTGTGGTACTTGCGGACGCTGGCGGCCGAGAGGCCGTGCTCGGTGGCGGTAGTGACCCAGCGTTGGATCTCTGAGGGCAGGATCTTGCCCATCGGTCGTTTCCCGAAGGTGGGGATGAAGTGCTTGTCGAGGTAGGACCGGTACGCCGCGAGGGTGGAGGTCTCGACGTGCTTGGAGGGCAGCCATACGGTCTCGACGTACTCGGCGAAGGTGACCTGGCCGCGGGAGTGGTCGTGCCAGGCGCCTTCGCGGACCTTGGCCTCCTCCCGGTTGGCGGCGCGTTCGGCGGCCCGGCGAGAGGAGTAGGTGCCGGCGGAGCGTTGGCGTCCTTCGGGGTCGCGGTAGCAGGCGACGAACCGCTTGTCGCCCTCGTCGGTGATGCGTTCCTTGACCCACGCCATCGGTGCCTCCCGGAAGGGCTTCAAATCTTGATGTCCGCACGGTGTCCGCAAACGTTGCCCCGAAGGTCGGCGAAGGTCAGCGAAGGATCGCGGAAACCGAATATGCCTGTGAACTGCGACTTTACGCTCACAGAAGGCGTGGGTCGAGGGGAATGTGAGGCAGTGTGTGAGGCTGACACGGCACTCATAACCCAGAGGTCGCAGGTTCAAATCCTGCCCCCGCTACAAATCGCCAGAGGCCCTCACAGTCTGACTGTGAGGGCCTCTCGCATGTGCGCAACCGTCTGTGCGCTCATCGAAGCGCGACGGGTGCCTCGGTTCTCTTCGCCGGTGATCGGCTGGCAGTGTGCGCGCCATGTCCGACCCCCACGCAGCGTGCGCCCCGCTGGTCGCCGGCCCGGTGCTCACGGTGGCGACTGGGTGCGGACAGCCGCGGAGCTCCGAATCAAGGGGTGCAAGACCGGATGGAACTGGTCGTCGCGCAAGCTCGTAGACCGACGGGCAGAACCTCGGACCCGATCGGTCCTCCACGCTCAGGCACTCGGTGCCGGCTGACTTATGCCCGTCGGTCTACGACGAGTCTCGGCGAGGGCCCAACGACGCCGCCTGCGTCGAGACCGTCCCGGGCCGCCACTTCATCGATCTCGTCCGGGTCACAGAGAAGTCGTCTTCCCGCGCCGGGCGGTTGACAGTCCCTAACCGTTAGCCATAACTTACCGTAAGTCATGACGAACGCATCCGCCATCCTCGCCGCCCTGGGCGACCCCACCCGCCAGGCGATCCTCGACCTGCTCCTGGAGGGGCCGCAGCCGGTGGGGGAGCTCGCCGCGCTGCTGCCGGTCAGCCGGCCGGCCGTCTCCCAGCACCTCAAGGTGCTCAAGGAGGTCGGGCTGGTGGTGGACCGGCAGGAGGGGACCAGGCGGGTCTATCGCGTGGACCCGACCGGGCTGGCCCCGGTCCGCGCCTACCTCGACCGGTTCTGGACGCAGGCCGTCGTCGCGTTCGCCGAGTACGCCGAGGAGCAGGCCGACCCACCATCCAGCACGGAGAGCAAGGAGAAGGACCGATGACCCAGCAGACCGTCAGCCCGGTGCGCGTGAGCGTGTCGGTGCGGCTCGACCAGCAGCGCTGCTTCGAGGTGTTCACCGACGAGATGACGTCGTGGTGGCCGGAGGGGCACCACATCGGCGAGGCGCCGATCGAGAAGGTGATCGTCGAGCCGTTCGTGGGCGGCCGCTGGTACACGAGGCACACCGACGGGTCCGAGACCGACACCGGGGTGGTGACGGCGTACGACGCGCCCCACGGCTTCACCGTCACCTGGCAGATCGGGGCCGACTGGGCCTTCCACGACGACCTGGTGACGACCGTCGAGGTGAGGTTCACGCCCACCGACGACGGCCGCACGCTCGTCGAGCTGGAGCACCGCGACCTCGAGGCGTACGGCGCCGACGCGGCCACGATGCAGGCGACCTTCGAGGCGCCCGACGCCTGGGGCGGCATGCTCGAGCACTACGCCCAGGTCGCGGAGCGGGGCGTCTAGCTCGCTCGGTGAGCGGTTACGGAGGTCAGCAGCTCCTGGATGGCGGTCGGGGTCAGCACTCGGCCGCTGGAGACGACCTTCTCGTCGACCACCAGCGCGGGGGTGGCCATGACCCCGTACCCGGCGATCTCGGCGTAGTCGGTCACCTTCTCGACGGTCGCGTCCAGGCCGAGGCGGTCGATGGCCTCGTGGGTGGCCTTCTCCAGGGCGACGCAGTTCTTGCAGCCGGGTCCGAGGACCTTGACCTGCATGGCGGGCTCCTTCCGGTGGGTGTCCTGCTCAGGCGAGCAGGAGGTTGAACAGGTAGCCGACGGCGACGATGCCGGCGGCGACGACGGCGACGTAGGTGACCAGCAGCGGCACCCGCAGGACGCGGCGCAGCAGGATGAGCTCGGGCAGCGACAGGGCGACGACGGCCATCATGAACGCGAGCAGGGTGCCCATCGGCAGGCCCTTGTCGTGCAGGGCCACGACGAGCGGCATGATGCCGGCGGCGTTGGAGTACAGCGGGATGCCGATGAGCACCGCGACCAGGACCGCGAACGGGTTGCCAGGGCCGGCGTACCGGGTGAACAGGTCCTCGGGCGCCCAGCCGTGGATGACCGCACCCAGCCCGATGCCGACGAGCAGGTACGGCCAGATCCTGCGCAGGATGCTGGCGACCTCCTCGGCACCCATCTGCAGCCGCTGGTTGAAGGTGAGCGCGGCGGTGTCGTCGACCAGCTGGCCGCCCAGGCGCGTCTCGAACACGAACGGCTCGACCCACCGCTCGACCCCGAGGCGTCCCAGCACCCAGCCCGCGACGATCGCCACGCTCACCCCGGCGCCGACGTAGGCGAGCGTCACCTCGAACCCGAACATCGTCAGGAGCAGCCCGATGGCGACCTCGTTGACCAGCGGGCTGGCGATCAGGAAGGAGAGGGTCACCCCGATCGGGACGCCCGCGGCAACGAACCCGATGAAGGCGGGCACGGCGCTGCACGAGCAGAACGGCGTCACCACCCCCAGCCCCGCGGCCATCACGTTCCCCACCCCCTCGCGGCGCCCTCCCAGCAGTGCCCGGGTGCGCTCCACGCTCATGTAGGAGCGGGCGACGGTGATGACGAAGATGATGCCGGTCAGCAGCAGCGCGATCTTGACGGTGTCGAAGAGGAAGAAGTGCAGCGACTCGGTCACCCGCGCGTCCGGGTCCAGGCCGAGGAGGTCATCGAGCAGGCGGTCCCAGACCTGGCCGTTGAGCCAGTACAGGCCTGCCCACGCCGCCGCGACCGCGACCACGGTGGCGAGGCGGCCGCGGGTCGTGGTGGGAATGTGCTCGACGACGCTCATCCGACTCACCCGTCGGCGGCGTTGGAACCGGCACGGCTGTCGCAGCCACGGGGGGAGGCCGGCGCAGCGGTGACGGGGAGGGCGGACACGAGCCGGTCGACGGCGCCGGGCGCGAGGGTGTAGTCGACCCATCGGCCGCGTTTGGACGCGACCACCAGCCCCGCCTCGCGCAGGACGCGGAGGTGGTACGAGAGCAGGTTCGGTGCCACGGCCACGTGTTCTTGCAGGTCGCACACGCAGGCGGTGCCGGCGCTGAGACGGTGCAGGACGGTCCACCGGACCGGGTCGGCGACCGCGGCCAGCAGGTCACCGCTTCCCGACCAGGACGCGACGGCCTGCTCGTGCGACCGGTAGACCTCAACCGGAGTTGATGCAGTCACCCTTGAAGTGTCTGCCTGCCAGGCCACACCAGGCACGGGTCGCAGGTCCGGGATCGGGGAGGACCTTCGGCGACGCCCGGCGTCGTCGAACCCTCGGTCGAGCGGTGGAGAGTTCACCCACTGTTCGCCTGCGCGGGTCACCGCGACGTATCGACATCGGTCAGTATTCACCCGTGTCGAAGTCTGCTGTGGTCGAGAGCCCGACCGTGACGGTCGCCTGCTGCTCCCCATTGATGGCCGAGCCGTTGAGCCCGGACGCTGCCGCCCGGATCTCACCGCTGCTCAAGGCGCTCGCCGACCCGGTGCGGCTGCGGCTGCTGTCGCTGGTGGCCTCCCACGCCGACGGCGAGGCCTGCGTGTGCGACCTCAACGACGCCTTCGACCTGTCCCAGCCCACCATCAGCCACCACCTCAAGGTGCTGCACGAGGTCGGCCTGCTGGACCGGTCCAAGCGCGGGGTGTGGGTCTACTACCGGGTCAGGGCCGAGGCCCTGACGGACCTGGCCTCGCTCATCGGTGGGGTCGCCCCGTGACCGAGCAGGCGAGCGAGCAGGTGAGCGAGCAGGTCCACGTCGTCCGACGGGCCGGGGCCGAGCTCATCGGCACGGCCTTCCTCGTCGCCGCCGTGATCGGGTCCGGGATCGCGGCCAGCCGGCTGTCCCCGGACGACGTGGGGCTGCAGCTGCTGGAGAACAGCATCATCACCGGCGCCGCCCTGGTGGCGCTCATCCTGGCCCTGCAGCCGGTGTCGGCCGCGTTCAACCCGGTGGTGACCCTGGTCGAGGTCGCCCTCGGCCTGGTCGGCAAGGCCGAGGCCGTCCCGCTGATCGGCGCCCAGTTCGTCGGCGGATTCATCGGCGCCGTGGTCGCCAACATGATGTTCGACCTCGACGCGATCAGCATCTCCACCCACGACCGCACCGGCGCGAACCTGTGGCTCGGCGAGGTGGTCGCCACCCTCGGCCTGGTCCTGGTGATCTTCGGATCCGTCAGGTCCGGGCGGACCGAGACCATCGCGTACGCCGTGGGCGGCTACATCACCGCCGCCTACTGGTTCACCAGCTCCACCAGCTTCGCCAACCCTGCCGTCACCGTCGCACGGATGTTCTCCGACACCTTTGCCGGGATCGCACCCAGCTCGGTGCCGGTGTTCGTGCTCATGCAGCTCCTCGGCGGCGTCCTCGCCGTCGGTGCGGTGAAGCTGCTCTACCCCCGCGCCGACCTGGCCACCCTCGACCCCGAGGCCGCGGCCGGCGGAGCAGGCCGACACCCATGAGCCCAGCCCGACCACCAGGAGGCACCACCGCCGTGACCACGGAGACCAAGCCCACCGTCCTGTTCGTCTGCGTCCACAACGCCGGCCGCTCGCAGATGGCGGCCGGCTACCTCCAGCACCTCGCCGGGGACCGCATCGACGTCCTCTCCGCCGGGTCCCAGCCCGGCAGCCAGATCAACCCCGTCGCCGTCCAGGCCATGGCCGAGGAGGGCATCGACCTCGCCGGCAACCGGCCGAAGGTCCTCACCACCGAGGCCGTCCAGGCCTCCGACGTCGTCATCACCATGGGGTGCGGCGACGAGTGCCCCTACTTCCCGGGCAAGCGGTACGAGGACTGGGAGCTCGACGACCCGGCCGGCCAGGGCATCGACGCGGTGCGACCCATCCGCGACGAGATCCGCAAGCGGGTCGAGGACCTCATCGCCTCACTCACCTAGGGTCCGGGCCGGCACGAGGTCCTGCGCTCGCCGGCGCCTACGGCTCATCGCTTCTTCTTCCGCGGCGCCGGAGCGTCGGGCTCGGGCTCCTGCTCCGGAGTCCGGGCGGCGATGTGCTCCTCGGCCTGGTCCTCGCCCTCGTCGTCGGTCTCGTCGAGCTCGAGGCGGGGCAGCTGGGGCTGCGGTGGCGCGCCGTGCACGCCGGGCTCGGCGGGCAGGTCGGCCAGGCCGTGGGTACGGCGGGCCTCACGGACGCCCTGGGAGATGCTGTGCCACAGGTGGTCGTCACCGATCTCCGCCATCAGGCCCGACCTGCGGAGAGCGCGGCGTACCGGCCACATCACCCGCACCAGGTAGAGGTCGATCCCACGCTTGCGCAGCACCCGCAGCAGGTGGGACAGCGCGTCGGCGCTGGTGACGTCCATCTGGTTGGTGGCCTCGAGGTCGAGGACCAGCACCCGGGTGCCGGGGACGGCCTCCACGCGGGCCAGGACGGCGTCCTGGATCGGCGCCGCCGTCACCCAGAACATCGGCGCGTCCACGCGGAGCACCAGTACCCCGGGGTACGTCGGGCGCTCGGCGTGGTCGCGGACGCTGCCCCAGGCGGCCTTCTCGTGCGGCACCTTGCCCATCACCTCGACGTCGACCCGACTCGAGCGGTAGACCAGGCCGACCACCGAGGCACCGACCGCGAGCAGCAGGCCGTACAGCGGTCCGAGGACTAGCACGCCGGCCGTGGCGATCGCGGCGGCCATCACGTCGTTGCGGCGGATCCGCGCGTAGCGACCGATCGCGCCCCAGTCCATGAGCTTCCACACGGCGTTCACGACGATCGCGCTGAGCACGGCCCGGGGCAGGTCGGCCAGGACGGGCGCGATGGCGACGATGACGAGGAGAGCCAGCACGGCCGCCAGGAGACCGGCCATCTGGGAGCGACCGCGGGCGTCGTCGACCGCTGCGGTCTTCGAGAGGCTGCCGGCCACGCCGATCCCGCCGAACAGTCCGCAGGCGACGTTCGCCGCGCCGGCCGCGACCAGCTCCTGGTCCGCGTCGATGCGGTAGTCGCCCTGGCCGGCGAACAGCCGCGCGGCGCTCAGCCCCTCGGCCAGGCCCACCAGGGCCAGGGCCGCTCCGGCCACCACCAGGGCACCGAGGTCGGCGGTCGCCACCGACGGGATCCCCGGCGTGGGCAGCCCCCGCGGCACCGCACCCACGACCTCGACGCCGTCGGCGGCGAGATCGAGGAGCGAGGACGCGGCGAGCCCGAGGACGAGCACGAGCAGCGCCCACGGGAAGCGCGGCGCCACGCGCTGCCCTCCGAAGAGCAGCAGCAGCGCCAGACCGGAGACCACCATGGTGGGCAGGCTCGCGCCGCCGTGGGTGACGTTGGACCCGAGCTCGCCCAGCCGCTCGACGACCTGGCCCTG
>ERZ724512.975-NODE-975-length-13437-cov-6.416754_pt1 | contig 13437 bp, 12 predicted proteins | sample MGYA00376045_ERZ724512 | MGnify/ENA primary metagenome ERZ724512 (study PRJEB28724, sample SAMN07190883) | activated sludge metagenome | isolation source: activated sludge of sewage treatment plant in Hong Hong | place: Hong Kong | collected 2016-03-17 ... | reverse complement strand
CGCGCTGAGCAGAATGGGCGGGGTCTCAGATCCAGATCAGGAACCGTCCCCTGAGCCAAAACAAGAACCGTCCCCTGAGCCAAAACAAGAACCGTCCCCGACTCCTGCTGACCTCGCATGGCCGAGCCGCGGTGTTGTCAGGGCCGTGTGCAAAGGTTGAGCCCATGAGCATGGAGAAACCTGAGATCGACTTTCCCGGCGAAGCGCCCGACGACCTGGTGATCGACGACATCGTGGTGGGCACGGGCGACGAGGCCAAAGCCGGCGACACCGTCATCGTGCACTACGTGGGCGTGGCGCATTCGAGCGGCGAAGAGTTCGACGCGTCGTACAACCGGCAAGAGCCGCTGCGGTTCCGGCTGGGCATCGGTCAGGTGATCAGCGGCTGGGACCAGGGCGTGGTCGGCATGAAGGTTGGTGGACGGCGCCAACTCACCATTCCGCCGCACCTGGGCTACGGCGACCGCGGGGCCGGCGGCGTGATCAAGCCAGGCGAAACGCTGATCTTCGTGGTCGACCTGCTCGGCGTGCGCTGATCGATGCCGGGGTTGGTTGGGTGATCAGGACGCCAACCGCTGCAGTAGCGCCCACCCGTCACGCACGTCGGCCAACCGCGTGGTGCGGGCACCGATCGAGAACCGCAGCACGACGCGGCCATCGAGCACGGTGCGGGTGAACAGCACCTGGCCGGTCGCGTTCGCTGCCGATATCAGGGCGGCAGTCGCCTCGTCGCCGTCGCGCAGCGCCAGGCACAGCAGGTTGAGTGGGTGCGGTGCCAACACCTCGAACCTGTCATCGTCAGCCACCCACTCGGCCAACTGCTGCGTCCACGCCACGTGGTCGCGAATCATCGCCTGCGCCGGCGCCACCCCGTCGGTGCGCAGGGTGAACCACAACTTCAGCGCTCTGAACCGCCTGCCCAGCGGCACCTGCCAGTCGCGGTAGTCGATGACTGCACCGGTTTCGGCGGCGGCCGTGCGCAGGTACTCGGGCAGAATGCTCAGGGCACCGAGCAGGCTGACCCGGTCGGCGGTGTAGAACAGGTTGCAGTCGAAGGTGATGCCCATCCACTTGTGCGGGTTGGTGCCGTAGCTGTCGGCGAGTTCGACGCCGTCGTTCAGCCAGCGCAGCTCGGGGCACAGGGTGGCGATGCCGGCCATCGCCGCGTCGACGTGCAGCCACACGCCCTCGGCCCGAGCCACCTCGGCGACCGCCCGCACGGGGTCGATCGCCAGCGAGTTGGTGGTGCCGACGGTGGCGCACACCCAGAACGGCACCAGGCCGGCGGCCCGGTCGGCGGCGATGAGGTCGGCGAGCGCGTCCGGCCGCATGGCGAAGTTCTCGTCGTGCGGCACCACCCGCAAGTGGTCGGTACCGATGCCGGCGATGCGCAGGCCCTTCTCGACCGACGAATGCGCTTGTGACGTAGCGTAGGCGACCAGCCGGGTGGTGTCGGAGTCGGCGTTCACCGCCCCTTCGGTCGCCCGCCACCGGGCAGCCAGAATCGAGGTCAGGGTGGCCTCGCTGGCCGAGCCCTGAATCACGCCCCCGCCGGCCTCGCTGGTGCTGCGAAAGGCGTCGGGCAGGCCCAGCAGGTCGATCATCCAGTCCATCATGCGGGTCTCGACCTCTGTGACGGCCGGGCTCGTGGCCCAACTCATGCCCTGCACACCCAGGCCGGCTGACACGAGTTCGGCCAGGATCGCCGGGTAGGTGGTGTTGGCCGGAAACCAGGCGAAGAAGCCGGGGTGCTGCCAGTTGGTGAGGCCTGGCACCACCACCCGGTCGAGGTCGGCGAAGAGGGCCTCGAAGCCGTCCGGTTCGCCCGGGTGCTCGGGCAGCAGGGCGGCGATCTCGCCCGGCGCCACTGTGGACTCGACGGGCAGCGACTCGACCCGGCTGTGGTAGTCGATGATCCACTCGATGAGCCGATGACCGTGGGCTCGAAACTCGTCCGCCTGCACCTGCCCAACCTAGTGGTGTTTCTCCTCGATGGCTGACCGTTTCGCGGCACCTGAGCACGCACCTCGCGGGGTCTCCCCGGTCGAGATACGACCCGGTATCCCTGCATCGTCGCCTTGCGAAGCACGCACTCAACCACCAAACGGCTAGCCACTACAGAGACACTCCACTGGCGATAACGTGGCCGGGTGGCAGGCAAACCGGCGGGTGGTGGCACCCCCGCGACCGACGCGCTGACCGCCGCCGGCGTCCCTTTCATCCTGCACCCCTACACCCACCACGATGACAGTCGCGACTACGGCGCTGAAGCCGCTCGCGAGCTCGGTGTGGACCAACTACAGATCTTCAAGACTCTGGTGGTCGACGTCGGGATCGGACGATCCCCGCTCGCGGTCGGCATCGTGCCGGTCGCGGCGCAGCTCGACCTGAAGGCGTTCGCCACCGCGGTGGGGGCCAAGAAGGCGACGATGGCAAAGCCGGCCGACGCGGCCCGCAGTTCGGGCTACGTGGTCGGCGGCATCTCGCCGATCGCTCAGAAGGCTCCGCTGCCCACCGTGCTCGACGAGACCGCCCAACTGTTCGACACCGTCTTCGTCTCTGCCGGACGGCGTGGGCTGCAGGTGGAGCTCGCCCCGGCCGACCTGCTGGCGATCACCGGAGCAACCTGGGGCGACATCGCCCGCTGAGGCCGAGGGAGCGCTCTGGGCTCGACGACCTCGGGGTCTGGCGCCGCCAACCGAGATCCCGGCGTCCGCCGGGACGACACAAATCGCGCGTTCGAACCGAACGCAGCCCTGACGGATAGCGCCCCCGTTGTCGGCCTCAGGGCTCTCCCCCATTGCCGCCCCAACATGTCGGCGGCGCCTCGTTGGCCGCGCGCGCCGGACATACAGTGAGGCAACTTCGCGGAAGGCATGACGATGACGCTCCCCAACAAGCCCGCCGACCAGGCCCAACCCGAGTTTGCGCTCTACGACCCGACGGCTCACGCTGACGCCGACATCGACAACCCGCCACCAGAACTCGCGACCGCGCTCACGCCCCCCGCACCCGTACCACCGGCCCAGCGAGGGGTGTCGCGGCGCAGAATGCTATGGCTGGGCGCCGCTGGTATCGCCGCCGTGGGCGTGGCCATGGCCGGCAACAACGCCTTCGGCCCGCGCCGAGGGGGTACGTTCACGATTCCGGCGTCCGCCAAGGTGCTCGTGATCACCACCGAGAGCGGCGACGTGCAACTGCGCGCGGCCGTGGGCACGCCGGTGGGCGAGTGGTCCGACAAGCTCGCGCCGGGCGCCCAGACGCCCACCGTCATCATGGACGGTGACACCGCCCGCATCTCGGGCGACGGCCGCACCGACCTCACAATCGGCGTGGCGCAGGGCGTCGAGGTGCGGGTCGAGACCCGCAGCGGCGACGTCACCGGCAGCGACCTCACCGCAGCCGGGGTGACTGTTCAGACCGCCAGTGGTGACGTGCAGTTGAGGCTCAGCAGCGCCGGCGGGCAGGTGACGGTCAGCACCGCGTCCGGCGATGTGCAGGTGCGGCTGAGTGGTGCCCCCGAGGGGGTCACGGTCAGCACGGCGTCCGGCGACGTGAGCATCACGCTGCCGCAACCGACCGGCGGTGACGGCTACCTGGTGACCACGCAGACCGCCTCGGGCGACGTGGACGCCATCGCCTCCGACGGCCGTCGTCCGGTGACGGTGACCACTGCCAGTGGCGACATCAGCGTGCAGTACTGAGCGTTCCCGACAGGCGGATCAGCCCACGTAGCGCACCAGTCGATCGAGCCCCTCGTTGAGCTCGTCGGCGGTGCCGCAGAACGACAACCGCATGAACCTGCGCCCCTGCACCGGGTCGAAGTCGATGCCCGGAGTGAGCGCCACGCCCGTTTCGGCGAGCACCTGCGCGCACCACGCCTGCGAGTCGTCAGTCAGGTGCCCGATGTCGCACCAGGCGTAGAAGGCGCCGTCGGGCGGGGCGAAGCTGGTGATGCCCAGCTCGGGCAGCCGGGCCAGCAGCAGGTCGCGGTTGGCCGCGTAGCGGCGCACGTGCCCGTCCAACTCGGCGCGTGCGTCCGGCCCGAAGGCAGCCACGCCGGCCGCCTGCGAGATCGCCGGAGCGCAGATGGCCAGGTTGCCCTGCAGCAACTCGACCGGTCTGCGCAAGGCGTCCGGCACGAGCAGCCAGCCGACCCGCCAGCCCGTCATCGACTGGTACTTGCTCAGCGACCCCACCACCACCGACTCGCGGCCGAACTGCCAGGCGCTGTCGGTGGGCCGGTCGAAGCTGATGCCGTGGTAGATCTCGTCACTGATCAGCAGCACGTCGTTGGCCTCACACCACGCGCTGATCGCCGCGAGCTCGGAACGTTCGATGATCGTTCCGGTCGGGTTGGCCGGGCTGGCGATGACCAAACCCGACGGCTTCTCGGGTAGGCCCTCGAGCATCGCCACGGTCGGCTGGTAGCGCACCTCGGGCCCGCAGTCGAGTTCGAGCAGCCGGCAGCCGAGGCTGACGATGTCGTTGCGATAGGCCGGGTACCCCGGACGGGTGATCGCCACCAGGTCGCCGGCATCGAACGCCGCCAGCAGGGTGAGCAGAAAACCCCCGGACGATCCCGTCGTCACGATCACCTGATCGGGGTCGACCTCGATCCGGTACTGATCGGCGTAGTGACCGGCGATCGCCGTGCGCAGGGCCAGTGTGCCGACGGCCTCGGTGTAGCCGAGCGTGTCGGTGTGCAGGGCGTCGGCCGCGGCGCTCAGCACCACCTGCGTTGCCGGAGTCGACGGCTGCCCCACGCAGAGCAGTACGACGTCGTCGTGGGTGCGGCGACGCTGGGCGACGGCCTTGAGCACCTCCATCACATGAAAGGGCTCCACCCCGCCGCGCCGTGACGCAGGCCTCGGGCTCACTTCTTGCGCACCGCCCGCGAGAACCAGCCCACGACGGCGGCCACCACGGCGCCGATGCCAACACCGGTCGCGGCACCGATCACGTAACCCGTACCCATGCCCACTTTCATCGCCTTCTGCGCAACGGCCTCGCGCACCATCGGCACCGGCGGGTCGGCGAACTCCGCCGGCGCGTCGCCCACGTCGGCGGCCAGCGGCGAGCGCACCACGGGCCCGGCCTGCGCGGTGGCCATCCAGGCCGCGAGGTACAGAATCAACGTGGCGAAGATGTTGAAGAACAGCATCAGCACGATGATCGGGCCGAAGATCGACGCGGCCACGTTGCCCGAGAAGGTGCCCCAGATCAGGGTGGCGCCGTACTGCAGCACCGCAAGGCCGACAGAGCCCAGCGCTGATCCGATCAACCAGTTTCGCGTCGGTATGCGCCGCGGCGCCGCCGCCGCGTACAGAAAGGCGAACAGCCCGAATCCCACCGCCAGCGACACCGGCACCGGTGCGGCGTACACGGCTGCCCTGGCCAGGAAGCTGTCGGCGACGCCCAGCCAGCCCAGAATCAGCTCAGAGAAGGTGGTGGCCACCGAGGCCAGCGCGAACATCAGCAGCACGCTCACCAGCACCACCAGCAGGGTGCCCAGGTTGAGCAACGTCTCGGCGGCGATGTTGCCCTTCTTCTCAGGGTCACCGAGGTCGGCCCGCATCTGGGCGCGAATGGCGCTCTTCAGATTCGCCATCCACGAGGCGCCCGACCAGGCGAAGATGCCCAGCGAGATCACCGTGGTGGTGGCCCAACTGCTGAGCGCCCGCTCCATCACCGCGACCAACTGGTTGCCGATCGGATTGTTCTGAAACTGGTCGGTGATGAGCTGCCTGATCCAGTCGAGCAGGTCGGGTCGAAAGACGGTCAGCACCATGCCCAGCATCGAGAACGCGAACAGCAGAACCGGCACCAGCGACAGCACCGAGAAATAGGTCACTGCGGCCGCGAACTGATTGCCCAACCGCGCGGTGAACCGCTCCTGCATGCGCAGCAGGTGGGCGATCCACGGTTTGGCCTTGAGGTTCTCGATCCACTGCGGCACCGGGCGTCCCTTCGTCAAATGGGCCCGATCAGCCTAGCCGGACGCCGAGGCGGCGGCGCACACCGTTCTGGGCGGGTCTGCACGGTTTGTGCGGTGAGCACGCGACTGCCGCACTGGCGGCCCCGCCGCCGTCAGCCCGTGACCCTGATCGCGCGATCACTTGCCCGGCGGTGCTGAACCGGATCGCGACTTCCGTCGGGGGCCCATGCTCGAACCGCCTGAGCCCACGCCGCAAAGACATTGTGAATCTGACCCCCGTCTGGGGTGGTCCATTTCACACCATCGTGTCGGTAACGGTTGGGGTGGTGGGACCTTGGCGGCCAGCATGCGCACGCGCTCGAGCGCCGAATGGCGCTACCCGGGGGTTTCAACAAGCTCGATCAGCGGTGAGCTACGCGGCCGTACCCGAGGTCTCGACACGCTCGACCCACGGCTGAGCTACTCGGCGCAGCTCAGGTCTCGACGAGCTCGACCAGCGGCTGAGCTACTCGGCGTAGCTGTCGATGGGCGGGCACGAGCACACCAGGTTGCGGTCGCCGTACACGCCGTCGATGCGTGCGCTGGCCGGCCAGTACTTGTTGTTCGCCCCCGTGCCGATGCTGCCCAACACCAGCCCGCCCGGGTAGGCGGCCAGCCGGCGCGGGTACGGGTGCGGCCAATGGTCGGCGACCAGCCGGTTCTGGGTGTGCGGTGCGTTGTGCAACGGATTGTCGTCGGCCGGCCACTGCCCCGCCGCCACCGCGTCGGCCTCGGCCCGAATGGCGATCATGGCGTCGCAGAACCGGTCTAGCTCGGTCGCCGATTCTGACTCGGTGGGTTCGATCATCAACGTGCCCGAGACCGGAAAGCTCATCGTTGGCGCGTGAAACCCGTAGTCGATCAGGCGTTTGGCCACGTCGTCGACAGTCACCCCGGTGGCCTTGGTGAGCGGCCGCAAGTCGGCGATGCACTCGTGCGCCACCAGTCCGTCGGCGCCGGTGTACAGAATCGGAAAGGCGCCACCGATGCGTTTGGCGACGTAGTTGGCGGCCAGCACCGCCGCCTGCCCCGACTCGCGCAGCCCGTCGGGCCCCAGCATGGCGATGAAGGCGTAGCTGATCGGCAACACGCCGGCCGACCCGAAGGGGGCGGCGCTCACCGGGCCGTACGACGTGACAGGCCCCGCCTCGGCCAGCAATGGATGATTGGGCAGGTACGGGGCCAAGTGCTCGCGCACCGCCACCGGACCCACGCCGGGCCCACCGCCGCCGTGCGGAATGGCGAACGTCTTGTGCAGGTTGAGGTGGCTCACGTCGGCACCGAAGCGGCCTGGCTGGGCCAGCCCCAACAGCGCGTTGAGGTTCGCGCCGTCGACGTACACCTGGCCGCCGGCGTCGTGCACCAAGGCGCACAGTTGCCTGATGGTGTCTTCGTACACGCCGTGGGTGGACGGGTAGGTGACCATGATCGCGGCCAGCGTGTCGCGGTTCGCGTCGATCTTGGCGCGCAGGTCGTCCAGATCGACCGAACCGTCGTCGGCGGTCTTCACCACCACCACCTTCATGCCGGCCATCACCGCCGACGCGGCATTGGTGCCGTGCGCCGAGGCGGGAATCAGGCAGACCGTGCGCTGGTCGTCACCGTTGGCGAGGTGGTAGCTGCGAATGGCCATCAGGCCCGCGAACTCGCCCTGGCTACCGGCGTTGGGCTGCACCGACACCCGGTCGTAGCCGGTGACGGCGGCCAGCGCGGCGCACAGCCGATCGATCATCACCAGGTAGCCCTGCGCGTCGGCCACCGGCGCGAACGGGTGCAGGTTGGCGAAGCCGGGCAGGCTGATCGCCTCCATCGACGTGGTGGGGTTCAGCTTCATGGTGCACGACCCGAGCGGAATCATGCCGCGGTCGAGGGCGAAATCGCGGTCGGACAGTGCCCGCAGGTAGCGCAGCATCTCGGTTTCGCTGTGCCGGCTGTTGAACACCGGGTGGGTCAGATAGTCGATCACGCGGTCGTGGCCGGCCAGATCGCCCAGGGTCGCTTCGGACGGTGCGGCGACGCCGAACGCGGTGCAGACCGCCGCCAGATCGGCCTCGGTGGTGTCTTCGCCGACGCTGACGCCCACGTGGTCGGCGTCCACCAAGCGCAGGTGGACGCCGCCCTGGGCGGCGGCCTCGACCACGCCCTCGGCCCGGCCGGGCACGGCGAGAGTGAGGGTGTCGAAGAACGATTCCGACGCGAGCGGCGCGACAGGTGCCAGGGCCGCGGCGAGGCGTCGGGCCTTGTGGTGCACCTGTTCGGCGATGGTCCGCAGCCCGTGCGGGCCGTGGTAGACGGCGTAGAACGAGGCCGTCACGGCCAGCAGCACCTGCGCGGTGCAGATGTTCGACGTGGCCCGGTCGCGGCGAATGTGCTGCTCGCGGGTCTGCAGCGCCAGCCGTAGCGCGGGGGTGCCGTCGGCGTCGACCGAGAGGCCGACGAGGCGTCCGGGCAGCTGACGCTCCAGCCCTTCGCGCACCGCGATGTAGGCGGCGTGCGGGCCGCCGTAGAACAGCGGCACGCCGAAGCGCTGGGTGCTGCCCACCGCGATGTCGGCGCCCCACTCAGCGGGCGCGGTGATCATCGTGAGTGCCAGCAGATCGGCGGCCGCGATCACGGTGGCGTTGTTGTCGTGCGCGGTTGCGGCGATCGCCCGCAACTCATCAGCGCTGCGCAACGCCCCGTCGGCGCCCGGCACCTGCACCACGATCGCGAAGGCCTCGTGCGTCTGCAGCGCCTCGACCAGGTCACCGTCGACCACCACCACGTCGACGCCGGTCGCCAAGGCACGGGTGCGCACCACCGCCAGGGTCTGCGGCAGCACAGCCGCGTCGACCAGAAACACCGAGCCCTTGCGGGTCACCCGGCGGGCCATCGCCATCGCCTCGGCCACCGCGGTGCCCTCGTCGAGCAGGCTTGCCCCCGACGTGGGCAGGCCGGTCAGATCGCTGATCATGGTCTGAAAGTTGAGCAGCGCCTCGAGCCGGCCCTGGCTGATCTCGGGCTGGTACGGGGTGTAGGCGGTGTACCAGGCGGGGTTCTCGAGCACGTTGCGGCGAATCACGGGCGGAGTGATGGTGCCGTGGTAGCCGAGGCCGATCATCGCCCGGCGGGGACGGTTCATGGCCGCGTAGCCGGCGAGTTCGGCAGCGGCGGCCGCCTCGTCGAGCGCGGGTGGCAGGTCGAGTGCGTCCTGCAGCAGAATGTCGCCGGGCACGGCCGCCGCGGTGAGCGCGTCCAACGAGTCGAAACCGACCGCCTCGAGCAGTTTCTCGCGGTCGTCGCCTACGGCACCGATGTGACGGTTCGTGAAAACTGCCATGCGCGCTCCTGTAGTTGTGTTGGACGCCTCGTGAGCGTCTCACACAACCTATCTCAGCGTCGCTTCAGTCCCCCACATGCACGAGCCGGAGTGTGACCCCACGAGCAGGAGATCCCGGCGGCGTTCCTCCGATAATCGAGGCGGAGCTGTACCGGAGATCCCGGCGTGCGCCGGGACGACGCCTACAAGCCTGTTCGCGATCCGGGCATTGGCCGTGACGACGAGAAACTCAACCGGCGGCCCGGGCGCGTCGGCGCTGCGAGAGCTCGTCGGCACCGTGCGCCTCGGCTTGGGGCTCTTCGTGGACGCGTTCGCTGGGCAGAGCCGACAGGCTGCCTTCGATGTCGCGCCAGACGCCGCCCAGAGCGATGCCGAACATGCCCTGACCGCCGCGCAGCAGGTCGATGACCTCGTCGTCGGACGTGCACTCGTACACCGACACCCCGTCACTCATCAGGGTGACCTGGGTGAGGTCTTGCACGCCGCGGGCGCGCAGGTGGTCGACCGCGGTGCGGATCTGCTGCAGCGAGATGCCCGCGTCGATGAGCCGCTTGATCACCTTCAGCAGCAGAATGTCGCGAAAGCTGTAGAGCCGCTGGGTGCCCGACCCGCCGGCCGGCCGAATCTCGGGCACCACCAGGCCGGTGCGGGCCCAGTAGTCGAGTTGCCGATAGGTGATCTCGGCAGCACCGCAGGCCACCGGGCCACGAAAGCCGAGGTCTTCGGGCATCGGCGAGAAGTCGCCGTCGAAGAGCAGGTCCTGGGTATCCACGGGCTGTTCCGCCGCCTCGTCCAGACCGTTCACGTCGTCCGCCTTCGCTACCCAGGGTGTTCACCCGGCCGCGCCGGGTTGCTTGACCTGCACGACGCTAGAACCGGCGCGCTGCAATGGTCAACGACACGCCGCACTGGTTCTGCCCAGCCTACCAACCCTGAGGTTGTACCTCAGGGTTGCCGAGGGTACAGATTGAAGTCTCGACCAGCTCTCTCCGGGAGGGGCTCGACGAGCTCGAGCAACCAGGGTCTCGACCACAAGCCCAGCGAAGGTCTCGACAAGCGCGACCAACGCGGGTCAGAAGTCGTCGGGGTTCACCGAGTCGAGAAACTGCCTGAACTGCTCGACCTGGTCTTCGCTGGGCGGCTCCTCCTCGTCCTCGACGACGGGTACCACCCCGACCGCGTCGAGCACGGCCTCGGCCACCTTGATCGGCACGCCCGCGCGCAACGCCACCGCGATGGCGTCGGACGGTCGGGCGTTCACCGGACGTCCGTCGATGATCAACTCGGCGTAGAAGACTCCCTCTTGGTGGCCCACGATGTGCGCCACCGACACCTCGCCGCCCAGGGAGTGCACCAGCGCCAGCATCAACTCATGGCTCGACGGGTGATCGGGGTCGGCCTCTTGTAGCGCGGCGAGAATGCCGGCGGCACCGGCTGCGCTCATCCAGATTGCGAGCTGCCGATCCCCCTCGACCTCGGCGAGGATCAGCACCGGCGAGCCCTCGTCTTCGTCCAACCGAACCTCTACCACCGTCAACTCGCGCATCAGGGCACCTACTGGGGCATCGTCGATCGCATGATGGCGGCATGCGCGTGCATCACCAGTTGCATGACCTCTTGGGCCAGTTGCTGGGGTGATTGGCTGCGGCGCAGGTGCGGCGCGATGGCCTGTTCGATCAGCCCGACCTCGCGTTCGGCGGCCTGTTTGACCACCCGCAGGTGCCGGGCGTCCATGCCGTACGCGGCCAGCTTGCGAGCCGCGACGGCGACTGTGAGTGCGTCGCGTCCGTAGTAGACGGTGCCGCGCCGCGGGCTGACCAGCGCGTGTCGTTCGAGCTCGGCCAGGCTCGCCTCGGAAAGCCCGCTCAGCTCGAGCAGTTCTCGCCTGGTGACTCTGATCGGACGTTTCGCGCCCCGCTGCTGCGGCACGGCGCCGGCCGCATTGGGCAACGGCACCTCGATGGCCGCTGCCGCCCCGGTGACAGGTTCGAGCCGGGGCGGGTCCTCGCCGCGATCCATCGCCTCGAGATGCTCGCGAATCACCTTCAGGGGCAGGTAGTGCGACTTCTGCACGGTCAGGATGTAGCGCAGCCGGGCGATGTCGGACTCGGCGTAGCGCCGATACCCCGACGGCGCCCGCTCGGGCGCGATGAGTCCTTCACTTTCGAGAAAGCGGATCTTCGAGATGGACACATCGGGAAAGTCCGCCTTCAAAACCGAGAGAACCTGCCCGATGCTGCGTAGTCCGTAAGGCATGTGCCGTCAGTTCGTATGGGTGAAGAACAGCATGCGGAACTTACCGATCTGCACCTCGTCGCCGCGGCGCAGCGCGACCGGGCCGTCGATCAGGGTGCGGTTCACGTAGGTGCCGTTGAGGCTGTTCTCGTCCTCGACCCAGATGTGACCGTCGCGCCTGGTGAAACGCGCGTGGTTGCGCGAGACGGTGATGTCGTCGAGAAAGATGTCGCAGCGCGGGTGCCGTCCGGCCGTGGTGACGTCGGAGTTGACCAAGAACCGGGCACCGGCGGCCGGCCCCTGGCGAACGATCAGCAGGGCAGAGTTGGGCCGCAACTGGTTGATGGCCGACACGTCGTCGGCGCTGAGGTCTTCGCCGGTGATCTCTTCGGGGCTCTCGACCGCAGCAACGACCCGCGTGGTGTCACCGGTCGACTCGTGTCCGCCCGCCAGCGAGTGGCCGCAGTTGGTGCAGAAGTTGTTGGTGTCAGCGTTCTCGTGTCCGCAAGCGGGGCACCTGATCATCGGCCAGACCTTTCTGCACGAATGCCGGGTTGGGTTTGGTTGGCTTCAGGCTAAGCCAGAGGTTGACGGTTCGCCTACTCCCCCGCCAGTTCGGCGTAGGCGTCTGCATCGAGAGTGTCATCGAGCTCGGACGGATCGCTGATCTCGAGCTCGAACATCCACCCGTCGCCGTAGGGGTCTGAGTTGATCACCTCGGGGGTGGTGTTGAGCATTTCGTTCACCGAGGTGATCACGCCCGAGGCGGGCGAGAACACGTCCGAGACGCTCTTGGTGGACTCGACCTCGACGCACGCGTCGTCTTTGGCCACCTCTTCACCCACCTGCGGCAACGACACGTACACCACGTCGCCCAGGGCGTCCGCGGCGTATGAAGTGATGCCGACCCTGACGGTGGAACCGTTGCCACTGCGCACCCACTCGTGCTTGTCGGTGTACTTCAGATCCTCGGGAAACACGGCGGACTCCTCAACTACGGCACGGATGCTGGTTCGGGTGCAATGCACCCTGGCGCAAACACTACCCATAACGGGTGACGCGCACGCGCCCGTCGATCAGGCGGGCTTGGCGAACTTTCCGATCGGCGGGCTGACGACCGCCTCGATCGTCACCTTCGGGTCGCTGACGATGCTGACCGTGCCACCGACCCGCGAGTTCTGCACCTCGCTGACCAGGCCGCCCGAGAACCGCAGCGCCTCGGTGAGCGCGTGCGGCTCACCGATCACGTCGATCGAGATGGGAGCGGTGATGGTCTGGTCGTCGACCACGATGCCCCCGCGCCCGCTGGCGAACCAGGTGGACGCCACGACGCGAACGGTCTGATTGATCGCGATCACCTCGGCGCCCGCGTCGCGCAACTCCTCGATGGTGTTGAGCAGCAGTTCGGGGGTGACCTTGTGATTCGGATCGTCGATCACCACCCTGATGCCAGAGCCCTGTGCGGGAGCGGTGCCCCCGAGGATCGCCAGCACGTCGAGGCGGCGCTGTGCCTCTTCGCGCGCGACCCGTTCGCTGTCGGCGCCGCTCTGCAGTTGGCGCTTGGTCTCTTCGAGTTGGGCGATCTCGGCCTCCAGCCGACGGCTCTCGGAGTTCAGGTCGTCCAGCAACTGCACGAGATCGGCGCGCCGCATGGTGGAGTAGTCGGTCTGCTGGGCCTGGCTGCGCACCTGCATGGCCACGCCGAGCCCCAAGATCAGCAGGATCGCGGCGAACACCACCTGGGCGCGGCCGGGCTTGACGAAGTCTCGGACGAGCTCACGCCAGTCCACCGGCGGGCGAGGGTCGGAGCCGTCCGGCTGGTCGAGCTTGTCTCGCTTGTCGCGCTTGCTTTCGACAGGCTGGTCGAGCTTGTCGAGACCCTCGGCTTCGTCAGGCTCAACCGACT
>ERZ724512.970-NODE-970-length-13458-cov-4.871297_pt1 | contig 13458 bp, 16 predicted proteins | sample MGYA00376045_ERZ724512 | MGnify/ENA primary metagenome ERZ724512 (study PRJEB28724, sample SAMN07190883) | activated sludge metagenome | isolation source: activated sludge of sewage treatment plant in Hong Hong | place: Hong Kong | collected 2016-03-17 ... | reverse complement strand
GGGCGACAACTGTCCGTGCTCGTTGGCGAGTGCAGCTAGCTCGACAAGGACCTCGAGTGTGCCGGACACAGCTTGATGCTGAGTTAGGTTGCGTACTCGCTGTACTACACCCAAGTCCTGACTGGGTGTATCCCAACCCCGGAGCCCATCGCTGGCCGAATGCACCAGCTTCTGGGCAACGGCGTGTTCCTTGCAGTCGAAGTAATTCGAAAATGTACGCCGCGAAACCATTGCTTCAGCCACGATCTGATCGATGGTGGTCTGGTCGAAACCTTGTGTCTTGGTCAGGGAAAACGCGGTATCAGCCAACTTACGCGCCAGCACTTGTCGCTTCATCTCACGAAGGCCTGTTGCCATGCCAGCACTATTGCACGGAGCCATTGTCGGGATCATGTGGGCGTGAGATTCATTCGTCCTGTCGCAACTGAGTACCCTCCAAGTCCAACTTCGGTAGAAGTTCGTCCAGCCAACGGGGCAGCCACCAAGCAACTTCGCCAACGACCAACAATAGTGCTGGCATCAGGGTCATCCTGATCAGGAAGGCATCGATCAAGATGCCCACGGAGAGCGCGAAGCCGAACTGTCTAATCATGGTGTCGTCGGTGAGTACGAATCCCCCAAAGACGGACACCATGATCACTGCAGCAGCAAATACCACACGACTCGAATGCGAAAAGCCATCCACCACTGCTTGACGAGCACCAACACCTCGCACATGAGCTTCCCGCATTGAGGTGCCCAAGAAGACTTGGTAGTCCATAGCCAAGCCATAGAGAATTCCACTAGCCATGATCGGCAGGAAGCTGAGGATTGGTCCGGGGCGATCCAGCCCAACCACCCAAGTGAACCGCGCATCACTGAACACGAGTGACATCAGTCCCATGGTTCCAACGATTGTCAGCAGAAAGCCGGAAGTGGCAGCTATTGGTAAGAACACAGACCGGAACACCAGCAAGAGGACCAGCAATGAGAGTCCAACTATCACCACTAAGTAGGTCGGGATCGCGGCTGCCAGCACTTCTGTCAGGTCGATGTTCAGCGCAGATTGACCTGTAACCTCGAGCGGTTCTAGATCTGTCACGGTTTCTTGACGAAGATGCTTGACTAGCCTTTGCGTTGTCGGGTCAGTGGGGCCAGCATCAGGAATGACCTGAAAGATGGCCATGGATCGGCTCTCATTGGCACCTACCAACTTGACCGAGGCCACGTCAGAGATGCGATAAAGATGGGCTTGTGTCTGTAGCAACTCCGCTTGGCCCATTGCCTTCCCATCGGCTCGTCTGGCAACTACCGCAAGTGGCCCATTCGAGCCTGCCCCAAAACCTGTTGCCATCGCGTCATAGGTAATTCTGGCTTCTGATGCATTCGGTGCCACATCCCCGGCAGGCATACCAAGTCGGATGTCAGAGGCAGGGATCGCCAACAAGCCCAAGCAAGTTGCTATCGCGCCAACAATCAGGAGTGGTCGCCGCGAGAGCACTCGCGTCCACCCAGAAGCAACCCAGTGCGCCTTCTTCCCGGACCTCTTGATTTGGCTGGGACGCACTCGACTTTGCGAAAGGCCAAGCAAGGCCGGTATCGCTGTGATCGACAGCAAGACTGCAAGCACAACTGTGGTTGCGGCGGTCAGGGCCATGACGGTGATGAAACCGATCTGCAATGTGAGGAGCCCAAGCAGGGCAATCACCACAGTGGTTCCCGCGAAGAGAACCGCTGAGCCTGAAGTGCCCACCGCCTCAACCACTGACTCGCTTGGCAACTGCCCCTTCGCAAGGAGACTGCGATATTTGTGGATGATGAACAGCGCGTAGTCAAGACCGACTGCCAACCCGATCATCAGAGCCAGCGCTGGGGTCGAACTTGTCATGTCATAGTGCGCCGACAGCCCAAATGCAGCACCGACACCAAGGAATACGCCGGTCATTGCCGTCAGCAAGGGCAGCCCCGCGGCCACGATGGACCCAAGGGTGAGCCACAGAACCATCGCGGCGATGGCCAGCCCTACCAGTTCTCGCCCTCCTAGTGGCGGTTCGCTGGCCCGAAGTGTTGATGTTGCGGCCACGGTGAGGCCTTGCTGTGCAACCTCATCTCGCGAGATCCCCAGCAAATCATCAACGACATCTGCCGGTAGGTCAGAGAGCCGATCGCCCAACTGGATCGACATTGCTGCCACAGTTCCATCACGTGAAACCGCAACTGTGCGGAACTGCGCTTGCCCAACACGCAAAGGCCGAGCACTCGGGTCGCGCCCAAGTAAGAGCGTGTCCAACTCAGCCAAGACCGGCTCGGAAGCCACACTCACTGCCCGATTCACCTGGACTCTGGGATCTTGCAGTTTCTGCGGGACAAGCGCAGGTCCGCCCATCCCAATTGACGCCCCCTGGCTCTTGAGGACTTCAAGCTCCTCTACCAGTTGGGAGGCACCAATGATCATCCAACTTGGTTGGGATCGACTCAACTTGGCGCTTCGCTCAGCCAAGGCGAGGATCTGGCCCGCTGCCGGGTTCCCCAAACCCTGGAGCATCTCGCCATGCGCATGGAGATCGTCAGACATCAAAGTGAGTTTTGGCCTAAGCGAGTCTGCAACCTTCGCTTCCACTTTGCCTCTTATTTTGCTCTCCACAGCGTCCCGCTGTTTTGCTATGGCGGTTTCACGATCGATCACCAAGCCAGAAGCATTGACTTGTTCGAGCGCTCTTGCGATGGCCTCCTCACGCGCCGGCGTGTCAACTCTGGTTCCATCTGACGCAGTGAACACCAAATAGCCTTGGGCGCCATCGGCTTGTGGCAATTCATGAGTGATGCGATCCAGAGTCTGTTGGGAGGGGGTATCTCGGAGCGTAATGCCAGAAGAAATGTGTCGCGGCTGGGTCATGAGTAGTCCCGAAACAACCAGAACTAGCAGGCCCCACGCCGCCAGAGTCTGCCATGGGCGTCGGAAGGCTAAGGCCGCCAGCTTGGCCAGATACACCGACATCGGAGCCTTGTTGATTTTATTGCCCATTAGGCAAGACTACCTTATAGGCACTTTTTTGTTCAGAGTGACTTAGTCTCGATCCGTAAGTTCTCGGGTGGCCCGGAAGGCTCGGGTGTGGCTGAGCCATAGTGATACCGGCAGGCAGCAATGCGGACTTCTGAGTCGACGACCTTGTAGACGAGCCGGTGCTCGTCGGTGATGCGTCGCGACCAGTAGCCGGCTAAGTCGTGGCGCAGGGGCTCGGGTTTTCCGATGCCTTCGTTGCCATTGCGGGTGATGTCAGTGAGAAGAGTGTTGATTCGCTTGAGGACCTTGCGGCCCTGAGCTTGCCACCACAGGTAGTCCTCCCATGCGTTCTCGTCCCAGACCAGAAGCACCTCAATCGGCCTGGTGAAGCTCGTGCGCTTGGCCACGTCCTGCTTCGAGTCGCTCCATCGCGTCAAACAGCCGCCGCGCGTTTGCAGGGGACCGCATCAGGTAGGCGGTCTCCTTCAAGGACTCATAGTCCTCCAAGGACACGATGACGACGGGGTCATGACCGGCCCGGGTGATCACGACCTCCTCGCGGTCATTGGTGACACCGTCGAGAACCTCGGCGTAGCGGGCTCGGGACTCGGTGTAGCTCATGGTCTTCACGGCAAACCTCCTGTACAGAAAAGCGTACTTCGAAGGCGTCGCGTAGGCAAGCAGTGTCGGGCCAATATCCACTCTGCCGCCACGACGAGTGTGTCGAGGTCACCCCTGACGCAGTCCGCATCCGCAAGGTCGTCCTGGACCCCGGCGAGCGCAACCGCACCGCCGCCCGTCTACGCAAGGCCAACAAGAGCTGACCAAACACCCGCATCCCAAACTGGGATCGGGAGCCCGGCTCTCACACCAGCAACTCGAGGTACTTCCTACGCGCCTTCATCGCATGGATAAGTAGTTCATTTCCGCTGTCGAATCTCAGGACCGCGAGCTCCAATAGCCGGCCGTTCGGATCAAAGCCAAGACGTAGCTCCGCGATGGGTGGCTCCTCGGTTTCGGCGGACCGATAGACGGGATGCTCAGCAGCGTAAACGGCGTCATCCGGGTCGATGCCGTGCTTGAGAGCCGACGGGTGAACGATCACTATGCAACGTGAGTCCAGCGCCGGACCGCCTCACGGATCGCTTCCGACCGGGTCAGGCCATCATGCTCTGCCTTTGCAGTAAGGGCTCCCAAAAGTTCCTCATCCATCCGCACCGGGATGACCGCGCTCTCTCCCTCGAGGCCAGGGTTGAGTTTCGGTCGTCCTCTGCGCTTCAGGGTCTCCACGTCGTAACCCTTCTCAGCACGCTGGATCGCTTCATCGATCAACTGCTCAGTTACCGGCATCCCATTGATCGTCTCACCATCATGAACCTCAACCATGAATATTAATGTAATACAGGAGCACGCACGCAGCAACGGCTGCGGGTTGGCTACTTCAAGCACTGGTTGCCTTGCTAGCCAAGAAATTCAGCTCGACCTGTGCATTACCCCGCCATTTTCAGGCAATCCGGATCCAACTCCAGGTGCCAAGCCACACCCCTGCCCCACCAGCCACCAGATAGCCGAGCCACCAGATCGGCAGACTCATTGGGAGTTTGGGCATGAAGCGCCTTACAAAGCCACTGGCGATGATGGCGAGCACGGCAGGGGCAGCCATGAGCCAGAACAGCACTCCGCAGACCAGCCAGGCGGCCACCACGTCATCTCCGGCGAAGGCATAGACGAAGAAGTTCCATCCCAAAGAGCCAAACAACCCAGCCCACATGGGCAGGATGAGATTTGGTGCTCGCACCATGGCTGCAATCGACGTACCTACGATCGCGCCGAGGATGAGCACTGGCACAGCAACAGCAATCATCCAGCTGCCATCGGGGCATTGCTGAGCCGACACATATGGCCCACCCGTTGCGCACGCTCCGCCGACATCCATGACTGCGCGCATGGCCAAGTAGATCATCGTCACCGCTAGGGACATCACGGCAACGATCAGCAGCAACACCGGCGCCAGAATGGCAAACCGATTTCGCCACAGCGAATTGAAGGAATCATGGAGCACAGGTGGCGGTGGAGGGGACGAGACGGTAGCTGAAGAGTCCGCTGGTCCAGGTGCGGCGAATAGTCGATCAAGCTCTGCGCCGATGAACTGTAACTCGACATCGCTGCCTGATCTGCGCACGTTGTCGATGCGCCGGTCGCGGTCAGGCAGCGAAATCAGGCCGGCATCTGCAGCCCGCATGATCTTGATGATCAACTCTTCTCGCCTCGAGGATTGCTCGTTCATCAGGCACCCATCCCATCCATGCCGACAAGTCCTGGAGTCGGCGCACTAGCGTCAGCGCACAAGAGTCACCGCAAGGTGGCCAGGAGTTTGCTCAGCTCAGCTATGCCATCGTCACGAGCAGCCTTGGCGGCCACACTGATCATGTCCATGTCCATGAATCCATGGATCATCCCCGCATAGTCACGGTGTACGACGGACACTCCTGCATCGCGCAGAGCAGCGGCATATGAGGCTCCTTCGTCACGGAGCGGGTCGAACTCCGCAGTCAAGACCACGGCTGGCGGCAAACCCTCGAAGCGTCCGCGCAGGGGCGAGAGCGCTTCATCCTCGGGCAAGGCCGGGGCATAGTGGTTGATGAACCAAGCCATCGTCTCCATGTCGAGGAAATAGCCTTTGGCATTGTCGGTGCGCGAGGGATAGTCGCCGTGCACATCCACAGTCGGGTAGATCAGGAATTGCGCTGCCAAGTCGGGCACTGATTGTGCGGTTACGGCACTCAGATTGCCACCTGCACTGTCACCGCCCACTGCGAGGAGATCCGTGCCGCCAAACTGCGACAGTCGCGACTTGATGTCTTCGGTTGCGGCGACCGCATCTTCGGCCGCCGCAGGGTATTGGGATTCGGGAGCCAAGCGGTAGTCGACCGACACGACGCAGACATCGGCCCCCGTGCAGATGGCCCGGGCCATCGCATCATGGGTGTCGAGGTCTCCGATCACAAATCCGCCACCATGAAAGAGGGCCAGGGTAGGAGCCGCGGTCTCCCCCTTGGGGCGATAAACCCGTGCCGCCAATTTGCCTGACGCTCCCTCAACCACATCGTCGTCGATTGCACCAACTTCGACCAAGGTGTCAGGATTGCGCAGGTCTACACACATCGTGCGAAATGCCGTGCGCGCCTCGGCTGGCGTCATACTCGCCATGGAAGGGGTGGAGTTGACGAAGTCAAGGAAGTCCTTGAGCTGTGGGTCCAATGCCATGGCCACATCATGCCTCATCAACAGATGGAGGAATAGAAAAGACCCCGGGGATCACCCGGGGTCTTCTCAGTCGGTTGCTCACGCAGAGGCAGCGGCCTTCTTGGCAGCCGGCTTCTTGGCAGGAGCCTTCTTGGCGGCCGGCTTCTTGGCAGCAGGAGCCTTCTTCGCAGCGGTCTTCTTCTTGTCTGCAGCAGACACGGCGCGCTCACGACGAGCAACGGTGGAGTCTTTCTGCAGGTCGGTGAGGGTCTCGACGGAGTCCTCGGTCACCTTGCGAAGAGCAGCAACAGCCTTGACGCCGTCCTTGCGGAAGGCGGCATAGAGCTTCTCGCCACGCTCGGCCAGGTCACCGTAGGTCTTGAAGCCGTCAGCGACAGCGGTCTCGACCTGCCCGCGAACGGTCGTGGGGTAGGCAGCAGCGTCCTTGCGGAAGTCAGCCACGATGCCCTCGAAGCGAGCCTGGAGGCCCTTGGCGTCCTTGGTCAGGTCCTCGACGCGGCTCTTCGCAGTCTCCTGCAGCTTCGCAGGCTCGAGCTGGGCCTGCACCTCAGCGAGGCGAGCCGCAGCCTTGGCCTGCTGGTCGCCAGCGAAGTTGACCGTGTGTACGACGGCCAGCTCAGCAGCGCCGGCAGCCGCGAAGAGCGACTTGAGCGACTCGGTCTTGATGGTCTCAGCGTTGACAGGGGTCTTAGCCATTTCAATCACTTCCTTCTTCGCTCGATTTTGTCGAGCGTTTGGTGGTTTTGGTCTTCTCGGACTTGCTTGACTTGCCAGCTTTGGTGTTGGCAGGTTGGGAGGCCTCGACCCTCAGCGCGGACCCGTTTCTCGACTCTGGCACCGACGGATCAAGCTCCAAGGCGCTGGTGTCGCCCGAAGTTGCGTTGGTGGCCTGGAAGGCGTGATAGACGTCGAGGAGTGCCTGCTTTTGGCGTTCACTCAATGACACATCACCCAAGATCGCGAGCTCCACGGCTCGAGACTCGGTCGTCTCGGCGCTGAGGATCCCGGCTTGCACATAGATCTGCTCGGCAGAGATGCGCAAAGCCTTCGCGAGTTGTTGCAAGACATCGGCCGATGGCTTGCGCAATCCGCGTTCGATCTGACTCAGATAGGGATTGGAGACCCCCGTCTGCTCGGCCAACTGACGCAAGGTGAGCTCGGCTGCCACCCGCTGCTCTCGCAGGTAGTCACCCAGTGAGCCAACGGCTGATTCAACCGCTGTCCCCATCTTGGTCTTCTTGGCCATGACTCCAGTTTGCTAACTATTGCAAGCAAAATCAACTCAAGCGCGCGTGAGTGCCATCACAATGGGTCTTTCAGGCCTGCTGGGCCGGGCTGATTCGACTGCGGAGCTGAGCCCGCGTCAGTATGCGCCCTTGCTGCCAAACACCGCAGAGAAGGTGCGCAGCAAGATCGAGAGGTCCTGAAACATCGACCAGTTGTCGACGTAGTACAAGTCGAGGCGGATCGCCTCTTCCCAAGACAGATCCGAGCGACCCGACACCTGCCACAGGCCGGTCATGCCTGGGCGTACGGCGAGCCGACGTCGCGCGAAGTCGTCGTACTGGGCGACCTCTCGACCCAGTGGTGGCCTAGGGCCAACCAAGCTCATGTCTCCACGCAACACATTGAACAACTGCGGCAACTCGTCGATGGAGAAGCGCCGCAACCAAGCGCCAGGCTTGGTGATGCGCGGATCGTTGTCCATCTTGAACAGCCCACCCTCATAGCCCTGCTGCTCATGCAACTCCGCCAAGAGCTCTTCAGCATTGGTGACCATGGTGCGGAACTTGAGGCACTCAAACTCCTTGCCGTCCCGGCCGGCTCGGGGCTGCTTGAAGATCACGGGGCCGCGATCATTGAGCCAGATCCGGATTGCAGCAAAGGCGAAGATGGGGCTGAATGCGATGATCAAGGCCAGTGCCCCGAAGAAGTCGAAGCTGCGCTTTGCCCAACGGATCGCACGTTGTCCGCGCGGCTTGTCGATGTGGATCAACGGCATGCCACCAACCGGACGGAAGCGCACCCGCTCGTTGGAGACGTCGGTGACACTGGGCGCAACCATGACCTGGATGTCTTCGTTTTCAAGATCCCAGGCGACTTGGCGCAGTTGGGTAGCCGAGTCGAAGGCCCCACCGGCAAGGAAGACGATGTCTGCCTGAGCGATCATCGCAATCTCAGCCACTGCTGCTGCATCACCGAGCAGTGAAATTCCTCCACTCGTCTCCGACTTACGTCCGCAAGTTGGGAGTACGGCGCCAATGACGTTGTAGCCAAGCCAAGACTCGCGCTTGAGCACTCCGCCCATTTCATCAACATGGCCCTCGGTGCCGACGATCACGACTCGATAGCCCAAATGACCCATGGCGCGCGCACGCTGGATCAACTGCCGCATCACATAGCGCGAGAGGAGCAGCAGGACTGCCCCCAAAGTGAAGGCGATCAAGAAAAAGCCTCTGGGCACTTGCTCCTTGGCCAAATAGCTGACCAACCCGGTCAGCGCAGCGGCGACGCCACTGGCATAGAGCACCCGCTTGTATTCATCAACGCCAGCTCCAAACACGTCACTGCGATAGCCGCCCATGATCCAGGTGACCGCAAGCCAACCGGCCAGGATGGTGGGGGCATAGATGCCCAGCCGATGGCCGGCATCAAATCCCGGGACCTGCCCCGGCATGTGGATGCTGTTGCGCCAAGCGACGGCCAAGAGCAGCGAGACCGTGATCACCACGATGTCGACCAAGGCCGTGATGAACGGAAGAAGTCGAACGACCCGATTGCGGGTGCCGGTAGCAACTTGATTGCCCTGCTTGGCTGCCTCAAGAGCAGCGGGGCGGACGACTCCGTCTTCGGAGATGCGCTGAGAGGGCAGGCTCACGCTGCGGGTGGCGTTGTTCACACCCTGCAAGTCAGTCAACCAACTCACTGCACCGCACCTTCCTCCCAGTAGTCGCGACGCCTACACAGGGAATTACGACAGATTGGTGGCCTTGGTTACAACGGAATGCGCAAGCGGTCTAGCCCAATCATCGTCGTGATTCAGCTATTCCCGATTGGGCAGTCTCCATGCAGCCGCGTTGTTGTCGAAGGCTGGCAGCCCTCTTGTCTGCCGAATGAAACCCCATGCCAATGGGCCCAGCAGCAACATGCCAGCACCAATGATGCCCACCCACTCGGGAGGTACGCCGAGCATTTTCAATCCTGTGAGTGTGAGCACGATCACAATCCCCCGCCGGATCACTGACTGCGACACCCAATTGGCCATCCGGGCCCCCAGGAAGGTGCCCGGCGTACCCCCCAAGATGAGCGGGATCAGCACGGCCCAGTCAATGCCTTGCGCAACAACATGACCCACCGCGGCAGCAAACACCAAGGGCACGGCTTGCAGCAGATCGGTGCCAACCAACTTCACGGCCGACAAAGTGGGATAGATCAATAGCAGCGCAACCATGATCAGTGACCCAGAGCCGACAGAGGTGATCCCCACCAGCAATCCGCCTACTGCACCCACGAGCAGGGTCGGGATCAACTTCACCTGCGGGTCCGCCTCGATCACCTCATTGCCAGCGGTCACGTGCCGCAACTGGAGATACATGCGCAAGGCATAAGTCGCGGCCGTGAACAACAGCGCACAACCGATCGCAGTCAGCAAGAACTCCTGTTGGCGCTCGTCGTCGCCCATCGCCCTGACGATGAATCCACCAGCGAGAGCAAAGGGCACCGAGCCCGCCACCAACAGGCCAGCTAGTTTGAGATTGGGCGACCCACGCCTCCAGTGCACGGCAGCACCCACTGACTTGTTGACGCTTGCGGCAACCAGGTCATTGGCCACAGCAGCAGTCGGGGGCACCCCGAGAAAGATCAATGCCGGTGTCATCAGGGCACCGCCACCCATCCCGGTCAAGCCGACGACGATGCCGACGCCAAAACTGACGAGCAGCACCGACAGGGCGGCCATGGTCAAGAGATCAGCCATTGGCTTGGGCTCCTTGTTGCGTAAGTGATATCGGAAGTACAGCGAGCACGTCTTCGAGCGCGTCCTCGATTGTGCGCCCCTCGGTGTCGACAACCACATCGGCGTCATCGGGGGCCTCGTATGGACTGCTGATCCCGGTGAACTCCGGGATCAACCCTGCTCTCGCCTTGGCGTAGAGGCCCTTGCGATCGCGCCGCTCGCACTCCGCAAGGGAAGTGGCCACATGCACCAGCACAAACTGCCCACCCGCCTTCGCGACCATTCGTCGTACGTCTTGACGCGTCGCGTCGAAGGGCGCGATGGGCGAACAGATCGCGATCCCCCGATGCCGGGCGATCTCTGCGGCCACCCAACCGATCCGGCGGATATTCGTCTCGCGATCTGCCTTGCTGAAGGTGAGCCCTTCGCTGAGGTGTCGGCGTACGACGTCACCGTCGAGGCTGGTCACTGTGTGGCTGCCGTCTTCAAGGATCAGATCGTGCAAGGCTCGCGCCAAGGTCGACTTGCCGCTGCCCGAAAGGCCGCTGAAGAAGACCACGAGCCCACGCTCGTCGGCCTCTGGCTGATCTTGGGCAAGCACCGCAGCCACTACGTCGGGCAACTCACCGACTCCCGCGAGGCCCAGCACCTCCCCTGAGGCGAAGGCCGCAACGACCTCTTGACCAAGGTCGTGATCGATCTCCGCGTCACCGTGGCTCGCGAAGGGCACCGCAACGACATGAGCCTCATTGGTCAGCAGGTCAGCGGCAGCCAGAGTCGCTCGGATCAGCCCGACGGGGGTCATGCCTTGCGGGGTGTCGGTGCCACACAAGGCCAAGAGCACCACCGAGCGTCCGCGTGCCGTCTCATCGATCACGGCAATGTCGGTCTGGGTGATCGGGCCGACAACCGGCACGATCAATGCCTCCGGGTAGGCCTCGCGAGTCTGCTTTGGCGTCAGGTGTAGGCGCCGGAATGCGCCGTACGCCGGACTCGCCACAGAGCTCAACGAGCCGTCTGCGGCCATGTGGGCCAGCGGCAACCCCTCGGGGTCGACCAACTCAAGCCCCTGCGAGGCATCAACCCCTCCAGGGATGTCGAGGGTGATCAGGTCGTCAAAGCGATCGCGGGCGCCATACGCCCCCACCAGCAGCAACTCCAGATCATCCAGCTCACGCGGCGTCGGGCACAACTGCGGCAACTGCATGCGCCAATCGTGCCAGATTGGTCGAGATTGGCCCTTGTCGGTTTACCAAGCGCGCTTGGTAAACCTGCACGTTCAATGGGTTGCAACCCATTGAACGTGACAGTTTCCCGTTGAACGTGAGGGCCTGAACACCTGTGTATGACACAACTCGCGTCAGCGAGCCGCCCGTCTCGTACGACGATGCGCGCGGCGCGGGCAGCAAGTGCCTCGCTGTGGTCCGGCAGGCGGGCAGGAGTCAGACGCGACCGTAATCGTCTTCGTGGCGAATGATGTCGTCTTCGCCGGTGTAAGAGCCGAGTTGCACTTCGATGATCACCATGGTCTCCGAGCCAGGATTTGCCAGCCGGTGTTTGGCGCCAACAGGGATGTCAACTGATTCGCCCACAGAAATCGTCTTCACGACGTCATCGATGGTGCATTCGGCGATGCCAGTGACCACGGTCCAGTGCTCTGCGCGATGCCGGTGGCTCTGCAGTGAGAGTCGCGCTCCGGGCTTGACCACGAGGCGCTTGACTTGGAAGCCGTCGCCAACATCCAGGATGTGCCACGACCCCCAGGGTCGCTCATCCGATTCCAGACTCATGTGGCTGCTTCCTCCCAGACCGAGCTTGATCAAGCCTACGTGCATCTAGCCCCTGCCCGCAGGCGGATCGAAGTACGGACCGGATCAAATCAAAGTTTCGGACGCACATGCAGGCCGACCTCAGGGTCGACCACAACCTCTTGGGCTGCTGCGAGTCCGTCCACGACCAACGACGCATCAATCGAAACGTTTCGTTTCAGGAGCGCGAGCCCGATCGGTCCAAGCTCGAAGTGCCGGGCCGAGCTGCCCATGGTGCCGACAGCGCGGCCGTCCAACTCGATTGGCGCACCGGCTTCTGGCAGTCGATTGGCCGAGCCGTCGAGGTGCAGCAGGGTCAGCCGACGCGGCGGGCGACCCAGCGTGTGGATCCGTGCCACCGTCTCCTGACCGCGATAGCAACCCTTGTCCAGATGCACGGCTGCAGGGATCAGGCCGAGCTCGTTGGGGATGGCCCGATGGTCGGTGTCAACGCCGAATCTCGGCTCGCCTCGAGCGATCCGCAGGGCGTCGTAGGCCCAACGCCCAGCAGGTGGACCAGCAGCCTCGGCGTAGGCCGGCAACCGGTCTCGCTCGAGTACGTCGTAGGTGCCGCCGCCCGTCGGCCGCCAACACACGGCCTGGTCGGTGAGCATGAAATCCACCCGGAGCATGAATTTCATTGAGTCCAAGAAGCTCACCAATGCTTCTGCGGCACCAGGCTCGGTGTGAGCCACGAATGTCTCGCCGTCATCTGCCCCGACGAACTCGTGCTCCACGTGCCCTTGAGGCGACAAGATCAAGGCCTTGGTGGCCCGCCCCGGCTCAAGACCGTCGAAATATTGGGTGGTCATCGAATGCAGGAAGTTCAGCCGGTCTGGGCCGGTGATCGTGAAGACCTCTCGATTGGACAGGTCGACGAAGCCATTGCCTGCAGCCAAGCTGCGTTGCTCGACATTGAATGATCCGTAGTGCGCGGCCACCCCCGTGTCGACCCCGTCTCCGGCAACTGCGCCGGGCAGATCAAGCAGGGGGCTGCTCAACTTGTTCATGGCATCCAGTCTGACACCAACCAAAGATGGTCAGGTGGCCGTAGTCGGGTTGGAAGCTCTTGCCATCAACGAGGCCACCCAACGCCGCTTCCAGTTCCTTGCGACTGACGCTGGTCTGGCGACCACAATCGCGGCAGATCAGGTGAGCGTGCTCTTCACCAGTTGCGGAGTGATAGGTCGGCGCCCGATCAGACAGATGCGCATGTCGCACCAGCCCCAACTCGTTGAGCACTTCAAGTGACCGATAGACGGTGGAGAGATTCACCGAGGGCGAGGTACGGCGTACTTCGGCGTGCACTTGATCAGGGGTGGCGTGGCCGAGGTTTTCGACCGCCTCAAGGATCATCGCGCGTTGTTTGGTGAGGCGATGCCCGCTGGCTCGCAAGCGCTCCTGCCACTCGGGCTGGGTCATGGACTTCGGACTACTGCCCGCGC
>ERZ724512.967-NODE-967-length-13481-cov-4.694175_pt1 | contig 13481 bp, 11 predicted proteins | sample MGYA00376045_ERZ724512 | MGnify/ENA primary metagenome ERZ724512 (study PRJEB28724, sample SAMN07190883) | activated sludge metagenome | isolation source: activated sludge of sewage treatment plant in Hong Hong | place: Hong Kong | collected 2016-03-17 ... | reverse complement strand
ACCGAGCAGCGCCTTCTGCCTGGCCTCGGCACCGGGCAGGGACTCTGGCGGATCAAGGACAGGTCGTTCGTCGTGCAGCACCAGCTTCACCCCGCCGAGCTGCGCGCTTTCGACACCACGGCCCGGATGACAGACAAAGTTTAAAGTTCGTCGAACTATTGAAGGTTTTCGCCGGAACTTGAGTACCCGATGCTCCCTCAGACTATCCCGTAGTCAAAGTTCGCGGAACCCGTCAGCCCGACGAGCGAACGTCTTCCCGCGACAAGCTCGACTCTTGCCGATAGGTCAGTGAACACTGTACGGTCAGTGCATGCTGACTCTTGCTTCGCGGGTGGACGTGATGAACCGGCTGGGCCGGGCGATGGCCGATCCCACCCGCTCCCGCATCTTGCTCTTCCTGCTGAACGAGCCGGGGTATCCGGCGCAGCTCGCCCGCGAGCTGGATCTGACGCGCACGAACGTGTCGAACCACCTCGCCTGTCTGCGCGGATGCGGGATCGTGGTCGCCGAGCCCGAGGGCCGGCAGACCCGCTACGAGATCGCCGATCCCCACCTCGCAGCCGCGCTGACGGCCCTGGTTGACGTGACCTTGGCGGTCGACGAGAACGCGCCGTGCATCGACCCGGCCTGCACGGTCCCCGGTTGCTGCACCCCGGAGGAGGAGAAGTGACGACGGCGGTGCTGACTCCTTCGCGGAGCGGAGTGCTGCGGCGGCAGATCAGGATCGTGGTCGCGATCACGATCACCTGGAACGTCATCGAGGCGGCGGTCGCTCTCGCCGCCGGTGGTACCGCGTCGTCAGCCGCGTTGATCGGGTTCGGCCTGGACTCGATCGTGGAAGTCCTCTCTGCCGCGGCGGTGGCCTGGCAGTTCGCCGCTCCCGATCCCGAGAAGCGCGAGAAGGTCGCGCTGCGCGTGATCGCGGTGTCCTTCTTCGGCCTTGCCGCCTACGTCTCGGTCGACGCGACCCTGTCGCTGACGGGTCTGCGAGACCCGGAGCATTCGACGGTCGGGATCGTGCTGGCCGCGTTGAGTCTTCTGGTGATGCCGTTCCTGTCCTGGTTTGAGCGGCGCACCGGACGCGAACTCGGCTCCGCCTCCGCGGTCGCGGACTCTAAGCAGACCCTGATCTGCACCTACCTCTCCGCCGCCTTACTCGTTGGACTCCTGCTCAACAGCCTGCTCGGATGGGCGTGGGCGGACTCCATCGCTGCCCTGGTGATCGCTGGCTTCGCCATCCGCGAGGGCATCGAGGCATGGCGTGGCGATGCGTGCTGCGCCGCGCCCGTCGCCGTCCTCACCGGAGAACGCGAGCCTGAGCATTGCGACGACACCTGCTGCAAAGCTCCTTAGCCACTCTCGGGTTCACGCCCACTGACGATCCCTCAGCCAGCGCGACGAACCTTCACCAACGGTGATCGTTCGTCACCCATCGCCTTTGACTTCGGAAGCCTTGTGCCACTTGGGAAGTAGCCCCATTAGCATGTCGGACCCCGAGTCGGAACCTGAGTGCTCACGGCTGGTTTCAGCATAGTTGAGGGCGCGGGTTTCGGGAACCCGTTGTCCCGCGTCTTGCTCAGTGCTGCGCCTTGGCCCGGCGTTCAGCTGCGGCCGCGTCGAGGTGCGGGCGGGCCTGCCAGGTGATGAGCGCGAAGAGTGCGCCCAGGATGCCGAGTGCGACGAGCACGAGCGCGACAGCGGGTAGGCCGATCGCCGCGCCGAGCGCCCCGGCGAAAGGGTAGGTGATGAGGAAGCAGGCATGCGAGAGGGAGAACTGCGCGGCGAACACGGCGGGCCGGTTCTGCTCAGTGCAGTTACGGCGCAGCAGACGCGCGGACGGGGTGAGAATCGTGGAGGTCCCGGCCCCGAGCAGTACCCAGAGCGCCAGCAGTGTAACCCATTGGGATGTGCCCTCTAACCAGGCGATGGTTCCGGAAGTTGCGAGCAACAGGAACGGCAGGGCGACGCCGCCGGTGAGCATCACGCGACGATCAGGGAGGGAGTCGAGCAGCTTGGGCATGCCGAGCGCGACGATCATGGAGCCCAGACCATAGGCACCCAGGAGGAGCGCGACGTCGATCTGGGGACGGCCGAGGTCGCCTTGGACGAGGATGACGGTGTTCACGATGACCATCGCGGTCGTGGTTGCGACAACGAGGTTCAATCCCATCAGCCCGCGCAGTTCGCTATTGGCCCAGAACGCTTGTGCCCCGCGGGTGAGGCGGTTTAGGAACGGCGCAGGTGCTGGGGGCTCGATGTGCGGGAAGCGGGATGCGATCACGAGGATCGCGGAGGCGAGGAACCCGACCACGGTGCCGACGAAGAGGTTGTGGAAGCTGACCACAGTCAGCAGCACGGCGGCGAGCATCGGGCTGACCAGCGACTCGAGGACATATGCCAGGCGCGAAAGCGACAGCGCCCGCGTATACTCGCGCTCGTCCGGCAGCACGGAGGGGATCACGGCCTGGAACGCGGGCGTGAACGTCGCCGAAGCCGACTGCAGCAGGAAGATCAGGAGGTAGATCTGCCACGCCTCGGTTACGAACGGCAACGACACCGCCACCCCCGCCCGGATCAGGTCTGCGCCGATGAGCACTTGCTTGCGGGACAGGCGCGCGACGAGCGCGGTCGTGACCGGGGAGACAGCGACGTAGGCGACCATCTTGATCGTCATCGCCACCCCCAGCACTATCCCGGCATCCCCGCCCGCGATCTCGAACGCGAGCAGACCCAGCGCGACGGTGAGCAGGCCCGTGCCGAGCAGGGCGATGATCTGCGCGCTGAACAGCTTCGCGTAGGTCGGGTTACGGAGAACGGCAAGCATCAGGGTGGGTCAATCGGTTCAGGGAGGAGGACGCCGGGTTACTGCTGGGCGGCGTGGTGGTGGGGCGGGATCTGCCCGTTCGCGACCGCGTGCTCGGCCTGCTTGATCGGCTCGGCCACCAGAGCGACGGCGCGCTCGTCGGCGAGCCGGTAGAGCACGCTCGTGCCCTCCTGCCGGGTCGTGACCATCCGCGCCATCCGCATCCGGGCCAGATGCTGCGACACCCTCGAGGGCTTCTTCCCCACGATCTCCGCCAGCGCGTTCACGGGCAGCTCGTCAGCCCGCCAAAGAGCGAGCACGATCTGCTCGTGATCGCCGCGGTCATGCGCGTGCCTGTCGGGGTGCGCCTGCCCGTGGGCGTCCAGGTGCGGATGCGCGTATGGCGCGTGCGCGTGGGCAGCATCCTGTCCGTGGTCGTGGATGTGTGCGGTCATGGCTGATCCTGATTCGTCTGCTGGTGGTGGTGAGGCGTGCCGCCCAGGGTGTGCTCGGCCTGGAAGATCGCGTCCGAGACGAGCTGGGAGGCATGCTCGTTCTCCAACCGGTAGAACACCCGCTGCCCCTCCTGCCGGGTCGCCACGATCCGCGCCAGACGCAGCTTCGCCAAATGCTGCGAAACCGCCGCCGGGGACTTGTCCACCACCTCGGCCAACTGGTTCACCGGCAGCTCGCCCGCCTGCCGCAACGCGAGGATGATCCGCACCCGGGTCGCGTCCGCGAGCATCCCGAACACCTCCACCGCAAGCTCGACATACTCCGAATCCGGATCGAGCCCGCATACCTGCTTATCTGCGTCCATACGCAGATTATTGCACACTCCTGACTGCTCAGGATGTGAGGTCAAGAAGCGATACGCACCCGCGCCAACTCGGCCGAAGCGCACGAATCGCGAGGATCACGTGCGAATCCGAGTTCGCCGTTCTTCGCCGCGCACCTCCCGACATGAAGCACCTCGGGAAGCCATGCCGATTCGAAATCGCGGCAGTTGGGACGATCTCGCAAACTCCGACTGGCTCCGGTCGGAGGCATGACGGCCATGCCTGGCAATGATTGGAACGAGGTTCGGGATCAGATCGCTCTCGGCCGCGCGCTGGACGCCTTCGAGGCTCACGTGGATCGGGAGGCCACACTTGGCGGGCTACTTCTCTCCGAACCGTTGTTCTCGGTGCGCGATGGGGAGGTCGGACTCCTGACGCCCCAGGAGCGGGTCGTCGTGGTCGAGGTCAATGGAGAGAGCGGCGGGCGGGCACTGCGGGCAGGGCCGTTGCGGGAAGGACCATTCGAAGCGCGGGTACGGAACACAACCGACACCGCAGGCGCGGCACGCACACTCGGCATGAGCGAGACCGAGGCTGAGCAACTCCTGTCCCACCTCGAGCAAGCCGTACGAGCGGGAATCACCGCCTACGGCCAGGCCACAGAGGCTTTCGACCGCGAGCAGCAGCGACTAACCTGCAACATGAATGCGCTCAACGATGGCCTGGAGCGCATCGTTCGCGTCTACAGCGAGCACGTTCATCTGGAATACGAGGACCCCGAGACCTTCGGGGGTGGGCACTACGTGCTGTATCCGATCGAGAACAGCGACGCCCGCTTCGCGATCGAGGAACGCTACACGGGCACCGACTGGTCCGACCCTGATCGTCTGCCGACTTCCTGGGCATGGCGTGCTGAACGCACGGCACGGCGAACAGACGGCACTTATGGATGGCGCGTCTCCGCGCGCGGCGCAGTCGATTCGGACGACGCGGCGACGCTGCTCAGGCAGGCCGAGATCTGGGCGAAGCGAACCCGCAACGCTGCCCAGCACGCCGTATCGGTTCGGCGTGATGCGCCAGGTCGCCCATCGCCGGACGCACCCCGCTTGTGATCCAAACGGGTCCAACGGCCCCGTAGGAGCGTCGAAGCCAAGATCGTCGCTGGTCGCGTCCGGGCTCACCTCGGCGACATGAGGAAACCCGAGCCTGAGTCTGTCCCGGTGTCGATCCCGCACGTCGTGCTCGACGTGCACGCAGACGGCACGCTCACTGCGACGCTTGACGGTGCGCCGTTCTCACCGCCCGAGGGTGCGCCGGCGTGGCTGCGATCGTCGTTCCCGGAGATCGTCGACCTGGCCAGCCGAAACCGCGTCATCCCTGTGCGGGTGGAGGTTCGCGAAGCCGATGGGGCGGTGTTCACCGACTTCATTCCCTCCAGGCCGCATCGCACCTCCGAGAACACGCCGCAGGCCGCGCCGAAGCGTGCGGCCGTGCCGGTCTTCCACACCGTTGAGGGGCCAGGGTTCGTCCCTGGCGAGGATGTCGCGGTCGCGATCATCACGGGGCACACTGACGCCGCGCACACGGGTATCGCCCGCGCGCTCATCGACCCCACGCACCTCAGCGCGGAGAACGCGGGCGGCGGCGTGGAAGTGCTGCTGTTCGGGCGGGTCTCCGGCACGACGATCGTACGGCGGGTGCCGTGAACGAGGGCCGGCAGACCGGCTCGTTCGGGGCTGAACTGACGAACCTGGCAATGATCGGCCTGGTCGTGCTCTTCGGCGTTGCGCTCGTGCTGCGTGGGGCAGGGTCGATTGCGGCGTTTCTGACCGGCACCGCGCAGCCTGCGGCCGGCCCGGCGTCCGGGGTCGCTGTGCTGTTCCGGCCGGGCGACCCCGCCGCGGCGTTGGAGGCGGCGGGCCTGAATCCGGTCGTCTACTGGGTCGTCGCCACGCTTCTGCTGGCGGCCCTCGTCGCCGCCGGCATGTGGGGGTGGACTCGGCTGCGGCGACACGCCCGCAGGATCGAGACCGACCCGCGACGGATCGCGGGGACGGCGACGAAGCACGAGGTCGCCAAGGCCGCGTCCAGTGCGGCGCTGCTGAAACGGGCCGGCACTCTGCGGCCTTCGCTGGAATCACCGCGGCCGCACGATGTCGGCTACCGGATCGGGACGTCCAAGGGCAGCGAGGTGTGGGCGTCGGTCGAGGACTCGATCCTCGTGATCGGCCCGCCGCGGAGTGGGAAGTCGCTGCAGATCCTGGTCAACGCGATCCTGGACGCGCCTGGCGCGGTCGTCTCGACCTCGACGAGACCGGACAACATGACCGCCACCTTGCGGGCGCGGCAGAGGGTCGGGCCGGTGGCCGTGTTCGACCCGCAGCGCCTGGCGGAGGGGCTTCCGGCCGGTTTGCGGTGGTCGCCGATCAGAGGGTGCGAGAACCCGCAGACGGCGATGATCCGCGCGGCGGGCCTTGCGTCCGCGACCGGGCTCGCTGGGGGCGGCGTCGATGGCGGCGGGTTCTGGGAGGGCAAGACGCGCACGGCGCTGCAAGGGTTGCTGCACGCGGCTGCGCTCGACCATCGTCCACCGAGCGAGCTGTTCAGATGGACCCTCGATCCGACGGCGGCGGCGGATGCCGTGGCGATCCTGGTCAACAACGCCGGGGCGGCGCTGGGGTGGGCGGAGTCGCTGGAGGCGATGATCGACGCCGATCCGCGCACGAGGGACAGCATTTGGCAGGGCGTGAGTCTGGCGCTCGGCGCACTGGCCGACCCGCGGGTGCTCGATTCGGTCAGTCCGGGCGAGGGCGAGAGCTTCGACCCGGCCGCGTTCATCCGCGACTGTGGCACCCTGTTCCTCCTGGCGACGGGCTCGGGCTCCAATGCCTCGGCGGCGCTCGTCGCTGCGCTGGTGGAAGACCTGGTGGAGACCGCGCGGCGGCTGGCTGCGCGCTCGGCGGGTGCCCGTCTCGATCCGCCGATGCTGTTGGCGCTCGATGAGATCGCCAACCTTGCCCCGCTGCCGAGCCTGCCGACGCTCATGGCGGAAGGGGGCGGCACCGGGGTCACGACGATGCCGGTTCTGCAATCGCTGGCGCAGGCACGCGACCGCTGGAACGAGAACCAGGCCAATGCGATCTGGGACGCGAGCATCGTCAAGATCATCCTCGGCGGGGCGTCGTCCTCGCGCGACCTGCAAGACCTATCCACACTCATCGGCGAGCGGGACGAGACCACCGACTCGGTGACGCTCGGCGATCACGGCTCCCGCTCCAACCAGCGGTCGGTACGACGCGTCGCGATCCTGCCTCCTGACCGCATCCGGACGCTGCCGTTCGGAACCGGTGTCGTGATGCTGCGCTCCGCCGCACCGATCATCACCGACCTGCGGGCCTGGCCCGATCGCCCCGACGCCGACCGGCTCAAGGCCGACCGTGCGGAGATCGAGGCTCTGCTGGAAGCGGGCGCGGATGGGCCATGACCGACACTCCCAGACGCCCGTGATCGGCGCGACGTCTGATAGCCACGACCGCTCTGGGCGGGGGTGGCCGTGACGGCGCGCCGACGGCGCACGGTTCCACCGGGTCAGCTCGAACTCGACCTGTGGGGGCTCGACGAGCCCGCCGCCGACACCCTGTTGGCGAGCGGGGAATCCAGCACGCCAGCAACCGAGACGAGGGAGAGCACCGATGAACCGCTACGGAGCACGAGTGCGGGAGCACTGGACGAGGCACGCCCCGAACAGGCTGGCGGAGCTGGAGAACCCGGAGCAGTTCTTCACCGACCTCGGGGCGGAGATACAGGGCCAAGTGTCGGACCTGGCAGCGAAACTGGAGAACAATCCGGCCTGGATGCTGGAGATGGGGCGCTCTTCGGCGCAGACTTACTTACAGGACGTGGCCCGTCGGACGACGGCTCGCAGGATCGCAGAGGAGGTCGTGATGAACCAGCTCGCATGGATCAGCGACCCGAGCCTGCCACTGGATCAGGCCCGCGAGGAATGGGAGCAGACCCGTCCCTCGGACGAGAACCTGGTGACCTGGGCGGAGAGGATGCAGGACGCACCGGACCTGATGCCCTCGACGGTCGAGCTGGAGGACAAGGCCAAGGAGTGGGCCGTCCCGGTCGAGTTCTTGGAGGGACTGGTCGAGGCGGAGATTCCGCGCCAGTACCTGGAGTCGAACCGGGCGCTGCTGGCCGAAGCGGCGACGATCCGCTTCCTCCGCGAAGTCCGCTAACCCCGCAAGAACCGGTCGCGGCTGAGCTGCCGCGGTTCGTCCCTGCGTCGCAGGACGACCTCGCCCCGTCCGGAGCAAAAGCGCGGTTCCGCGCCAACCTCGCCGCGATCCAGGTCGTCCGCACGCTGGCCGAGCAGCAGCGGGCCGCCACCGCTGATGAACGGCAGGCACTGGCCCGCTGGTCGTCGTGGGGTGCGATCCCCGAGGTCTTCGACGACGCCAAGCCTGAGTGGGACAGCGAGCGCGACGAGCTGCGCGACCTGCTCAGCGCGGATGAGTGGGACGCAGCGGCCCGCACGACGATCAACGCGCACTACACCGATCCGATGATCGTCGCTCAGATCTGGCGCGCCATGCGCACGCTCGGGTTCGACGGCGGCGAGGTGCTGGAACCGGGCTCGGGCGCGGGCACCTTCATCGGCCTGGCACCCGAGACCGCACAGATGACCGGCGTCGAGCTGGACCCGCTGACCGCCGCGATCAGCCGCGGGCTGTACCCGCACGCGACGATCCGGGCCGAGTCGTTCGCCGACACCCGGCTGCCGGAGGCGCATTTCGACGCGACGGTCGGGAACGTCCCGTTCGGGAACATCGTGTTGCACGACGCGCTGCACAATCCAACCCGGCAGACGATTCACAACCACTTCATCCTGAAGAGCCTGCGGTTGACCAGGCCGGGCGGGCTGGTCGCCGTGTTGACCTCGCACTACACGCTCGACGCGCAGAACCCCGGCGCCCGACGCGAGATGAACCTGCTCGCCGATCTCGTGGGAGCCGTCCGACTCCCGACCGGCGCGCATCGTCGGGCCGCGGGAACCGAGGTCGTCAGCGACCTGCTGATCTTCCGCCGCCGCGAAGACGGCCAGCCGCCGGCCGATGACCTGTGGGAGACCGTCACCCCGATCAGCGTGGACGGTCAACTCATCAAGATCAACGCCTACTTCGACCATCATCCCGAGCGGGTGCTCGGCGATCTGGAGGTCGGTCACGGGATGCACGGCAACGCCACCCTCAACGTGCGCGGCGATCTTGACCGGCTCGAGGACGAACTGCGCGACGCGATCGAGCAGGTCACGTTCAGCGCCCGTCGGCAAGGGCTGACGATGACCGAGCGCACCGGCGCGCAGGAGACCCGCCGTGCGGCGTTCACGCCAGCCCCGCCCGAGCTGTGGGACGGCAGCATCGTCCCCACCGACGGCGGCGAGTTCGGCAGCGTCGTCGACGGCGGCGTCCAACCGTTGGAGGTACCCAAGTCCGCCGCGGTCGAGCTGCGCGCGCTGCTCGGCTTACGCGACGGAGCGACCCGGCTGCTGGCCCTGGAAGCTGCCACGGTGGATGACACCGACGAGATCGTCCAGGCCCGTGAAGGGTTGCGCCGCAGCTATCAGAAGTACGTCGGCAAGTACGGGCCGCTGAACCGCTACTCGCTGCGCCGCACCGGCCGCACCAACGACACCGGCGAGGAGACCTACGCCAGGGTCGTGCCGACGCCGATCCGCATCCTCCGCTCGGACCCGTTCGGGCCGCTCGTGCTGGCGCTGGAGCAGTTCGATGACACCGACCAGACCGCGGCCCCGGCGGCGATCATGTCCCGCCGCGTCGTCGCACCGCGCGCCGAGATTCAGGGCGTCGAGACCCCCGCGGATGCCGTCGCGGTCAGCCTCGACCGCACCGGCGGCATCGACCTCGGCCTGATCGCCGACATGCTCGGCATGGACGAGACCGAGGCGCGCGGGGCATTGACCGGTCTCGTGTTCACCGATCCGGTCACCGACGAGCTCGTCCACGCACCGGCCTACGTTTCCGGCGATGTGCGGGCGAAGCTCGACGCCGCGAAGGCACGCGCCGCCGATGATCCTGAGTTCCAGACCAACGTGGACGCGCTGACCGAGGTGCTGCCGGAGACGCTGGGCGTGGAGGACATCACTGCACGGCTCGGCGCGGTCTGGATCAGCGCCGACATTCACGAACAGTTCCTCAACCAGCTGCTGCGCACCCGCGAGGTCCGCGTGGAGAACGCATTGCCGGGCATGTGGGAGGTTCGCGGCGGACGGCAGGGGCTGCTGGCCACCAGTGAGTGGGGCACCGAGCGTCGCCCCGCACCGGACATCGCGCAGGCCGTGATGGAGCAACGCACGCTGCTCGTCTACGACGAGGTCGAGGACATCGAGGGCAAGAAGCGTCGCGTCCTCAACCCGGTCGAAACGACCGCCGCGCAGGAGAAGGCCGATGCGCTTCAGGAGCGGTTCGGCGAATGGGTGTGGGAAGACCCCGAGCGAGCCCGAGCACTGGTGGACGAGTACAACACGCGGTTTAACTCGCTCGTCTTGAGGGACTACACCGGGGCCGGGGAGTACCTGACGCTGCCGGGGCTCGCGGCGAACTTCTCCCCACGGCCGCATCAACGCTCCGCGGTCGCGCGCATGATCGCCGAACCCTCCGCCGGGTTGTTCCATGAAGTCGGCGCGGGCAAGACGGCCGAGATGATTATGGGCGTCATGGAGATGCGCCGCATGGGCCTGATCTCCAAGCCGGTCCTGGTCGTCCCGAATCACATGCTCGAACAGTTCGGCCGGGAGTGGTTGCAGATCTACCCGCGCGCCAAGATTCTCGCCGCGTCCAGCAAAGACCTCACCGCGGACAAGCGTCGTCTGTTCGTTGCCCGCGCGTCCGCGAGCGAGTGGGACGGCGTGCTCATGACGCAGGGCGCGTTCGCCAAGATCCCGCTGCGGCCGGAGACGCAGCAGACCTACGTCGATGCGCAGGTCGAGCAGTTGCGCCGCGTCCTGCAGGATGCTGAGGGCGAGGACCGGATGAGCGTCAAGCGCATCCAACGCAAGCTGCTCCAACTGGAGAACCGGGCCAAGGCGCGCGCCGACTCCGACCGTGATGTCGGGGTCTGCTTCGAGGACACCGGTATCGACTACGTCGTTGTGGACGAGATGCACATGTATAAGAACCTCTCCACGGAGTCGAACATCCGCGACGCCTCGATCGACGGCTCCGAGCGGGCGACCGACCTGCACATGAAGTTGGAGTACCTGCGCTCCCTGGGACGGGAGCGGGTGGTGACCGGGGCGACCGCGACCCCGATCAGCAACTCGGTGACTGAGGCGTACGTGATGCAGAAGTACCTGCGGCCCGACCTGCTCGACGCGGCCGGGATCGGGAGTTTCGACGCCTGGGCGGCGACGTTCGGGCAGACCGTCACGCAGATGGAAATGGCCCCGACCGGGAACAACACGTTCCGGATGAAGACCAGGTTCGCGAAGTTCTCCAACGTGCCGGAGATGCTGCGGCTGTGGAGCATCTTCGCCGACGTGAAGACCGGCGAAGACCTGCAACTCCCGGTGCCGGACCTCGCCCCTCGCGACGACGGGAAGCGCGCGCCCGCGACGGTGGCCGTGCAGCCCACGGTGGAGCTGGAGCAGTTCATCGAACACCTCGGCAGGCGCGCGGACAAGGTGGCGACCAAGAGCGTGTCGCCGAGCGAGGACAACATGCTCGCCATCAGCACCGACGGGCGCAAGGCCGCTCTCGACATCCGCATGATCGTCCCGAACTCCCCGTCCGGGCCGACCAAGGTGGACGTCGCCGCCGACACCATCTATCGCGTCTGGGAGCAGACCAAGGACAACGAGTACCTCGACACCATCACCGGGGAACCCTCGCCGGTGCGTGGTGCCTTGCAGCTGGTGTTCTCCGACATCGGCACCCCGAACCGGGAACGGTGGAACGCCTACGACGAGCTGCACCTTCAGCTTGTGCAGCGCGGGATGCCCGCCGAGGCGATCCGGTACATGCACGAGGCGAAGACCGACGCGGACAAGGCCAGGCTGTTCGCGGCAGCGCGAGCCGGCCACATCGCCGTCCTGATGGGTTCGACGGAGAAGATGGGCGTCGGCACGAACGTGCAAGCCAGGGCGGTCGCGCTGTACCACCTGGACTGCCCGTGGCGGCCCAGCGACATCGCGCAACGCGAGGGCCGCATCCTGCGCCAGCTGAACCAGAATCCCGAGGTCGCGATCGTCCGGTTCGTCACCGAGCGATCCTTCGACTCCTATATGTGGCAGGGCGTGGAACGGAAGGCCACGTTCATCTCCCAGCTCATGCGCGGCAGGCTCGACTCCCGCGAGATCGAAGAGATCGACTCATCCGCCCTCTCGGCCGCGGAAGCGAAGGCGATCAGCTCGGGCAACCCACTGCTGTTGGAGCACTCCACCATCCAGAACGAGGTCACCCGGCTGCAACGGCTCGAACGCGCCTACCACCGCAACCAGTCCATGCTCGTCCACACCCGCGACCGCTCCCAGGACGATGCCCGCCGCGCCACCGCGGACATCGCGGCCCTCGAAGCCGCGCTCCCGCGGATTGCCGACACGTCCGGCGGTCGGTTCCGGATGGAGCTGCGGGACAGCGGTTACACGTCCCGCGTCGACGCGGCGCACGCACTCGCGACCTGGGCGCACGCCTCCGACCTGAAATGGGCACCTCGGTACGCCAGCCGCGACTACGGCACCATCGGCTCGATCAGCGGATTCGACATCACGGTGAACACGAGTCCGGCGTTCGGCGGTGAGGTCATGGTGCACGTCGCGCTCGACGGCGTGCCGCGCAGCTCGTTCATGCTCGGCCGCGACCTCTTTCTCGAAGGCGGCGTCGGGTTGATCCAGCGCATCGAGAACCGTGTCTCCGGCATCCCTAGCCTGCTCGACCAGGCCCGTACCGACCTCGCCGCCGCCGAGGAAGCCACGGCCGAGGCGCAGCAGCGGATCGGTCAACCGTTCCGCTACGCCCAGGCGCTCAGAGACGCCAGGGAAGACCTCGCCGACGTTGAGACCCGCCTGGCTGCGATGCAGGAGGACATCGAGAACGCCGCGCCCGGCCCGGAGCCGATCACGTCAGACGAAGGGCTCACCGTCGAAGCAGTCAGAGCCCACCGGGCCGCGCTCGGGGTCAGGGGCGATCCGCAACGCAGTCCTGTCGCGGCCGCCTCTGCTGCGGCCGGGGAGTGCGCGGCGCGTGATCCGCACTCGCTGGGCTTGTAGGCGAGCACCTGCCTGCCACATCGGCCGTGGGAATGCGGCCGTGGGAAGGACAGGAGGCTACGAGATGAGCATCAAGAACGCCACGGTCATGGTCTGTCACATCGCCGGTGACCCGAGGCTGACTTACAGCGAGAAGACGGGGACGCCGCGGTTCTACGCGCGCGTAGGCGTCGATCACTGGCGGCGCGAGGAAGACGGCACGTTCACCAAGCTCGATCGCACGTTCCACGACCTCTCGCTGCGCTACAAGGCCGCAGAGGTCGCGAAGGAGCTGTACCGCAAGGGCGATGACGTCATCGCCACCGGAAAGTTCGAGAAGTTCCCCGACCCCGAGACCGGAGTCGAGCGGGAAGAGTTCCGGGCCGACACGCTCACCCCGAACCCGGTCAGCGGCCGGATCACGATCAACCGTGAGCCGCGCAACGCGACCGTCGAGCGCGACGCCGCCGGCGTGGATCGCAATCAGGCGTTCGAGCGCCCCGACCAGTCCCCGCAGGCGCGCGAGCCGGCCGTGCTGGGCTCCTGAGCAGGAGCCCAGCACATGGCCAACGACGACACCTCCACTACGGGCGACGAAGCAGAGGACCGTCCAGATCCCGACCTCGATCCT
>ERZ724512.963-NODE-963-length-13499-cov-4.634484_pt1 | contig 13499 bp, 16 predicted proteins | sample MGYA00376045_ERZ724512 | MGnify/ENA primary metagenome ERZ724512 (study PRJEB28724, sample SAMN07190883) | activated sludge metagenome | isolation source: activated sludge of sewage treatment plant in Hong Hong | place: Hong Kong | collected 2016-03-17 ... | reverse complement strand
GGGCGTGACGAGTTATAAGCCTTTTCCGCCGACTCAGCCTGCCATGTGTGTGTTCGAATATGTCTATTTTGCGCGCCCCGATAGTCGTATTTTTGGCGGGAGCGCGGTCTATTCGATCAGAAAAGCCTTCGGCCGGCAATTAGCCCAGGAATCAGCTGTGGACGCGGATATTGTGATTCCCGTACCAGATTCGGGAGTGCCGGCGGCGTTAGGGTATTCCGAAGGTTCCGGCGTTCCATTTGAGAGTGGGCTCATTCGGAATCACTATGTGGGGCGTACGTTCATCGAACCGGAGCAATCGATTCGCCATTTCGGGGTCAAAGTCAAACTCAATGCTGTTCCAGAAGTCCTTGCAGGAAAGCGTGTCGTTGTGGTGGATGATTCGTTGGTGCGCGGGACGACGAGTCGGAAAATCGTCAAAATGCTGCGCCATGCTGGGGCCAAAGAAGTGCACATGCGGATTAGTTCTCCTCCGATCGTGTCCCCGTGCTTCTATGGCATTGATACGCCGACAAAGAAAGAGTTGATTGCCTCGAGTCATACCACCGACGAAATACGGAAATATATTACCGCTGATAGTCTCGCCTATTTGAGTCTCGATGGCATGGTCAAGGCTGCGCCTGGTACACCTAGCCAATATTGCAATGCCTGCTTCACTGAACGATATCCCATTTCTTTTACCCGAGCCGAGGAACTTCAACTCGGGTTGTTCGAGCCGCCAGGCTGACGGTAAAAATCTTGTCGCGTGTTACGCTCGCCCCTGAGGTCACAGTAGCCTTATGCGCATGCATAGAGCAGCACTCCCGGGTTCATGAAGGTGAATTCATCGGGTCTGAATCCTTTTCGCAAGTAATCACAGCAGCGCTGACGTTTGGTCCGTCGATCGTCATCCTTCGCACTGGGCTTTCCCTTCCCGAATACCTTTTCCATCGCATTGGGTCCGCCGTGGGTTATTGACTGGTCTCACGAGACCAATGTGCCTACGGGCCAAAGAGTCTCTCCAAAGATCCCGGTTCTCATCAGCTCAAAGGAAGGGGCATTGTCGTCCCTCTCTATCGGACTGCCATAAAAGCTCTGTGTTCCCCTCCAAAGAGATGTTGCACCAACCTCACTGGGAATAGAGAAACCGCCCTGCTACGGCTACCTTTGCCTACATGCCGCATCGGCATGCTACATCCGGGTTCGGCGCACTAGATTCCCAAATTCGCGTCATGGATGAACCCGCAACCTTTGCACTGGTCGATGTGTTGCCCCCTCTGAGTCAGGAGGTTCTCTATGCCCGCTACAGTACCTGTTTTAAGTGAACGCACAATCGATTTTTCACAAATGTTTCCGCATCAAAATTCTGATGTGCGAATCACAAATCAGGGCGGCGAAAGCCTATTGTTTAATGTGCGCACGGGCCATTTCCATCGATTGAATGCCTTGGGATCCGCGGTATGGCTGCAATGTACCGGCACTCAAGGCGTTGCACGGCTGCGCTCCACGAGTTCCTAAACGTGTGGTGTGACAGGTACGCGGGCCCAAGCTGAATGGCTCGATGTACTCGTCCAGCTGCAGGATGATGGATTTCTCCGTATTGAAAAACGATGACTATCCATAGAGCAGCTGGATCCATCTGAATGTGCAAGCGAACCGGTCAATCATGAGTTATTGTGCGCGCCGACGTCGCATATCCGCCGTAGGTCCTCACTATTCTTCGGGTAAAACGCTCAGCAGGAGTTAGGATTCCAATGGGACAGCAGACAAGATCTACGATCGCTCGATGGAAACCATCACGTCGGGTAGAGGCTTTTCGCAAGTCGAAGCCGCCACGTCCAGGAATCTCCGCAATGAGTGACGAGGGCCGCTTGCTCGTCCTCTGCGCACGAACCGCTGTGAGTGAATTTGTTCGAGTTGAAATCACAGACCTAGTGTGTGACGGAATCAATTGGGACCTATTGTGGCAACTGTCGAAGGCTCATGGTGTCGCACCGCTGGTATATCGAAATCTTGCTGCCATCTGCCCTGCGGCGGTCCCGTCGGCTATTCATGAAGCCTACCGGCGGCAAAATCAATCTACGACTCTGATGAACACCGTGCTTGCGAAGGAACTTGTGGCGCTGCTTGACGCGCTTGCCGCGAAGGGAGTCATGGCGATTCCCTTCCACGGGGTTACATTAGCTCAGGTTGCGTATGGCGATCTGAGCATGCGCGAGTGCGAAGACATTGAGCTGATTGTTGAGCATGGAGCAGTTTCTCAAGCCAGAAAAGTTCTTTGGTCGCACGGATACCAACTTCTTGGGGCTGATAATGATGCTGAGGCCGATCCTCGTGAGGGTCATCACGTTTTCCTTAAGAGAAACGGAATGGCCATGGTCAAACTGCAATGGGGCCTTGCCGGCTACCACTCCAATTTCCGACTTGATCGTCATGCATTGTGGGGTCGGCTGAAGCCGGTGGGTTTACCGACGAAGGCGGTGATGGGGCTCTGTCCTGAGGACTTGCTGATTCTTCTGTGTGTGCACGGAACGTTACATAATTGGAAGCAGTTGAAATGGGTGTGCGATATCGCTGAATTCGTGCGTCGGAAACCGGCGCTTGATTGGAGTCGAATCCTGTTTCAGGCAAGCGAATGGAGATGCAGAAGGATGGTCCTTCTCGGTCTCGCTATGGCGCAGAATCTTTTCGATATTGTGCTGCCTCGCACGGTAAGCCATGAGATTGAATCAGATACAGACCTGCCTGTGCTCGTGCGAAGAATGCCTCAACAGTTACTCAAGCATCCCGACCAGGGCATTGATGAAGATTGTGCGGACGCCGTGTCTCTCACGATCAAAGATTCCGTATGGGCGCGATGGAAATTAGGTCTCATTCTCTGTCGAGTTGACGCAGAGGTGATACATCGTCCCCTTCCGTGGTTTCGGTTCCAAGGAAAGCTTCGGCTAATGTCGGCATGTATGAGGCCACTTCTTCGAAGCGTGCCGAAAGAAATCGTCCCCGTTCGTGTACGGCACATGGTTGTGGGCTGGTTGCAGAGTTCTTGATCGTCTCGGTCCTTCCTCAGTCAGGCAGTTGTTTAGTCAGCCTGCGCCCTTTCCTGGGTAAGTGGTTGCTCCCGAAAAAATTCGCGTGCTAGGATGCCAGCATGGTCATTCATGAGGGATTATGCTGTGCATCAGCGAGGAAAGGCAGTGGCTTTTCCCGCTGGCTGGCCTTGCGGAAGGAGGCGCGAATGAAACGGGTCTTCATCGTAACTGCACTGGTGCTGTTGCCCCTTTGGGCAGCTCATATTGCCATGGCTGCTGGATTCTTCAAGGTGGGAGAGCCGGCGCCCGCGTTCGCACTCTCGTCAATTACGGGAGATGCCGTTTCTCTCGAGCAGTTAAAGGGAAAGGTGGTCGTCCTAGGTCTGTTCCACATTTGTGACCCCTGTATGATGCAAGGAACCAATCTGCAAAAGGTTCATGAGGTGCTGGCCGGTAAGAATGTTGTCGTGGTTGGTATTAATTCATCGGGCAACTCCAAGCGGGACGTCGGTGAATTTCTGAGCGCGTTCCGTGTAAAAGTCACCTATCCGTATCTGCTCGATCCCAATAAGGTGACGGACAAACTCTATGGCGGCGGAAAATTTATTCCGAACGTGTATGTAATCGATCAACGTGGCGTGATCAGATGGCAGAGGGTCGGCAATATGGAGCTAGCCGGTGCCGAGGTCATTATTCAGGAGGTCGAAAAATTATTGGCTTCTGCGCCTGCCGGTTCAGGTCCCATGTAGCGGGAGAAAGAGGATCCATGGACGAATGGGAAGAGGGTAAATTGATGTTTCTGGAAGTCGTCAAGGGCATCGACCAAGGCGTGGAGGTGGTGATTCCGACGAAGCCTACCAATAGCATGTTCCTGATCTCTCTGACAAAAGGTGCAAATCGTAAGTTCATTACTGTGTCAGAGGACGATATCATCGATCTTCCGACCGAAGCCGGTATCCGCACGAAGGTCACGAAAACTCTGCAGGACGCTGTGGCAACTTTGTAAACCCTGCAGATGAGGCGAAACGCGTGAAGCAGTTACTCCCCGGCATTTGGCAATGGTCCTGGTTCTCCGACGAAAAGCGGCTTGATTTTAACGGACTGTTTCTGACAGTGGGCGAACACCGGATCGTTATCGATCCCCCTCCCATGACGGCCGAAGCAAGTACGCTGATCCGAAGGCAAGGGGCGCTGGATTACATTATTGTGACGAATCGTGATCATCTCCGTGAGGCGGTCGCCTACCAGGCGGAGTTTCGTTGCCAATTACAGATACCCGAGGCCGATGCGTCCCAGATGGATGTGAAACCAACGAAAACCTATAAAGACGGCGAGTTGTTGCCTGGAGGCATTTGGGCGATACAGCTCAAGGATCAGAAGTCACCAGGGGAGTCGGCCCTCTATATTCAGCAGGGGAAGGGCGTGTTGATTGTCGGGGATGCCTTGATTGGAAAGCCAGCGGGGGCACTTAGTCTGTTGCCCTCTGAGCGATATGCGGATGTTGCGAAGGCCAAGGAAGGGCTTCGCCGGTTGTTGAAATATAACTTCGACTCGATTCTTGTGGGTGATGGGGCTAGCATTGTATTCGGAGCCAAACAGGCAGTGGAGCAGGTGCTCCAGGCGTAAAGGATCATGCCGCTTCGAAACGGACTGTCCGAAGAACTGAATCGCCAGGGCAACGAGCACTTTGCTCGAGGGCATTACACGGATGCCTATGCTTGCTATGCAAAAGCCTTGGAATGTGATCGATTGACGGGTGACCACCGGGCGCTGAGTGCCACTTTGGGAAACCTCGGAAATATTTGCGCGGTCAGCGGACGCCGCGAATCGGCGCAGAGCTACTACCAGGAAGTCCTGGAGTTACAAAAGGTGTTAGGCGACGACAAAGGTATTGGGACGACATTGGCCAATCTGGGGAATCTGCGTGCAGATGCGGGGGAGTGGGATCGCGCCAGAGCCTATTACCTCGAAGCCCTCGACATTATGACCCGAGTACATGATGAACTCGGCAAGGCTGTGCTGTTTTCCGACCTCGGCTTGGTAGCCCGAGAAACCGGACAGTGCGATGACGCACTGCGCTACTATGAACAGTCGCTGGTCCTGATGCGTCGGCTGAATAATCAAGGCGGCGTGGCTGATGCCTGGCGGATGATGGGGCGGACTTTCGCAATCCAAAAGCGATACGACGATGCGATTGCCTGTTGTCAAACAAGTCAATCCATTGCTGAACGCAGTCGAGACGAACTGCGGGCCGGCGGGGCGCGGTACGTCTTGGCCCAGTGTTATGAAGATCTCGGACAGTTACAAGCTGCTGTAGATTTACTGGAGCAAGTAGTGCGAATGGATCGTAAATATGCTCTCCCGAAATTGACCGAAAACACGGCTCGGCTTGCAAGTCTGCGTGCTCGCCTGGAAGCGGAAGATCCCAGTCCCCAACCCCGGCGGTCGCGCGCATGAGTACGGTGGCACTTCCAGCCTGGGAGGCGGCTCGTGCAAAGCTACGCACCAGTATTCCCCAATTCTACGAACTGGAGCCAGGCGGCCCCCTCGTTCTTGATTTAGGGGATGATGGATGGATCTTAGAACTGAGGTCTGACGGTCAGTTCCTTTGTCAGCATGGAATCTCCATGGATGATGTAAAGAGTTTGATGTGTGACGGGACGACGGAAGATTTGGGAACCGATGAAGTCGCCAAGCAGGCTAAGTATTTTCTGGGTCCTGCTGTATCCAAGAAACGCCCTGCTCTCCTCAAGGCAGGGTTCGCTGAGCAGACGGAAATGAACGACGAATATGTCGCCATCACGTTCCTCAAGGCGGTGAATTTCGAACGCTACGAGGAGGTTCTTGGCTCCGTGCGTTGGTGTCAGAATCTTTTCAAGACGTAATCTTCACGCACCCTAAGGGCGCCAATTCCCCCTGTTTGCCTCTTTTCCCTGTCCGATGCTCTCCCTTCAGCCTATCCGTGCTTTGCTCGCCGCGCATAATCATGGTCAAGTAGAACCGCACCCTCTTCCCATCAACGGGAGCCGGAAGAATGCTTGGTAAGCGCGTGCAAGCTGGATCCTTTGCCAAAATCTTGCCCTGTCAGGACTTGGCCTCAGTGCGGGTCTCCGCCAGCAGAGGAATTGCGATGTGGGGTGCTGGAGGGTAGGTGAATTACGACGAGGAAGAAGATCGATATTCGGACTGATGGCTTTCTGCAGGCCGTTGACTGGGCTGATAAGTGAGCATGCACCGTCCTCCCATAATCATAATTAGGAAATTGACTAGACTGCTTGCTAAGACAAGGATGAGGACAACCAGGCGAGGAGATCCGTGGCTGGCTTCCTGAACGACCGTGGCGAGGTCGAGTGCGAGGGCAATAGTGCTGTATATGACCGCTCCCATCACGGCCCACGGCTGACGGATGAAGATCAGTCCCCCGAGCAGCAGCGCGGGTAAAACGAATAGAAACCCGACTAAGATGCCGTCTTTGATCGTCGAGAGAGGGGAGCCTGATTCAACTCCAAAGAGAATACCCTCAAGGACAATGAGAACACTCAACAGGACGACGATGGGACGCGCATGGAGCATAGCGGTACTATAACGGTGGCATATCCCTCTCGCAAGCTATCAGATTCCGCCCATATCTTAGTGCCGGGTCATCATCAAAGATAATGATCGATCCTCGGGGTACGCTGGGCAAGGTCAATGACGGCTACCTTCCCCATCCTTCGAGGGGACCACCAGGTCCGTTGAGTCATTTACCCTAGATCCGTATTCACGTGAAAATCCGCCTCCATTAGGGAGGCACACGTGGCCCATTACACATCTCACGTACGAGTTCAACATCGGGGAGCCAGAGCATGGTGGCCCGCAACAGTCACCTCGCAGCGCTCTCTTGCCATCGGGCGATCGTTACCCCTGCTGCTGTGCTTGATGGTAGCGGTGAGTTGCCTGCCGGGCCTTGCTTTGGCGGAAGTGTATGACTTTCCGGCTCGGGGCCATAGGGGCGGGGCCATCGCTGACCCAGTGGTACAAAGGCCAGCCGACCATTCGTCGGTACTAGCGGCAGGATTTGGTTTTCAGGCAGCAGGATCGTCCCTCATAACGGTCCGAACCTATGATGTTCAGACAGGCGCCATTCTTTCAGAGGATTCATTTGACGTGAACGTGAAGGAAGAGGGCGCCGCTGAAAGCGATGGGAGCAAGGGGCGTATTTTCGCCGGAGGAATCGGTGCCGACAGTCAGGGAAAGTCTGGGTTTATGCTGAGAGTATATGATGCGGAGACAGGAAGATTTCTCTGGGAAGGGCAATTGAACTTGCTCAAAGTGAACGAAGAGGGACCGAGTAAAGTGAAGGCGGTGATTGCTCCCAAACCTGCTGTCGTAATACCTGCCTCAGATCGCCCTCCTCAAGTCTTCCAAACGTTTTTCTCCGTGCGAGCAGTCAATCCTCTTACCGGGAGGCTTGTTTGGCAGGATCAATTTACTCCAGGCACTAGAAAACGACCGGGCAGTGCAGGGGTGTCATGTAAGAGGTGCTCGGTGAGCCCTGTCAATGAGCCTATCGGACACATTTTTGACTTGGTTGTGCGAACCTACGATCGCACATCAGGCCTGCTGTTGTGGGAGGATTCGTTCGAGGAAATCGATCGAATTGATGAGTCTGATTCCGCGCCGGAGACAAGTGCCTATCCACAGGCAATACCATTTTGGCATCCGGGGGTTGCGGACAAAACCCCCATGTACAAAGTGACCCTCCGCTGACGGTTACGATTTGGGCGTGGATAAGGTGGCGCCCATGCTCTCCACCCACTGTTGCTGGAAATGGTCGTAGGAGAGCAGCAGGCGGTCCTGCATGGCAGCGGCGATTGTCTGGCGCGCCTTCAAGTGAAGAAGTAACTCATGAACCTTGTGCATGCCGAATCGTTCAATAAGGTAGTGGGTAGCGGCATTGGCTTCCATGTATGCGGCGCCCACCTTTTCGGCCGATAAGTTTTCCCAGCCCTCCTCAAGAGCCGCCAGGGGGATCAAGATATGTTCCCCCGGAGGCATGTTTGCGACCTCCTGCCAGGAATCATTGGCCAGCTGCATAGCCAACCCTTCATTGAGCCAGGTGGGTATGGCTCCACCGGTTGCTCCCAGTTCCTCATGAATCAGCGCGTGGACAAATTCGTGACGGAGAACGCGAGTCAGCCAGGCGCGATCTGTCGTTGCGCCTTGACTGGGGATCTGGATGCGCCCCAGAACAGGGTCGAATAAGCCATCTGCCCACACGGGGCTGCCGGTGGATCCCTGAAACTGAGTCTTGGTGTGCAGCACCACCATAATAGGTTTCGACGGAAAGAAATTGAACTTCTGGCCGATGTCTCGATACGCCGCCTCGAGAATATCCAGCACGGTTGTCCAGGTCTCCGGATCCTCACTTCCGTCATATTTGACCGTAAAATGGACGCTGTTACGCGTTGAAAGCTTCTCCTCTACCTTTTCCGCGCGATGGACCTTAGCCGTCACGACTTTCACATAAGACTGCAGCCCCGGATCCTTTTTTATGCGATCCATTGCCTGTGCGAGATGTTTTGCCGCTTCCGACAAGCGATCTTTTTCCTGGAGAAGGTCCGCCAGCGCCACATGCGGGAACGGCTCATCCGGAGATAGGGTCAGCACCTTTTTCAAGAATTCTTCCGTCAGCGCTGGATCCCGCAGACCCCAGTAGGCATGGGCAAGGTTGAGATGGGCCACCGGGTTTTGGGGGTCCAGCATCACCGCCTTCTTAAAGGCTTTGACGGAAGTTTCAGTTCCGCCGGCGTTTTCTTGGAGAATACCGAGGTTATTCCACAAGATGGCCACATGGCGTTTTGTGGCCGACTCAGAAAGAATGGACGAGGGGAGTTCTTCAAGTTTCGTTTGTGCCGATGCAATATTGTGTTTCTCAAGCTCGTCGTGAATGGTGCCGAGCAGCTCGGAGTGCCGAGGGACGGGAATGCTGACGGGATCAATGGTTCTGGATCGTTTCATTTCCGGTAGCACCGCTTGTTGCGGCGGCGCCACAGGACCTTTGGATCCGACGACCTCTTCTGTAATGACTTGAGGTGGCGGCGCTGGCATCTCGTGGAAATAGTGCGGCTTAAGCCAGGACTGATAGAAAATGAAGATAGCAATGAGAATGGCCAACGGCCCGAGAATATGCTTGATATTGCGTCGATACATAGGTGTCCTTCCGTGAGTCCTACACGAAGTTACTCTAGCATCGAGATAGTGGACGACCAAGGAAAGTCGCAAAAGCCGGCGAATGGTGGTCACGGGAGGGTGTGTTCGTCATCGCCGGTCCTTCATTGAGCAGGCAGGCAGCCTATGGTACGATCCCGCCTAGGATGCCACGTCCTGATTCTTCCGATCCCCATGAGTCTTTCCGGTCATTCCTGCAGTGAGTGGCAAGACCCATTGAATTTGCTTGCCGTGATGCCTATGCCCACCTTCCGACAGTAAAAAATCTTGACCGTTTTGTGTCGGAACAGGTCATTGGCGCGCTCGGTGAGCGACTTCACCCGCGCGCGCTTGAGATTGAGCTGCTCTCCTTACGCAATCTGTTCGTCGATTTTCATGCCGGCCTCACGGCTGCCGAACAGCAGCATCGATTGACGCAGGCCCTCCAGCTCCTTCGCCGGCTCCAAGAGGAGTCGCCGATGGTGCATCCGCCTGCCGATCTTCTGGAGGGAGGGGAGCTGGTTCACACTCCCGCGAATATTCATTCCAGACAGCTGTCTGCAGAGTCATCGATTCAGTTCGCGAAGGGTGTTGGTCCGAAGCGCACCCTGCTCTTGAAACGTCTCGGCATCCAGACGATCGAAGAAGCACTCTGGACTTTGCCATGGCGGTATGATGATCGATCGACCATCACGCCGATTGCTAAGCTGATGTTGGCGGAGACCGTCTGTATCTGTGGGGTGATCACTCGAACGGAAGCTTCGCGCGCACGCTCTCGCCGGTTGTCGATTCTGGACGTCGCTGTTCAGGATGCAACCGGAACGGTGCACGCGGTGTTCTTTAATCAATCCTATCTGGAAGACGTGTTGAAGGAGGGGGCACGGGTCATGATGGCCGGGCGTGTGGTTGCCGGTCGGCGAGGATGGACGGATCTTCGGCTGGAGCCGACACAATTTGAGATATTAAGCGGTCAGGAAGATGAATTGCTCCACGTCGGACGCATCGTCCCGATTTACCATGAGACGAAGGGCTGGACCTCTCGCCAGATGCGCGTCTTAATGCAGGGGTTACTGGCCGGTCGCGCTGCGGAGCTGGCGGAGGTTTTGCCGTTGTCCATTCGCGCACGCCACCGGTTGCTGCCAATTGGCGAGGCTATTCAGCAGGTACATTTCCCGCCGCCGCAAACCGACCTGGCTGCGCTTGACCGCGGGGTAACGGCTGCCCATCGCCGATTGGCCTTCGAGGAATTGTTTCTGCTTCAGACGGCCATGGTGTTGAGGCAACAGCAGGTGAAGGACGAAGAGAAACCGTTTCGATTCAGTCCTCATGTGCCGGAACTCAAAAAACTGTCGCAGATTTTGCCCTTCTCACTGACGGCTGCGCAGGAACGGGTATGGCGAGAGATTCAAGCCGATATGGCGACCTCGCGCCCCATGAATCGTCTGGTGCAGGGGGATGTGGGGTGTGGAAAAACGGTCGTGGCGTTGCATGCCCTGGTGATGGCCTGTGGCTCCGGTTGTCAAACAGCGCTGATGGCTCCCACCGAAATTCTAGCTGAGCAGCACTATCTGAATCTCAGGCCTCTCCTAGAGGCGGTTGGTTTCAAGGCCGTGTTGCTCACGAGCGGGGGGAAGGCCAAAGATCGCCAGGCTGTCTTCACGCAGTTGGCATCGGGGGAAGCGCAGGTGGCCATCGGCACCCATGCGCTGATTCAGAAGAACGTCGCATTCGACAAGCTGGGGTTGGTGGTAGTGGACGAGCAGCATAAGTTTGGTGTGCTGCAGCGAAAGTCGCTGCTCGACAAAGGATATCGACCGGATGTGCTGGTGATGACGGCCACGCCGATTCCCCGCACCTTGGCGATGACTGTCTATGGCGATCTGGATGTTTCAGTCATCGATATGTTGCCACCGGGCCGCAAGCCGGTGCGGACCATGCTCTATTCGGAAGGTCAGCGCCACAAAACTTGGCAGCTGGTGAGCGATGAGCTGAAGGCGGGACGGCAAGCGTATATCATCTATCCGCTGGTAGAAGAGTCCGAGAAGATTGATCTCAAAGCGGCGATACAGGGAGCGGAACAGTTGCAGCGCGACATCTTTCCGCAGGCGCAGATCGGCTTGTTGCACGGGAAGATGCCGTCGTCTGAAAAAGAGCGTACGATGGCAGCCTTCAAGGCCGGCACAATACAGATTTTGGTCGCGACGACGGTCATTGAAGTGGGGGTGGACGTGTCCAACGCCACCGTCATGGTCATCGAACATGCCGAACGATTCGGACTGGCCCAACTCCATCAATTGCGCGGACGAGTAGGACGAGGGGCGCATCAATCCTTGTGTATCCTCATGGCGTCCTATCTCCCGCGAGAGTCCAGACCGAAGGTGAGTGCCGAAGGAAAGCCTGAGGCCGATGCCTCCAATGCCCAGCAACGCTTGTCCGCGCTGGTGAAATCACACGACGGGTTTGTCATTGCGGAAGAAGATCTTCGCATCAGGGGGCCCGGCGAGTTCTTGGGATTGCGGCAATGGGGACTGCCGGAGTTTCGGGCAGCCAATCTCGTTCGTGATACACACTTGTTGGAGCTGGCGAGACAAGAAGCGTTCGCGATGGTAACCCAGGATCCGGGCATGGAGTTGCCCCAGCATCAGGCGGTCAAGGCGGCCATGTTTCGTCGCTGGAAGGGCAAGCTGTCCTTGGGGGGGGTCAGTTAGTTAGTTGGCGCAATGGTGCTGCCGAAGGAGCGGAGGACTGATCGATGGGAATGCTGCAACGTTTGAGTCACGATCTTCGCGCCGGATGGGTGACATTACGACATGGCACTGCAAAGGCTGCCACGAGAGCATTGGAAGAGGGCGAGCTTCTGGGGTATCGATTGGAATTGCGAAAGGTGGAGCAGCAGCTGGATGATCTGCATGTGGACATCGGTGAGCGGACGATCGAGTTGCATGACCGCGGCGAGGCGCCGGATCGTATTGTGGCTGATTCTGAAGTCGCACGTCTGATGAAACAGGTGCAGACGCTGCAGGATGAACGGACCAAACTCCTATTGGAAATGAATGACATCACGGTAGAAGAGGCCTGAAAGATTTCATGGCTGGCGCATCAACAGGTTCGTCCAGAATCTTGGCTGGCATCGATATCGGAACCCTGACCTGCCGCCTGGAGATTGCTGAGGTGACTTCCTCAGGCCAGGTCAAAAAACTGCAATCTGATCGACGAATTCTCCGGCTCGGCCAGGGGGTCGATCGAGATCGCATGCTGCGGACCGACGCTATGGCGCGGGTGGTGACGACGCTGAAGGAATGGCGCCAGAGTATTGATACATATCAGGTGGAGGCGACGTCGGTGGTTGCGACGAGTGCCGTGCGCGATGCCGGGAACCGACAAGACTTTTTAGACCTGATCGCACGTGAGGCCGGCTTGCAAGTGGAAATCATCTCCGGTGAGGAGGAGGCGCGACGAACCACCTTGGGGATTCGTTCCGGTCTGCCGGAAGGTGTCTCTGACATGCTGGCGGTGGATATCGGCGGGGGAAGCACGGAATGTATTCTGGATCGACCCGGCCAACCGCTCATTGTGCGATCCATCGATATTGGTGTGGTGCGCCTGAGCGAACGCGTGCTGCAGAGCGATCCGCCTACCTCCGAAGAACTTCAACGGGCGCATGATTGGATACGAACTGAGACCGGAGCGGCCGTTGCGGATATGCCCTTGCCGGTCGGACTGACATTTGTGGGTACGGCAGGAACGATCACCGCGTTGGCGGCTATGGACCAGCAATTACCCGTCTATGAAGCAGCGAAAATTCACAACTATGTTCTGACGCTTGAGGCGGTGAAGCGCCTGGAGGCACAGCTTCTTGGTCGATCGAAACAGCAACGGGAGGGGTTGCCGGGGCTGGAGCGAGGCCGGGAGGATGTCATTGTCGCCGGAGCGATCATCCTCAGTACGATGATGGAGACGCTGGGCATGACGAAGGTTCTGGTCAGCGACCTGGGGCTTCGAGAAGGGGTGCTGCTCCACCTGGCGAGCCGGTTGAGCGGAGGTTCGTCGTTGTGTTGAGTGGCGGCCTGACGGCGACAGGCTCTCGTGGTGAAGGGATGACGTGCTTATCGTTACCGCTGTGAGTACCAGCGCAGCCCGCTTTTTTGTTCGGTGAAGGTGGCCTGAGGCATGCCGCCTGGTTTTTCCAGGAGTAAGACCTTGAAGTCGATCAGGCCGAACCAGGCTGGATCGGCAATATCGTGATAATGGCAGCCTTGAAGTTTCGGAAGGATGTCACCTAGGGTCTTCGTGAGCTCATTT
>ERZ724512.961-NODE-961-length-13526-cov-8.216391_pt1 | contig 13526 bp, 12 predicted proteins | sample MGYA00376045_ERZ724512 | MGnify/ENA primary metagenome ERZ724512 (study PRJEB28724, sample SAMN07190883) | activated sludge metagenome | isolation source: activated sludge of sewage treatment plant in Hong Hong | place: Hong Kong | collected 2016-03-17 ... | reverse complement strand
GGCCGGAGGGCATCGCCGGATACACCGAGTCCAAGAGCGTGCTGCTGCCGTTCGGCTACACCCCGGAGATCTGACGACTTCGAGAGGAGCGCGTCACACTCCCTATACCGCTATCTATTTAGCGGTATAGACTCCTGCCATCGCGTTACAAGTGTCTCGTCATACGTAAATCGAACCCTGGGAGAACAACATGGCCACCACGAGCAAGGCCGCGATCGTCGCCGCAGCCCGCAGCGCGATCGGCACCGCCCGCAAGGGCACCCTGGCCAACATGGAACCCGTCGAGGTGGCCAAGCCGATCGTGGCCGCGGCCGTCGAGCGCTCCGGCCTGGACCCCACCGAGTTCGAGGACCTGATCCTGGCCGAGAGCCTGCAGGGCGGCGGCGACAGCGCCCGCTACATCGCCGTCGACCTCGGCTTCGAGAGCATCCCGGGCGCCGCGGTCAACCGGCAGTGCGCGTCCAGCCTGGCCGCCATCGCGTTCGGCGCCGGACAGATCGCGTCCGGCATGAGCCGGCACATCCTGGCCGGCGGCATGGAGTCGCTGTCGAACATGCCGCAGTTCCTCAAGCGCAAGCCGTTCACCAGCGGTAAGGAAGCCGACGACTTTGGCCGGTGGGCGCCGATGTCCAACCCGATCGACACCCCGGACGCCCCGCCGTTCGACATGTCGATCACCGTCGCGCACAACTGCGCCACCGAGTACGGCCTCACCCGCGAGGATCAGGACGCCTGGGCGCTGCGCAGCCATCAGCGCGCGGTCAAGGCGATCGACGCCGGATCGTTCGTCAACGAGATCGTGCCGATCGCGGTGCCGCAGCAGGACGGCTCCACCATCACCTTCGCCGAGGACGAGCACCCGCGGCGCGAAACCTCGATGGAGACGCTGGCCGGGCTGAAGGTGCTGCATCCCGAGATCGAGGGCTTCTCGGTGACCGCGGGCAACTCGTCGGGCACCAACGACGCGGCGGCCGTCGTCGCGCTGGCCTCACCCGGCACCCAGCAGCCGGTCCTGGCCAACATCCTGTCCTGGTCCCAGGTCGGCTTGCCGCCCAAGCGCACCGGCAGCGGCCCGATCTACGCCATCCCGAAGGCGCTCGATCTGGCCGGCCTGAAGATCTCCGACGTCGCGCTGTTCGAGATCAACGAGGCGTTCGCGGCGCAGGCCGTCGCCTGCACCCGCCAGCTCGGTCTGGACGAGGAGATCGTCAACGTCTACGGCTCCGGCATCAGCCTGGGCCACCCGATCGCGGCCACCGGTGCGCGCATGGTCACCTCGGCCATCCACGAACTGCGCCGCCGCGGCGGCGGTATCGGCGTGCTGTCGATGTGCGCCGGCGGCGGCATGGGCGCCGCGATGGTGATCGAGGTCGTGTAACGCGACCTCCGAGCCGGGTCAGTCGGAGGCGGGAAGCGGCTTGGCTTCCTTGAGCGACAACGGCGTCTCGCCGACCGTCAGCGTGCCCTGCCCGGCCTTGGTGACCAGCAGCTCGGCGCCGCCGTCGTCGACGTAACGCTTGCCCATCACGGTGCCGTCGGCGAACTTCGGGTCGATGTCGGCCGGGCTCTTGTCGGCGTCCAACGGGATCATCGGGGTGCCGCCGCAGCGCAGATCGCCGAGTGAGTCGGCCGACTTCACGACGATCACCTGGGTGTCGTCGACCTGGCTCTGCAGGCGGGTGCCGTTCTTCACCATTGCTGTGTCCTCACTGACTGTCGTCGTCTGCGGCGTCGAGACTCGCAAGCATGTCCTGGATCTCCCGCCGCAGCACCTTGCCGGTGGCGTTGGTGGGCAACTCGTCACGGAACACTACCCGGTCCGGTGTGCGCGACCCCCGCAGTGCGCTGCGCACGTGTTCGCGCAGTTCGGCGGGGTCGGGGTCGATGCCGGCCACCGGAACCACGACGGCCACGATCTCCTGACCCCACTCGGGATGTTCGGCGCCGACGACCGCGACCTCGTGCACGTGCGCATGCTCGACGAGGACGTCCTCGATCTCCGCCGGGGCGATGTTCTCGCCGCCGCGGATGATGGTGTCGTCGGACCGGCCGCCGAGGAACAGGTAGCCGTCGTTGTCCAGCATCGCGATGTCGCGCGTCGGGAACCAGCCGTTCTCGTCGAGCACCGATCCGATGCCCGTGTACCGGCCGGACACCTGCTCGCCGCGCACGAACAACTCGCCGGTCTCCCCGGGGCCCAGCACGGTGCCTGCTTCGTCGCGGATCTGCACCTCGATCCCGGCGACGGGCTGACCGACCGATCCGAGCCGCCGGGCGACGGCCTCGTCGGAATGGCCGTGCGCGTCCCGATGGTCGTCCGGGGTGAGCACCGCGATGGTCGAACTGGTCTCGGTGAGCCCGTAGGCGTTGACGAAGCCGACGTCCGGCAGCAGTCCCAGCGCCTTGCGCACCAGCGGCAGGCCGACCTTCGATCCGCCGTAGGCCAGGTTCCGCAGCGACGGCAGGGTGTGCCCTTCCGCCTCGAGCACCTTGACGATGCGGTCCAGCATGGTCGGCACCACCGTCGCGGTGGTGACGGCCTCGTCGTTGACCAGCCGGATCCACTCGTGGGCGTCAAAGTTGGGGAGGTACACCATCTTTCGGCCCGCGTAGAGGTTCGACAGTGCCGCGCTGACGCCGGCGATGTGATACGGGGGGACGCAGATCAACGCCGCGTCGGTCGGCTCGGCGGAGCCGAACTCCACCGTGCCGGTGATGTAACTGGTCAGGTTGTTGTGCGTCAGTTCGACGGCTTTCGGCGCCGAGGTGGTGCCCGAGGTGAACAGCACCACGCCCACCGCGTCGGGATCGGGAAACTCCGCGGCCGGTTCGGCGGTGCGGGCCGCGGCCAGGAACTCATCGGAGTCCATCACCGCCTTACCGGCCGAACCGATCATGTCGCGGTAGCGGGCGTCGACGATCACCAGCGGCGAGGGCAGTCGTTCGATCAGCGCCTCGATGCCGTCGGCGGACAGCCGGTAGTTGACCGGGGTGAAGGTGCGGCCGGAGCGGGCCGAGGCGAACAGCAGCAGCGGGAGCATCGCCCCGCCGGCACCCACGTAGGCGACGTGCTCACAACCGGACGCCTCGATGACGCCGGCGCCGCCGTCGGCGAGGTCGGACAGCTCCTGGGTGGTCAGCCGGACGTCGCCGGAGACGACCGCGAGCCGGTCCGGGTCGCCGGAGACGGCCATCTCGAGCAGTAGCGAAATACTCATCTCACACCAACGGTAGACGGGAAGCGTATGCGTGAAAACACTATATAGTTAGCTCTTTCCGGGCGACCAGTAGGGCAACGGCAGTTAGTCATTTCGGAAGGACGCTGAGGATCGTTTATGAAGGTCACCAGCCTTCGCGAGCCCAAGATGGCCGATCGCGTGGCCACCGTGCTGCGCAAGATGTTCATCCGCGGCGACATCGCGGTCGGCACCATGCTGCCGCCGGAGTCGGAGTTGATGGAGCAGTTTGGCGTGTCCCGGCCGACCCTGCGCGAAGCGTTCCGGGTGCTCGAGTCCGAATCGCTGATCGAGGTGCAGCGCGGGGTCCGCGGCGGCGCCCGGGTCACCAGCCCGACCAAGCAGACCCTCGCGCGCTACGCCGGCCTCATCCTCGAGTTCGAGGGCGTCACGCTAAAGGATGTCTACGACGCCCGCGCCGCGCTCGAAGCCGACATGATCAGAAGGCTGGCCACCGATCCCCGGCCCGAAACCGTCGCCGCGCTGGAAGCCGCACTGACCCCCGCCGACGCCGACATCTCCGACGAGCAGTCGCGGGTCGCGCTGGCCGAATTCCACATCGCCATCGCCGAACTGTGTGGGAACAAGACCCTGCAGATGGTCAACGAGATGCTCTACCACCTGATCGCCCGGGCCACCCGGTCGATGCGGCCCACCGGCAGCCGAGCCGAACAGGCGTGGAAACGGTCGATGAAGGCACACGCCCAGGTGGTGGAACTGATCAAGGCCGGCGACGCCGACGGGGCCGTCGACTTCTGGCTTGCTCACCTGGAGCGCACCGAGAAGGACGCGCTGACCGGCCCGGCCCTGTCGACGGTGGTCGACCTGCTCGAGTAGTTACGTGCCGGTCCAGTGCGGCGCGCGCTTCTCGGCGAACGCGACGGCACCCTCCTGGGCGTCCTTGGACATGAACACCGGACCGAGGATCTTCATCTGCTCGGTCCACTGCTCCTCGTCGCCCCAGTAGCGGGACTGCACGATGATCTTCTTGGTCGCCGCGACGGCCAGCGGCCCGTTGGCGGTGATCTTCTCCGCCAGCGCGATCGCGGCGTCCAGCGCGCCGCCGGGTTCGGCCAATGCGCTGACCAGGCCGAGTTCGTGGGCCCGCTCCGCGGACAGGTTGTCACCGGTGAGCGCGAGCTCCATCGCGATGGCATACGGGATGCGCTGCGGCAGCCGCAGCAGCCCGCCGCCGCCGGCGACCAGGCCACGCTTGACCTCCGGAATGCCGAACGCCGAGTCGCGCGACGCGACGATCAGGTCGCAGGACAACGCCACCTCCGTGCCGCCGGCCAGGGCGTAACCCTCGACCGCGGCGATCAACGGCTTGGCCGGCGGTTTCTGGGTGAAGCCCAGCCCGCGTCCGTCGATGTCGCACCGCTCGCCGCGAGCGAACGCCTTGAGGTCCATGCCGGCGCAGAACGATCCGCCCGCTCCGGTGACGATGCCGACCGACAGGCCGGGCTCGGCGTCCAGGCGGTCCATCGCGTCGGCCAGACCCTGGCTGACCGCCAGGTTGACCGCGTTCTTCGCCTTGGGGCGGTTGATGGTGACAATGAGGATCCGGTCGCGCTGTTCGACCAGGACGGCGGGTTCGGTGGTTTCGTCGCTCACGCCGCCATCGTAAAGCGCACGGTAATGCCGACGGGAGGGTGGACCCGGTTACGGCCAGGGGCGCAGATGGGTACCATCAAACTAGAACACGTTCCAGTTTTCCTCGAGGGGGTTGGATGAGCACCAAGAAGACCGACGGCGAAGGTGACGCCGCCGACCTCTCCGGCGGCGAGGTCGCCAAGTGGGACCCGAAGCTCACGGAGCGCGTGATGGGCGCGATCCGGCCGCTGACCAAGCTCTGGCACCGCTCCGAGGTGCGCGGCCTCGACGTCTTCCCGGCCGGCGGCGCGCTGGTGGTGTCCAACCACTCCGGCGGCATGTTCGCGATGGACGTCCCGGTGTTCGCCACCGGATTCTACGAGCGGTTCGGTTTCGACCGGCCGATCTTCACGCTCACCTTCGACCTGGTGCTGTCCGGCCCGACCGGCGCCTTCTTCCGCAAGACCGGCTTCATCAAGGCCAACCACGAGAACGCCGACGAGGCACTGCGTTCCGGCGGCGTCGTGGTGGTGTTCCCGGGCGGCGACTATGACGCCTACCGGCCCAGCACCGCGCGGAACACGATCGACTTCGACGGCCGCACCGGATATGTGCGGGCAGCCCTGAACGCGGGGGTGCCGATCGTGCCCCTGGTCGGCATCGGCGGCCAGGAGAGCCAGCTGTACCTGACGCGCGGCGGCGAGTTGGCCAAACTCATGCGGCTGGACAAGCTGTTCCGCGCCAAGATCATGCCGCTGTCGTTCGGCTTCCCGTTCGGTCTGTCGGCGGTGCTGCCGGTCAACGTGCCGCTGCCGACCAAGATCGTGCAGCAGGTGCTCGAGCCGATCGACATCGTCGCGCAGTTCGGTGCGGATCCCGACGTGGACGAGGTCGACGCGCACGTGCGCAAGGTCATGCAGGCCGCCCTGGACGAACTGGCCGCCGAGCGGCGGCTGCCGGTGATCGGCTAGCCGGCCGGGGCCATCGCCTTCTCGACGACGGTCAGCTTCTCGGAAAGGCCTGCGGCCCTTCGGATTTCGACCAGTTCGTCGACCATCGCACTGGTGATCTCATGGGCGTCGTGCACCGATTCCAGGTCGGTGATCACCGAAATGTTGAGCTGGTCGACGTAGCTCCACACGGTGATGTTGATGCCGCTGCCGGCGGTCAGCGGTCCAACGGAGTAGATCTCGGTGACCAGCGCTCCCCCGACCCGGCCGTATTCCCGCGGCCCGGGAACGTTGGAGATGTTCAGGTTGAGCACCTTGTTCTGACCGTCCTTCAGGGACAGGCGTTTGAACAGGGCCTCGACGCCCGCCGGCGGCATGTAGTTGGACCAGCGGCTGACCAACTCCGGACCGATCAGCAGATTGGTCTCCTTGGCCAGAATCGCGTCCTCGTGCGCCTTGCGGACCCGCTCTAGCGGATCGGCCAGATCGATCGGCACCGGCATCATCACCCCGGTGAACCGGTTGCCGGAGATGCGTTCCGACGAGAAGTCGAAGCTCACCGGCACCGAGGCCAACAGCGGATGGTCGGCATGCCCGTCGTAGCGCAGCGACGCCTTGCGCAACGCCCCGGCGGACAACGCGAGCACCAGGTCGTTGATCGACACGCCCAGTGCGTTCTTGGTCTCCTTGATGTCCGCCAGCGCCAGTGAGGCGGTCGCGAACCGGCGCTCCGGCGTCAGCACATGGTTCATGAAACTCGGCGGCGGGGTGAAGGGCATCGTCAGGTTCGGGCCCAGTTTCCGTGAGCTGCGCCGGACCCGGTTGACGCCGGCCACCGTGTAGGCGACCGTCGACGGCACCTCGGCCAGGTGCCGGAAATGGTCCCGCCACGCCGACCGCACCAACTCGAATGTCGTTGGGGCGGGATCGGTTTCGTAGCTCTCCTGGTCGTCCTCGCTGTCCTCGAAGCCCGGCTGCAGGTCCATCCCGAGGGCGAGCAGGTTCGCCGCCGCCACCCCGTCGGCCAGGGCGTGGTGCACCTTGTTGACGACGGCGATGCGGCCGTCGGCCAACCCGTCGACGAAGTACATCTCCCACAGCGGGCGGCTGCGGTCCAGCGGCGTGCTCGCGATCTCACCGATGGCGTCGTCGAGTTCCCGGCGGCCGCCCGGGGCGGGCAGCGTCAGCGGCCGGACGTGGTAGTCGAGATCGACGTAGACGTTCTCCCGCCACATCGGGTGATGGAACTTGAACGGGATGTCGACCAGTTCATAGCGCAGCGGGTACAGCTTGTGCAGGCGAGCGTTGATCACGTGGCGGAAGTCGTCGATCCCGAAGGTCCGGCCACCCATGTCGACCAGCTCGATGATGGCGATCTTCAGGGTGTGCATGTGCACATTGGGCGCTTCGCTGTACAGCAGAAACGCGTCCCATCCGGTCAGGCGCTTCATAGTGCCCGCATCACCACCTCACACCTCCCCTTAGACCCGGGACGGTACCGATCGATGGCGGTTCAGACGACCTGTTTGGCGTCCATCGGCGGACGGATCCGGTGGATCTGGTTGAGGAACAACCCGATCGCGGTCGCCATCGGCCCGGTCCGGGCACCGTCGACCATATCGAAACCGTGTCCGGCGCCGGGCAGTTCGACGTAGCCGACCGGCGAGCGGGACACCGCGCGCAGCCGCTCGACGAAGCTTCGGGCCTGCTCGACCGGGATGATCGTGTCACCACTGCCGTGGATCACCAGGAACGGCGGCGCGTCGGGGTGTATCCGGGCGATCGGCGAGGCGTCGCGGAACACCGCGGGGGCGTCGTCGATGCGGCGTTTGACGACGACGCGCTCCAGAAACTCGACGAAGCGCTGCCGCTCGGCCGTGGACCGGTCCTCCCAGTCGTAGCGGCCGTAGATACCGACGACGGCGTCGACCGAGGTGTCGGATCCCGCGGGCAGATGCGCGTCGAGTTCCGGGTCGTTGGCGGTCAGTCCGGCCAACGCGGCCAGGTGCCCGCCCGCCGAACAGCCCGCGATCGTCACGAACTCGCGGTCCCCGCCGAAGCGGTCCACGTTGGCCCGCGCCCAGCCGATCGCGGTCTTGACGTCGTCGAGATGCCGGGGCCACGGGTTGTTCGGTGACACCCGGTAGTTCACCGACAGGCACACCCAGCCGCTGGCCGCGAGATGGGACATCAGCGCGTAGCCCTGAAGGATCCGGCTGCCGTGTACCCAGGCGCCGCCCGGCACGAAGATCAGCACCGGCGCCGAGTGCGCCGGCAGGTCGTCACGGCGCCAGACGTCGAGCAGTTGGGACGGGTGATCCCCGTAGCGCACCGAGGTCCGGTGCACGTGTCTGCGGTGCTGCAGCGCCTTGAAGAACGGCGCGGTGCGTTCCGGCGCCGGCCAGTCGATCGCCAGGTCCGCGTCGGGCACGACACCGCGCAGCCCGGCCCGCGACACGTGATGCGTCTGGTCCCGCTGCTCGCGCCGCACTCCGCCGGCACCGGGCCGCAGGCAGGATTTCAGCCCCGCGGCGATCAGGTCCGGCGCATGCCGGGAGCCCCAGATCCCCATGGCGGCCAAACTGCCCACCGGTTCGAGGTGCTTGCCTACGACCGGCAACGACGCCGACGCGGTGGCCATGGCGAGCAGGTAGTCGGCGGGTCTGGCCCGGAGCATCCACTGGATGCGGTCGAGAGGTACCGTCACGCGGCGCAGCGTACCCGCCGCTACCCACGGGTAACCCGCATTCGTTGACAAATAGTCAAAAGTGTCCACAACACCCGCGATGCCGTCGTACCGGGCCTCGCCGGCGTCCGTAAGGTCAGGCGGGTGAGCCTCACCGAGTTCCACCCCGAGTTGCGGTCCAGGGCGCGGCTGCTCCCGAAGTCGGCCATCCGCCCGCTGACGCTGCCCGTCATCCGGGCGCTGTCCCGCCTGCAGTTGCGGTTGCCGGCCCGCGGCGTCGAGGTGCTGACGATCGCCGACGGCGTGGGCGTGCGGCTGTTCCGCCCGGAGGGTGCGACCGCACCGGGACCCGCGTTGCTGTGGATCCACGGCGGCGGCTACGTGATGGGCACCGCCGCGCAGGATGACCTGTTGTGCAAGCGGTATGCCGCCCGACTGGACGCGACGGTGGCGGCGGTGAACTACCGACTGGCGCCCGAGCATCCCTACCCCGCGCCGGTCGAGGACTGCTACACCGCGCTGACGTGGCTGGCCGGATTGCCCGCCGTGGACCGCCGCCGGGTCGCGATCGCCGGCGGCAGCGCCGGCGGGGGCCTGGCCGCCGCGCTGGCCTTCACGGCGCGCGACCGCGCCGAGGTCGACGTCGCCGCGCAGGTCCTGATCTACCCGATGCTCGACGACCGCAGCAGCGATCGGGCCCGCCGCCTCGATCACGGTTTCCGGATGTGGGATCGCCGCAGCAACGTCTGGGCGTGGCGCTCCTTCCTGGGCGACGCCGACCCACAGGTCGCGGTGCCGGCCCGGCGCACCGACCTGGCCGGTCTGCCGCCCGCCTGGATCGGGGTCGGGTCGCTGGATCTGTTCCACGACGAGGACCTCGCCTACGCCGAGCACTTACGTGCGGCCGGGGTTCCGTGCGAAACCCACATCGTGCCGGGCGCTTTCCACGGGTTCGACTCCCTGGCGCCGAAAACGCGGGTGGCCCGCGACTTCCTCGACAGTCAATGCGACATGCTCCGGCCGATCCTGGCGGCCCGACGGTGACGACCGAACTTCAGGCGCTGCGGGAGGCCGCCGCCGCCCTGCTCGACAAACGGTGGCCGGAGACCCGGGTGCGGGAATTGATGGCCACCGACACCGGCCACGACGAAGCGGGCTGGCGCGACATGGCCGAGATGGGCCTACTCGGCCTTGCCATTCCGGCCGAGTTCGGCGGGATGGGCGCGGGCCACACCGAGATGGGTGTCGTCATGGAGGAGATGGGCCGCGTACTGCTGTGCGCGCCCTTCCTGTCGACGGCGGTTCTGGCGCCGGCGTTGCTGACGGCCATCGGCGACACCACCGAGCAGGCGCAGGTGCTGCCGCGGATCGCGGCCGGGTCGGCGATCGTCACCCTGGCCTACGCCGAGGGCTCCTCCGCGCTGATCCCGGAGCGGGTCGGGACCCACGCCCGTCGCACGGATGCCGGTTGGGCATTGACCGGGGTCAAGAACTTCGTGCTCGACGGTGCGGCCGCCGATCTGATCTACGTGCTGGCGGCCACCGACGACGGGCCCGCCGTGTTCGCGGTGAGCCGCGACGCCGACGGCCTGACGCCGACGACGCTGAACACCGTCGATCCGACCCGCAAGCTATGCACAGTGGGGCTGGCGGACACCCCGGCCCGGCTGGTGGGCGAACCCGGCTGTGGCACAACGGCTTTCGCCGCCGCCCTGGAGACAGCCGGTGTGGCGCTCGTCAGTGAGCAGGCGGGTGGCGCGCAGCGCGCGGTTCGGATGGCCGCGGCCTACGCCGCCACCCGGTTTCAGTTCGCCCGCGCCATCGGCAGCTTCCAGGCCGTCAAACACAGGTGCGCCGACATGCTCGCCGAGGCCGAGTCGGCCGTCTCGGCGGCGCGGCACGTCGCGGCCGGCTTCGACGCCGGGGCGCCCGACCGTGCGGCCGATCTTGCTCTGGCACAAGCGTTCTGCTCCGACGCGTTCGTGTTCGTCGCCGCCACGAACATCCAGGTGCACGGCGGCATCGGATTCACCTGGGAGCACCCGGCCCACCTGTACCTGCGCCGGGCCCGCACCGACGCGCAGTTGCTCGGCGACCCCGCCCACCACCGGGAACGCTACCTGCGGTTGAAGGGAGTCTGACATGTCCGATCCGGCCGGGGACGTCCGCGCCGAGGTGCGGCAGTGGCTGGCCGCCAACTGGACTCCCGGCATGGACCGCGACCGGTGGGCGGACCTGGTGCTCGACGCGGGGTGGTCGGCGCCGTCGTGGGAGCCGCAGTGGTGGGGGCGTGGGCTCTCCGATGCGCAATCGCGGGTCGTAGCAGCGGAATTCAACGCCGTCGGAGCGCCCGGAACCGGCCACGACCGCGCCAACCTGTTCGCCTGCACCCTGCATGACGAGGGCACCGACGAGCAGAAGCGCCGGCTGATCCCGCCGTCGCTGCGCGGGGAGTCCAAGTGGTGCCTGCTCTACAGCGAACCGGGCGCCGGGTCCGACCTGGCGGGCCTGCGCACCCGCGCCGACCGCGACGGCGACCGGTACATCGTCAACGGCCAGAAGGTGTGGACGTCGTTCGCGGCGGTGGCCGACTACGGGTTGCTGATCGCGCGCACCGACTGGAGTGTTCCCAAGCACCAAGGGATCAGCTTCTTCATGCTGCCGATGCGCCAGCCCGGCGTCGAGGTCCGGCCCATCCACCAGATCACCGGTGAGTCGGAGTTCAACGAGGTGTTCCTCACCGACGCGGTGGTTCCCGCGGACAACATGGTCGGCGCACCGGGGGACGGCTGGCGCGTGTTGCAGACGGCACTGGGGTACGAGCGACGGCTGATGGGCGACCTGGCACGCACCTCGCGCGCGGCCCGAAAGCCGCAGGAGGAAGAGGACCCGCTGATCGCGCTGGCCCGCGTCTACGGCAAGCTGGCCGACGCGCACACCCGTCAGCAGATCGCCCGGATCCACGAGCTCACCGCGGTGAACAAGTGGAACACCCAGCGCGCCAAGGTATCCGCCCGGGCCGATGCCGCCACCCTCCTCTCCTTCGGCAAGCTGTCCATGTCACGGATCCTGCACGAGACCGCGCGGGTCCAGACCGACATCATCGGGGCCGAGGCCATGCTGGCCGGTCCGGATCATCCCGATGGCGACGCCGTCACGTTCCGGGCGCTCAACGCCTACTTCACGTCGATCGGCGGCGGCACGGACCAGATTCAGCGCAACATCGTCGGCGAGCGGGTGCTTGGCCTGCCGAAGGAACCGGATCCCTATCGCGACACGCCGTTCCGGGATCTGCCGCACTGACTCAGACGACCTCGCCGCCGATCACTGTCGCGGACACCAGGCCGGCGTCGAGTTCGGCCAGCACCTGTTCCGGCGAACCGGAGAGCACGCACAGGTCGCCCGGTTCCCCGGGGGCGACGCGTCGGGGCTCGGCCGGCCGTTCGGGCCTACCCAGGAACCCCCGCAGCGCAGCCTCAGGTGGGATCTGTTCGGCCGCACCCAGTATCGCGCCGCTAAGGGTTCGGCGGCGCACGGCGGCACGCATCGACGCCCACGGGTCCGCGTCGCCGAACGGTGCGTCCGTCGACAACGCCACGGGCACACCCGCGTCGATCAGCGAGGCAACCCGCCACAGGTCACGGTGTTGCACCGCAGGCACTTCGGCGCGGTACTCGTCCCCACGCTCGGCGACGAAGTTCGGCTGAGTCACCACTGTGATTCCGAGATCGGCGAGGTCGCCGATGCAGTCGTCCGGCACGACGGCGGCATGTTCGATGCGGTCGCCGGGCAGCACACCGGCATCCCGCAGGGCGGCGATGCTGACCACAAGTTGACTGTCGGTGACGGCATGCACGGCGACGGGGTGGCCGGTGGCATGATTGTCTGCGACCCAGCTGGTCAGGGCATCGAGGTCGAGGGTGGTGTCGTCGAGGATCATCTTGGCCGGACCGATGCTGACCAGTGCCGTCGGCGTCGTTCCCGCCACCGCCATGCAGTGCAGGCGTTGCCTGAGTTCTCCGGATTGCCTTGCCCGCTCAAACCTTTCGACATCCGGCTGGGCGTAGCCGGGGGTGGCGTCGGTGATCCCGGTGACACCGCGCGCTGCCAGTCGGCGGCTCAATTCGCCGATCGGCGGCCGTTCGGTGCGGGGCAACCCGGCGTCCGCCCGGAACAGCCGGCCGTCGGGATGGTCGGGCGCGCCGATGCGGATCAGGGCTTCGGTGTTCAATGTCCACAGCGCCCCGCTGCGATGCTGTACCCGCACCGGCCAGCGGGGTGAGAGCTCATCCAGGACAACACGATCCAACGGCCCGGCGACGCTGTCGTGGTAACCCACGGCACGGATCCAGCCGTCCCGTCCGGACGCGGCGGCGTGCAGCGCGACTCGCATCTGCTCGGCGGTGCGCACCGCCGGCGGGCCGACGTCGACCGATGCCAGTGCGGCGGCGGCCGACCACAGATGCACATGGTGATCATGTAGACCGGGGATCACCGTGCCGCCCGCGGCGTCGAGCACGTCCTCGCCGGGCCGGGCTTTCAGACTGCCGACCTCGGCGATGGTTGCGCCGACCCGGACGTCCACCGGCGTGCCGTCGAGCAACTGCGCGCGTGTTATCAGCATGCGGCCGCGCTTCTTTCGGCCAGCAGGCGGCCCACGGCGTCCGTGTCGGCGCCGAGAGCGGAGGCCGGTCCGTCGATGTCGGGCGGCACCGGTTCGCCGGTGATGTCCTCGCTCGGCGGCAGCGTGGCGTAGGTCGCGGCCACCTGGGACATGGCGATGTCGATCAGTTCGCCGCCGCCGCGGCCGAGCGAATCGCGCACCGCGGCAGCGGCTTCCAAGCCGCTCAGCGGGTCGGCGATGGCGTCACCGATGAACACGGGCCCGTCGGCGTCCTGGCCCACCAGACCGCCGGCCACCGCGGCGTCGTCGCCGAACGCGACCCGTTCGGCTTCGTCCGGGCCGTATCCGGTGATCCGCACCCACACCCGGCCGGCGCGGGCCGGGGCCTGCTGCGGGCCCAGGCCGCGACGGGTCAGGGCCGTGGGCCGGGCCGCCTC
>ERZ724512.956-NODE-956-length-13558-cov-6.316374_pt1 | contig 13558 bp, 7 predicted proteins | sample MGYA00376045_ERZ724512 | MGnify/ENA primary metagenome ERZ724512 (study PRJEB28724, sample SAMN07190883) | activated sludge metagenome | isolation source: activated sludge of sewage treatment plant in Hong Hong | place: Hong Kong | collected 2016-03-17 ... | reverse complement strand
TCAGGTCAGCGTGCCGTCGGCGTTCACCCGGAAGACGTCGACCTTCACCTCGAGCTTCGACTTCTTCGACTCGGTGTAGATCACGCCCTTCAGCGGTGACACGTCGCGAAAGTCGCGGCCCCACGCGGTGACGATGTAGCGCGAGTCGGCGAAGTGGTCGTTCGTGGGGTCGAGGTCGATCCACTCGCCGCCGGGCACCAGCACCGAGGTCCAGGCGTGCGAGGCGTCCGACCCCTCGAGCTTCGGCTGGCCGGGCGGGGGAGAGGTCTCGACGTACCCCGACACGTACCGGGCCGGCAGCCCGATCGAGCGCAGGCAGCCCACCGCGAGGTGCGCGAAGTCTTGGCAGACGCCGCGCCGCAGTTCGAGCAGTTCGGGCAGCGTGGTGCGCACCGAGGTGGCCCCGAGTTCGTACTTGAAGTCGCGGTAGATCGTCGAGTACAGCCCCACCAGCGCGTCGCCCAGTGGCCGGTCGGGCCACAGCATGCCGCGCGCGTAGGCCAGCACCTCGGGTCCCAGATCGACCAGATCGGACGGCAGCAGAAACTCCGCGTGCACCACGGCGTCGGCCTCGGCCTCGACCCGGGCCACCGCCTCGGCCACGGTGAACGCGTTCAGCGATTCGAGCACCGGGCGCGGCCAGGCCACGTCGACGAAGGCCGTCTTGCTCACCACCAGCTCGCGATGCGGGTCGCGAATCTCGACGTAGAAACTGTGATTGCCGAAGTGGTCGACGTGTTGGCTGATCACCTGCGGCTCGGGCGACACCGCCACCTCGTTGGTCACCACCTGCTGCGACCACGTTTCGAGCGGTCGCAGAAAGCCGCGCTCGTAGCACGCCTCGACGTCGTCGTCGTAGGTGTAGATCGTGGTGTGCCGCACCCGGTACCGCCGGGGCGCGTAATGGTCGGGCCGCACCTCAGTCGCCATCGGTCACCTGCCACGGGTTGCCCCAGCCCGAGGTCTGCGCCCGGCGCGGCGCCTGACGCAAGAAGTGCCGCGCGGCCAGGTCGTCCGACAACCCGCGGAACTCCTGTTCCAAGGCGGCCAGCCGAACCGCCAGCCGATCGGGCCGCAGCAGGTCGGCGATGTCGACCTCGCCCAGTTCGTTCGACAGCCGCAGCGCCCGCGCGGCGGACGCCTCGTCGCCCAGCAGGCTGAGGTCGGCGGCCAGCGACTCGGCCTGGTACAGCACCGAACGCGGGTTCACCCGGTCGAGCAGCAGCAGGTCGACCGCCGACTCCAGCGCCACCGTGGGGCCGGTGCCAGCGGCCGCCCGCCGGCGGTGGGTGATGATCGACTCGCCCGCGCGCAGCACACCCTCGACCACCAGGTCGTCGACCTCGCGGCCCCGGTCGGCGGTCACCGTGCGGGCCAGCAGGGCCAGGGTCATCTGCGCGCGTTCCATGCGGCAGCCCGCGTCGAGAAACGCCCACGACTCGTCGCGCACCATGCTCTGCGCCATGATGCCGGCCAGCGCCAGCAGCGACTCGAGCACGTCTGCCAGCACCGGCTGCAGCTGGTCGTCGTCGTCGGGGGTCTCGGCCAGGGTCTGCTGCAGTCGTCCGATCACCGACCAGGTGTCGACGCTCAGCAGGTCGCGCACGTGCTGGGCGGCGTTGGTCACCTGGTTGGCGCAGTGCCGCACCGTGCCGGTGCGGGTGGCGTCCAACACGGCCCGGCGCAGGTAGGTCAGGGACGACTCGTCGTGCCTGATCGCACCGGTGACGGTCACCCAGGCGACGGCGTCGAGCAGAATCTCGGTGGCCCTCGCGCCGGGGGTGCCGGTGCGGCTGCTGTTGTCTTCGGCGAAGTCGTCGACCACCTTGAGCAGCCGGGCGGTGCCCTCGGCGCGTTCGGCGTAGCGGCCCATCCAGTACAGGTTGTCGGCCACGCGGGGCGACAGGCCGTAGGCCCGGGTGACCGGGGGCAGGCCGAGCCGGCGGGCGCGCCCGACGCTGGGCTGCTCGGCTTCGGAGCTGATCACCCAGACGTCCTTGGCCAGGGCGCCGGTGAAGTTCGAGACGGTGTACTCGCCGACCCGCGCGGCCACCCGGCCCAGGCCGCCGGGCAGGTAGTGGTAGTCGTCGTCGTGCGCCACCCCGAAGGTGCGCAGCACGAATCGGCGCGGCTCGAGCCCGCTGCGGGTGACCACCGGAGCGGTCGACAGCTGCATCGGCTCCTGCCCGCACCAGGCCCACGGCTCGGCGGCGATCGCGGCCGCCAGGTCGGCGCGTTCTGCGGCGGTGAGCAGCCAGCCGTACCGCAACGGCCCCGACGAGCGCGAGATCGGCTTGAGCACCAGATGGCCCAGGTTGGCCAGCACGTGCGATCGGGACGCGTCGTCGCCGCACCACCATGTCGGGGGCATGGGCAGCGCCAGGTCTTCGCCGAGCAGCGCGCGGGCCGCGGCGTTCAGGTGCGCCACCAGCCCCGGGTTCTCGAGCACCCCGGCACCCACCGGGTTCACCACGGCCACGTTGCGCGTGCGGGCCGCCTCGATCAGCCCGGGAATGCCCAGTTGCGAGTCGCCGCGCAGTTCGAGCGGGTCTGAGTAGGCGGCGTCCACCCGGCGCAGAATCACGTCGACCTGTTCGAGCCGGTCGCCGGCCCGAAGCCACACCTTGCCCTTCTGCATCACCAGGTCGTCGGCCTCGACCAGCGGAAAGCCCAGCAGGGTGGCCAGGTAGGCCTGTTCGAAGGCGGTCTCACTGCCCGGCCCGGGGGTGAGCAGCACCACCCGGGGCGGCTCGGTGGCCGTCGGCGACGCGTCTTGCAGCGAAGCCGAGAAGGTCTGAAAGAAGCCGCGCAGCCGGGCCAGGGGGGTCGATCGGTGCAGGCCGGCCATTACCCGCGAGATGATCCGCCGGGTGGCCATCGCATACCCGGGGCCGGACGGCGCCTGGGTGCGGTCTGAGATCACGGTCCACTGGCCGGTGGCGTCGCGGCCCAGGTCGGTGGCCGCCACCACCAGCTGGCGACGGCCGGGGGCGCCGATGCCGTCGGTCTGCCTGATGTAGCCGTCGTGGCCGAGGATGACCTCGGGCGGAATGACCCGGCGCCGCATCAGGTTGCGCTCGCCGTACACGTCGGTGAGCACCAGGTCGAGCAGGTTGGCGCGTTGCCGCAACCCGGTTTCCAGCGCCTGCCATTCGGCGGCGCCGATCAGCACCGGAATCGGGTCGATCGCCCAGTTGCGGCTACCGCGGCGTTCGGTGCCGTAGGTGACGCCCTCGTCGGACGCGAACGTGCGCGCCTCGGCCCGGGCCGCCTGCAGCCCGCCCATGCCCATCGCGTTGACCGCGGCACCGAGGGCCGCCTGGTCGCTGCGCAGGCCGTCGGAAGTGACCAGTTCGTCGACGGCGTCGGCGCCCAGCCGCGCGCGGTACTCGTCGAGTACCCCGGTTTCGATGCTCACCGCCGCAGACATGGCGCCACCTTACGGGGTCGGGTCGCCCGGCATGCCACTAGCCCAAATGCCCGGGGGAATAGCGCCTGAGATCGAGCGTGCAGGGGTATTCGGTGCCCATCGGCGAGAACACCGACTGCGCCGACGGCCAGCCGGCCACGTCGATCGGGCCGGGGGTGTGGCCCTGGTCGCTGAACCGCGAGGCGCGCCGCGACTCGGCCTCGACGGCGTTCACCGGGTAGGTGTCGTAGCTGCGTCCGCCCGGGTGGGTGACGTGGTAGGTGAACCCGCCCAGCGATCGGTTGTTCCAGGTGTCGACCAGGTCGAAGGTCAGCGGCGCGTGCACGCCCATGGTGGGGTGCAGCGCCGACCACGGCGCCCACGCCCGGTACCGCACGCCGCCGACGAACATGCCGGCCGAGGCAGGGGCGTCGTCCGAGCCGAGGGCCGTGCCCCAGCCGCCGTTGGCGACCGCGGTGAGCGGCACCGGCACGCCGTTGCAGGTCACCACGTGCCGGCCTTCGATCAGGCCCGAGACGGCGAGTTGGACGCGTTCGACCGAGCTGTCGACGTAGCGGGCGGTGCCGCCGCTGGTGGCCTCCTCGCCCAGCACGTGCCAGGGCTCGATGGCCTGCCGCAGTTCGAGGTGGACGCCCGCGAGCCGGGTTTCGCCCAGCCGCGGGAAGCGGAACTCGAGGAACGGATCGAACCAGGCGGCGTCGAACCGGCTGCCCGGAGCCACCTGGTCGAGCCACTCGTTGACGTCGGCGACCACCTCGCGCAGGTCGGCGGCGGCGAACGCCGGCAGCAGGAAGCGGTCGTGCAGGCGGGTGCCCCAGCGAATCAGCGGGCCGCGGTAGGGGCGCTGCCAGAACATCGCCACCAGGCAACGCACCAGCAGGGCCTGCACCAGCGCCATCTGGGCGTGTGGGGGCATCTCGAAACCGCGCAGCTCCAGCAGGCCCAGCCGGCCTCGCTGCGAATCGGGCGAGTACAGCTTGTCGATGCAGAACTCAGACCGGTGGGTGTTGCCGGTCAGGTCGGTGAGCAGGTGGCGCAGCAGCCGGTCGGTGTTCCAGGGCAGCGGCGGCAGGTCGTCGTGCTCGGGCTTGAACGACTCGGCGTCGGCGGTCACCCGGTCGAGCTCGGCGAACGCGATCTCGAGTTCGTAGAGGGTTTCGTGGCGCCCCTCGTCCACCCGCGGCGCCTGCGAGGTCGGGCCGATGAACCGGCCCGAGAACACGTACGACAAGGCCGGATGATGCTGCCAGTAGGTGATCAGCGAGCGCAGCAGGTCGGGCCGGCGCAGCAACGGCGAGTCGGTGGGCGTGGCGCCGCCCAGCGTGAAGTGGTTGCCGCCGCCGGTGCCGGTGTGGGTGCCGTCGAGGTCGAACTTCTCGGTGGCCAGCCGGGTGCGCCGGGCGTCGTCGTACAGCGACAGGGTGAGGTCGCGCTGTTCGGGCCAGCTCGACGTGGGTTGGGTGTTCACCTCAATCACGCCCGGGTCGGGGGTCACCGAGATGGTCTTGGTGCGCAGGTCGAACGGCAGCGGGTAGCCCTCGAGCACCACCGGCAACTCGACCGCCGCGGCCGCCCCCTCGACCACGCTGAGCAGTTCGAGGGCGTCCTCGAGCTTGGTCAACGGCGGCAGAAACACGTGCAGCAGGCCGTCGCGCTCTTCGACGCAGAGGGCGGTGCGCGGCGCATCCTCGATGTCGTGCACGACCGCCGCGGGTGCCTCGCCGTCGACGATGATCGGCAGCAGCCCGGTCATCTCGAGCGGGGAGCGTTCGATGTCGTCGGGCGCCTCGGCCCAGGCCAGGGACGACAGCGGCAGCCGGAAGCCCATCGGCGAGGTGCCGGGGGTGAGGAACAAGTGCCGGCGGCGGGTGCGCCAGCGCGCCGTGCCCCACTGCTGCTCGTCGACCAACCGGAACAGCGGCACGACCCAGCCGCGGGCAGTGCCCCGGGTGGCGTCGATGCGGTCGATCTCGGCGGCGCGGGCGGCCTCGTCGGCCATCGCCGGGTCGTCGGGGTCGAGGTCGTCCGGACGCCTGCCCTCGGGCAGTTGCGCTTCGCCCATCAGCTCGACCAGCGGGTCTTCGTAGCCGGGCAGCACGTGGCCGATCGGCACGCCGAGCCCACCGGCGATGTACACCGCGAGGTCGCGGGCCGCGGTCTGCGCCTCGAGCGAACCGGGTTTGACCGCCGGTTCGTCCCAGGGGTTGGCCAGCAGCGTGCGGTCCTCCCAGATCGCCAGGCCGTCGGTGCGCCAGGTGATCGCGATGTTCCAGCGCGGCAGGTCTTCGCCGGGGTACCACTTGCCCTGGCCGTGGTGGACGACCCCGCCCGGCGCCCAGCGCTGCTCGAGCCGGGCCGCCAGGGCCTGGGCCAGCGCCCGCTTCTCGGGGCCGTCGGCGGCGCCCTCCCACTGCGGCGTGGCGGTGTCGTCGGCCGAGACGAAGGTCGGCTCGCCGCCCATGGTCAGGCGCACGTCGCCAGCGGTCAGCAGCTCGTCCACCCGCTGGCCGAGGGCGTCGACGGCGGCCCATTGGGTCTCGGTGTAGGGCTTGGTGACGCGGGGGTCCTCGTGCACCCGGCGCACGGTGTTGCTGAAGCTCATGGTCACCGACACCGGTGCGGTCGAGCCCGTGATCGGTGCCGCGGACGACGGGTGCGGGGTCGCCGACAAGGGAATATGGCCCTCGCCCGCGAACAGTCCCGAGGTGGGGTCGAGGCCGATCCAGCCCGCGCCGGGCACGAACACCTCGGCCCAGGCGTGCAGGTCGGTGAAGTCTTCGGCCGGGCCGCTGGGGCCGTCCAACTCTTCGACGTCTGAGCGCAGTTGCACCAGGTAGCCCGACACGAACCGCGCCGCCAGGCCGGCCTCGCGCAGCACCGACACCAGCACCCACGCCGAGTCGCGGCACGAGCCGAGCGCGTTGGCCAGGGTGGTGTCGGGGGTCTGCACGCCCGGTTCGAGCCGCACGGTGTAGGCGATGTCGGCCTGCAGGGCGGTGTTCACGGCGACCAGGAAGTCGACCATGCGGGGCCGGTCGTCGCCGGTCAGCCCGGCGTAGGCGTCGGTGATGTGCCGCTGCACCCACTCGCGCACCAGCGGGCCCGGGCCGGTGCCGCCCTCGTCGACCCGACGCAGGTAGGGCTCGAGGTCGGCGCGCAGGGCGTCGGGGTATTCGAAGGGGAAGCGCTCGGCGTAGGGCTCGAGAAAGAAGTCGAACGGGTTGATCACCGTCATGTCGGCCACCACGTCGACGGTGATGTCGAGTTCTTTCACCGGCTCGGGAAACACCAGCCGGGCCAGGTAGTTGCCGAACGGGTCCTGCTGCCAGTTGATGAAGTGGTTGCGTGGGCTCACCGTCAGCGAGTAGGCCGCGATGGGCGTGCGCGAGTGCGGCGCCGGCCGCAGCCGAACCGTGTGCGGAAACACCTCCACCGGTTCGGCGAAGGTGTACGTCGTGCGGTGTTCGAGCGCTACCCGGATCGTCACTCGAGTGAATCTAGTGGCCGAAACCGGCCCCGACATCAGGTTGGCCGGCACCGAAACGTCACTGAAACGCAGGTTGGCATACTCGGTAGCCTGTCCCGGTGGTGAATGACGATTCCGCGCCCTCCGACGCCCAGCCCGACCCGGTCGATCCGGACGACGCGGCAGGCCAGGCCGAACCGCCCGAGGCCACCGAAACCTCGACCCGGGCGGCGTTGCGCCGTCCACGGCTGTTGTGGATCGCCGCCGCCGTGCTGGTGGTGCTCGCCCTGATCGGCAGCATCGCGTGGGCGTTGCGGCCGCAGCCGGCGCAGAACGGCATCTCGTCGGCCACGCCGCAGCAGGCCGTCCGCGGCTTCTTGGACGCCCTGGCCGGCAGCGACGCCGACCGGGCGTTGCAGTTCGCGCTGACCAAGCCCACCGACACCGCGCTGCTCACCCGGGCGGTGCTCGAGTCGTCCAACAAGACCGGGCCGCTCACCGTGGTGAACGTGCCCGAGGTGGGCGGCAGCGGCACGGTGCAGGTGCCGGCCGAGGTCGGCATCGGCGACCACCGGGCCACCATCACCTTCTCAGTCGCCCAGACCGATGCCGGCTGGCGGCTGCAGCAGGTCACCTCGACGATCGACCCCGGCGCGTTGCCGGCCACGCTGGGGCCGACGCTGAACGGCCAGCCGCTCACCAACACCGCACACATCGAGGTCTTTCCGGGGTCGTACACCTTCGGTGAAGACGTCGACGAGATCACGCTGGCCGATCGACCAGTGCTTGTGGCGGCGGTGGGCGACGACGTCAAGGCCGGGCTCGAGCCCACGTTGACCAGCAAGGGTGTGAAGGCTGCGAACGCCATCGCCGAGAAGGCGGTCAAGGCGTGCCTGGCCAAGCGCGACCCGAGCCCGCAGGGGTGCCCCAACAGCGTCACGGTGGCCGTGGGGCAGAAGCTCGACACCAAGTCGATCAAGTGGAACCTGGTGGGCAACCCCTGGAAGAACGCCACCTACACGTTGGACGTGGCCGACCCCACCCAGGCGCGGGGCGCCACCACGCTGAACTTCAGGTTTCGCTGCACGCTCACCCAGAACGGCGAGAAGTACATGGTCGATCAGAAGAACGAGGTGTCCGTGCGCTACATGCTGACCGTCACCGACCCCAGCGTGCCCGTTGTCTGGCAGCGCATCGCCTGACCTCGGGGCTGAGCCCCGCCGTGCGGTGGTGCTGGGTGGCGGAGGGCTCACCGGCATCGGCTGGACGGCGGCAGTGCTGGGCGAACTTCCACCGGTGCTGCCCGGGGCCGACCGGGTGATCGGAACCTCTGCCGGCGCGCTGTTGGCGGCGCGGTTGCTGAACGGCGGCGACCCTGCGGGCCTGCGTGGGTTCACCACTGAGTTGGCGGCGGCACGGCTTCGTCCGGCTGCCGTGGGCCGATTGTTGGCCGCCCAGGTCTGGCCCAGCCGCCGGCACGCGTTGCAGTGGCTGGGGCGGCGGTCCTCCGGGCCCACCGCGGTCAGCGAGGCTGCTTTCGTCGACCTGGTGGCACGGGCCATCGGCTATGCCGACTGGCCCCCGGCGCTGATCGTGGTGGCGGTGGATGCCCTCGCGGGCCGTCCGGCGTACTTCACGCCGCGCTCGGACGTTCCGCTGGCGCTGGCGGTCGCCGCGAGTTGCGCGATGCCCGGGGTGCTGCCCCCGGTGCACATCGAGGGGCGGGCGTTTCTGGACGGCGGACTGCGCTCCCCGGCCAACGCCGACCTGGCCAGCGGTTGCGACCGGGTGCTGGTGCTCGCCCCGCAGGGCCGCTCGGCGCGGGTGGTGCGTCGTCCGGAACATCAGGCGGCGAAGCTGCGCGACGCGGGCAGCGAGGCCGTGCTGCTGCAGGCAGGCATCGCAAGCCACTCGTCGATGTCGGCCGCAGCACTGCCAGCGGCCCGCGAGCGGGGCCAGCAGCAGGGTCGCGCAGCCCGCGACGCCGTCCAACACCTGTGGCGGTAGTTGGGGACGGTTCCTATCTAGAGCCAGGGCTCCACGGTCATCGCAGCGGGCGCCTGGATCTCGTGGGCGCGTGGGCTCAACAGGTTCTCGGCGGGCGGATTCGTTCCAAGGCAAGCCTGGAATGACGGGTGAGTCACCTTTGCGCTGGGACGGCGGGGGTGGCACGAGTTGGGGGGCACGAGTTGGGAACCGTCCCCATCTTGCGCCGGGACGGCGGGTGGCGCGAGTTAGGAACCGTCCCCATCTTGCGCCAGGGCTCGTTCAGATCGTTCCCCGTGCCGCGGCAGGGCGTGCGATTGATGATCGGTCAGCCACAACCGGTGCGCGGTGATCACCACGGCCAGCCAGGCCAGCCCCAGGCACCAGGCCGCCAGCACGTCGGTGAGCCAGTGATGGCCGAGATAGACCCGCGACAACCCCATCGAGATCGTGTACACCGCGCCGATGGTGATGGTGGCCACCCGGGCCAGCGTGTTGGTGAGGTGCGACACCAGCAGGTAGCAGAACATGCCGGTGATCACGATCGAGTTGAGCGTGTGCCCCGACGGAAACGACGCCGAGGTTTCGTAGGGAGGCACGGCCAGCTCGTACGGCGGACGTGCCCGGTCGGTCAGCCGCTTGCCCACCACGGTCATCGCCAGCGATCCGCCGACGGCGATGAGCATCAGCACCAGCGGCGTCCAGCGGCGCCACCTCAGGCACACCGCGGCGATGGCGACGCCGGTGATGATAGTCATCCATAACGCGCCGCCCGAGTTGCTGAACGCGGCCACGAAGGTGGTGAACCCCGGTGTGCGCGAGGCCACCATGGCCTGCAGCACCGGCTCGTCCAACTGGGTGATGCCGTGCCCCGAGGTGACGGACTCATAGATCTCGCCCGCCAGCATGGTGGCCCCTACCGCGAGCACCGCGGCGACGCCGAGCAGGGTCAGCGCCGCCAGGTCGGTGTTGCGCAGCCGATCGGCCAACGCGGTGAACACCTCGCGCAGCCAGCGGCCGGGGCGGCTGCGCCACTGGGTCAGGTCGCGCGAGCCGATGGTCTTCTCGTCGGGCGACGGGCGCAGTGCGTGCATCGATCCAGTCTCTCAGCAGTTCCGGTGTGCACGGCAAGGCGTTACGCGCGAACGGCGATTGTGTCAGGCTGGGCGCGAGTGGCCAATGAAGGCCACCGCTGGCGAGGGCCGTCCGTAATGAGGAGGGGCATGTTCCGCAAGATCCTGGTCGCCAATCGTGGTGAGATCGCCGTACGCGCGTTTCGCGCCGCCACCGAATTGGGCGTCGGCACGGTGGCCGTCTTTCCCTACGAAGACCGCTTCGCCGAGTACCGGCTGAAGGCCGACGAGAGCTACCAGATCGGCGAGGTCGGCCACCCGGTGCGCGCCTACCTCGACGTGGACGGCATCATTCACGCCGCGCTCGAGGCCGAGGCCGACGCGATCTACCCCGGTTACGGCTTTCTGAGCGAGAACCCCGACCTGGCGCAGGCCTGTGAAGAGCACGGCATCACCTTCGTCGGCCCCGACCACACGATTCTCGAACTGACCGGTGACAAGGCCGCCGCCATCGCCGCCGCGCGCGCGGCCGGACTGCCCACGCTGAAGGGCAGCGACCCCTCGGACGACCCCGACACCCTGATCGCCGCCGCCGAAGAGATCGGCTTCCCGGTCTTCGTCAAGGCCGTCTCGGGCGGTGGTGGACGCGGCATGCGCCGGGTCGAGAACGCCGAGGCCCTGCCGGCGGCGCTGGCCGAGGCGATGCGCGAGGCCAAGGCCGCGTTCGGCGACTCGCGCATGTACCTCGAAGAAGCGGTGGTCGGCCCCCGGCACATCGAGGTGCAGATCCTCGCCGACACCCAGGGCAACGTGATTCACCTGTACGAGCGCGACTGTTCGGTGCAGCGGCGGCACCAGAAGGTGGTCGAACTGGCCCCGGCGCCCAACCTCGACCCGGCGCTGCGCGACGCGATCTGTGCCGACGCGGTGAAGTTCGCCCTCAGCATCGGTTACAAAAACGCGGGCACGGTCGAGTTTCTGCTCGGTGGCGACGGACGCTACGTCTTCATCGAGATGAACCCCCGCATTCAGGTCGAGCACACCGTCACCGAAGAGGTCACCGACGTCGATCTGGTCAGCTCCCAGTTGCGCATCGCCGCCGGTGAGTCGCTGGCCGACCTGGGCCTGACCCAGGACGGCATTCACGTGCGCGGCCAGGCCCTGCAGTGCCGGGTGACCACCGAAGACCCCTCCAACGGCTTCAGGCCCGACACCGGACGGCTCTCGGTGTACCGAACCCCGGGCGGGGCCGGCGTGCGGCTCGACGGCGGCGTGGTGTTCGCCGGCGCCGAGGTGAGCGCCCACTTCGACTCGATGCTGGTGAAGCTGACCTGCCGCGGCCGTGACCTGGCCAGCGCCGCCCGACGGGCCTACCGGGCGCTCACCGAGTTTCGTATTCGGGGGGTGTCGACCAACATTCCGTTCTTGGAGGCGGTGATCACCGACCCCGATTTCTTGGCCGGACGGGCCACCACGTCGTTCATCGACGAACGGCCGCACCTGCTCAACCACCGGCTGCCCGGCGACCGTGGCACCAAACTGCTGACCTATCTGGCCGGGGTGTCGGTGAACCGGCCCAACGGCGAGCCGCGCACCACCCTGATCGCCCGCACCAAGCTGCCGGCGCTCAGCCGGGGCGAGTTGAACGCCCCGCCGCCGCCGGGGTCGAAGCAACTGCTGATCGCGGACGGGCCGGAGCGGTTCGCGCAGGCGCTGCGCAACCAGACCGCCGTCGCGGTGACCGACACCACGTTTCGCGACGCCCACCAGAGCCTGCTGGCCACGCGGGTGCGCACCCGTGACCTGCTGCACGTGGCGCCCTACATCGCCCGCATGCTGCCCGGGTTGTTCTCGATGGAGTCGTGGGGCGGCGCCACCTACGACGTCACGCTGCGCTTCTTGAAGGAAGACCCGTGGGCACGGCTGGCGGCGTTCGCCGAAGCCATGCCCAACATTCCGCAACAGATGCTGCTGCGCGGCCGCAACACCGTGGGCTACACCCCCTACCCGCTGAAGGTGACCCGCGCCTTCGTGCACGAGGCGGCCCGCACCGGCTGCGACATCTTTCGCATCTTCGACGCGCTCAACAACATCGACCAGATCAAGCCGGCCATCGAGGCCGTGCGCGAAACCGACCACGGGGTCGCCGAGGCGGCGATCTGCTACACCGGCAACCTGACCAGCCCCGCCGAGACGCTCTACACGCTCGACTACTACCTGCGTTTCGCCGAGCAGTTGGTGCACGCCGGGGCGCACATTCTGGCGATCAAAGACATGGCCGGGCTGTTGCGGGCACCGGCGGCGGCGATTCTGGTGACGGCGCTGCGTGAGCGGTTCGACCTGCCGGTGCACCTGCACACCCACGACACCGCGGGGGGCCAGTTGGCCACGCTGCTGTCGGCCATCAACGCCGGTGTGGACGCCGTCGACGTCGCCTCCGCCGCCTGGGCCGGCACCACGTCGCAGGTGTCGATGTCGGCGCTGATCGCGGCCACCGACGACACCGAACGGGCCACCGGGTTGTCGCTCAAGGCCGCCACCGACCTGGAGCCGTACTTCGAGGCCGTCCGGCTGCTGTACGCGCCGTTCGAGTCGGGGCTGCCCGGCCCGACCGGACGCGTCTACAACCACGAGATTCCCGGCGGCCAGTTGTCGAACCTGCGTCAGCAGGCCATCGCGCTGGGCCTGGGGCATCGGTTCGAAGACATCGAGAACATGTACGCCGCGGCCAACCGCATTCTGGGCAACATCGTCAAGGTGACGCCGAGTTCGAAGGTGGTGGGCGACCTGGCCCTGGCCCTGGTGGGCGCCAACGCCGACCCCGCCGACTTCGAGGCCAATCCCGGCCGTTACGACATTCCGGCCTCGGTCATCGGGTTCTTGGGCGGCGAACTGGGCGACCCGCCCGGCGGCTGGCCCGAGCCGTTCCGCACCAAAGCCCTTGCCGGACGCACGATCAAGCCGGTCGAGACCGAACTGACCGCCGAGCAGGAGCAGGCCTTGGCCGACGACCCGCGGCGCACCCTCAACCGGCTGCTGTTTCCGGGCCCGGCCCGTGACTACGAAGACGCGGTGGACGAGTTCTCTGAGCTGTCGGTGCTGGCCACCCGCGAGTTTCTGCACGGGCTCGACGTTCACCAAGAGCACGAGGTCGAGATCGAGCGGGGCAAGAAGCTGCTGCTCGGGTTGGAGGCGATCGGCGAGCCCGACGAGCGCGGTTTCCGTCAGGTGGTCTGTTCGATCAACGGCCAGATTCGCATCGTGTCGGTGCGTGACTTCTCGGCCGAGTCGCACGTGGTGACGCGTGAGCGGGCTGACACCAGCAAGCCCGGCCAGGTGCCGGCGCCGTTCGCCGGGGTGGTGACCCTGACCGTCGAGGTGGGCGACGAGGTGCAGGCGGGCCAGCCGGTGGCGACCATCGAGGCGATGAAGATGGAGGCGGCCATCACCGCACCCGTCGCGGGCACGATCGAGCGCGTCGCGATCGGCCACGCGCAGGCCGTCGAGGGTGGCGACCTGCTGGTGGTGATCGCCTGATTGCCGGTTGAGCTCGTCGAAACCGGGTCTCGACACGCTCGACCAGCGGTTCGGGTGAGGTGTCGG
>ERZ724512.955-NODE-955-length-13559-cov-7.167136_pt1 | contig 13559 bp, 13 predicted proteins | sample MGYA00376045_ERZ724512 | MGnify/ENA primary metagenome ERZ724512 (study PRJEB28724, sample SAMN07190883) | activated sludge metagenome | isolation source: activated sludge of sewage treatment plant in Hong Hong | place: Hong Kong | collected 2016-03-17 ... | reverse complement strand
CCGTCGAACAGCTGGCGCATGTCGAGGATGGAATCGATTGCCACACCGGCCATTCCGACGTCGCCGGCCACGCGCGGGTGGTCGGAGTCGTAGCCGCGGTGGGTGGCCAGGTCGAAGGCCACCGACAGGCCCTTCTGGCCGGCCGCCAGGTTGCGCCGGTAGAACGCGTTGGACTCGGCGGCCGTGGAGAAGCCGGCGTACTGACGGATGGTCCAGGGCTGGTTGACATACATCGTCGGGTACGGCCCGCGGATGAACGGCGGTTCGCCCGGGAAGCTGTTCACCGGGTAGCCCGCCGCCGCGGCGGCGTCGCGATCGGCCGCGATGTAGACCGGCTTCACGTCGATGCCCTCCGGCGTGGCCCAGTTCAGTTGATCGGCGGTGTAGCCGTTGGCGGCCGCGGCGGCGTCGATCGCCGCGGTGGCGTCCGCCGCGGTGGGCACCGCGCTGGCGCCGTCACCGGTGAGCGGGACGCCGGCGAAGCTGCCCAACTCCGAGGTTGCCGTGGTGACGTCGGAAGTCGTCATCGGTCATGCCCCCAATCGGGTGAGCAGGGTCGAAAGTACTTCGACCGCATCGATTTTCGCGGTCAGGTAGCCGTCGGGCTTGTTCGCGGCGTTGGCGTCGAGGGCACGTTCCGGACCGGCCAGATACACCTGTTCGACGCCCGCATCGTGCGCGGCGGCCACGACGTCGGAGGCTTCCGCGCCGTACCGGGTGTCCGTGCCGCACACCACGGCGATCCGCGGGCCGCCGGCGTCGGCGACCGCCGCGGCCACACCGGCGGCCTCGAGTCGGCCGGGGTTGACGGCCTCGATTCCACCGGAGGCCAGCAGGTTGGCCGCGAAGGTGGCCCGGATGTTGTATTCGGCCAGCGGACCCAATGGCAGCAGAAGCACTTTCGGCCGGGACCCGTTGCGGGCCAGGTAGACGTCGGAGCGGTCCCGCAGGGCCTCGAAACCGGCCGCGTAGCGCGCCACGCCGGGCAGTGAATCCGTCTGCGCCAGAGGCGGTTCCGCCAGGTCCGGGAACTCGTTCACACCCGTCACGGATGTCTTCCGGTGGGCGATGTCGTCGGCGCGGCAGGCAGCCACCTCGGCGATGCGCCCCGTCAGGTACCCGGCGGCGGCCACGAAGCCGCCGTTGGCTTCGATCGCCTGGAAGTCGGCCCACGCCTGCTCGGCCAGCCGGCCCGTCAGATCGTCGACGAACCAGGAACCGGCCGCCGGGTCGAGCACCCGGCCGAGATGCGACTCCTCGAGCAGCAGCAACTGGGTGTTGCGGGCGATCCGGCGGGCGAACCCGGCGGGCGAACCGGGGGCACCCCCGGGGATGGCCACGTCGAACGGCTGCACCAGGACGGTGTCGGCGCCGCCGACGCCGGCGCCGAATGCCGCCAGCGTGCAACGCAGCATGTTCACCCACGGGTCACGCTGCGTCATCATCGGCAGTGAGGTGACGGCGTGAATCGTGGCCGATCCGGCCTCGGGCGCTCCGGCCACTTCGGCGACCCGTGCCCACAGTCGCCTGGCCGCACGCATTTTCGCGATCGTCATGAACTGGTCGTCGTCGGCGGCGAACCGGAAGCTGATCTGACGCAACGCGTCGGCGACCGGCAGCCCGGCACCGGTCAGCAGTCGCACATAGCTCACTCCGGCCGCGATCGCACCCGCCAGCTCCAGCGATGCGTTGGCGCCGCGGTTGTGCAGTGCGGGGCCGTCCACGGTGATCGCCCGCACCGCTCCCCCGAAGTCCGTGAGCCGGCCGGCCAGCGCCACGACCTCGTCGAGCGCGGGCGCTGCGGAACCGCTGAACTCGGCGGTCAGCGGGTCCGCCCCGCAGTCGATCGACAACGCGCCGCGTTTGTCCGCAGGCAGCGCGGCGACCAGGTCCAGGACGGCCTCGGCGGCCGCGACGCAGTCCGCGCCCGCGTCCAGCACGACCGGGACCAGTTCGAGGAAGACACCCTCGAGGTGACGGTCCACGTCGGCGGCCGGTATGCCTTCGGCGCCGATTCGCAGCACCAGGCCGCTGACGCCGTCCGACAGTGCGCTGAGCACGGCGGCATTGCCGCTGCCGGCGGCCACGCCGGCGGCAGGGAAGCCCTCCATCACGCGCCAGCCGGTCAGCACGTCGCGGGCCCCGTCGCCGCCACGGGTGAAGGGCCACCGGCCGGGCAGCGGCGCCTCGGCCACGGCGTCCAAAGCGGTGTAGAGGGCGCGGATGTCGAAGCCCTCGTAGGTCGGGGTGTCGAGCAGGCGCTCCGGCTCGGCGGGCAGGTCACCATCGCGGCCCTTGGACAGCACCCCGGCGACCGCGGTGCGCCAGCGCGCATGGCCCTGTTCGAGCTTGGGCAGATCGGCTGGGGCAACTGAGGTATCTGAGGACACCGACAACTCCTGTCGTCGCGGCAGGGCGGCCGGCGGACCGGCACTTGACCATCAGGCTAAATGATGGACTCCAGCCTCGGTGACACCGGTCGGCGAGCGCCGGCGCGCCCGGCGGCGGGCCTGGCCGTAGGCTGGAAAATCGTGGCCGACACGATCATCCGCACGTTGCGTAATGTGCGGGACACGGTGATCGCCACCGCTCAGCAGCTGTCGCGGCGCCGGATCGTCACCCTGATCGTCGGCATTGTGATCCTCGTCGCAATCGCGCTGTTCGTTCCGCTGCCCACTGCCGTCCAGCTGCGCGACTGGTCGACCTCGGTCGGTCCGTGGTTTCCGGCGGCGTTCCTGCTCACCCACGTGGCGGCCACCGTCTTTCCGTTCCCGCGCACGGTGTTCACCCTGGCCGCCGGGCTGTTGTTCGGCTGGTGGTGGGGCGCCTTGATCGCGGTCGCCGCCAGCACCGCCAGCGCCGTGATCGCCCTCGCGTTGATCCGGCTGGGTGGCTGGCAGCTGTCCCACCTCGTGAGCCATCCGGCGATCGACGCCGTCGACGCGCGGTTGCGCCAGCGCGGCTGGCTGGCCGTCCTCTCGCTGCGGCTGATCCCGCTGGTGCCGTTCGCGGTGGTCAACTACGCCGCCGGTGCGTCCGCGGTGCGGGTCGCGCCCTACACGCTGGCGACGCTGGTGGGCGTGCTGCCCGGAACCCTCGCCGTGGTGATCCTCGGCGACGCGATCACCGGCAGCGTCAGCCCAGCGCTGGCGCTGGTGTCGCTGGCCACCGCGTCACTGGGGGTGGCGGGGCTGCTCTACGAGGTGCGCAAGCACCGAACCGACGCCGACCGTCAGCGCGACTGACCGGCCGGACCCTTCGCGGTCATCGCCCCGAAGAGGGCCAGCAACGTCGTCGCCGCCCCAAACCCGGGACTCCAGTCGCGGGCGCGGATGTGGAAGGCGACCGCGAGCGCGAAGTACACGGTGAGCATGAAGGTGGTCAGCCGGGCCAGCGCGGGAAACCAGCGCGCCGAGAGCAGGCCGATCGCCGACGCCGTCTTGACCACGGGCAGGACCGGACGCACCTGTTGTGGGCAGTTCACCGCGTCCAGGGCCTTTTCGATCGGCGGTGCCTTCGCCGCGCAGGCCGCGGCGTCCAGCGCCTGAAAGACCGCCAGCACGTCGTACACCTTGGGTGATGTCAGTCCCATGTCGGTCTCCTTCCGATCGCTAATCGGCCCGGTGCGCGCCGCCCGGCGGCGGGGTCTCGGTGGCCGACGGATAGACCACGGCGTGCGAGACGTCCAGGCTCGGGCCGGTGATCGCCGGTGCCGAGCTGTCGCGGGCATCGGCCTCGGCCTTCGCGACCGCCTGCGCGATCGCCGGGTCCGTTGCGGTCTCGAACCAGTCGGCGACCTCGGCCTCGTCGTCGGGAGCGGCCGGGGTGGCTTCGACCGGTGACGGGGTGTAGCGGAACACGCCGTCCTCGCCGGGCGCGCCGAGCAGCTTGGTGAACCCCTGCAGCGCAGAACCGAAGTCGCTGGGCACCAGCCACACCTTGTTGGCTTCGCCCTCGGCCATCTTCGGCAGCGTCTGCAGGTACTGGTAGGCCAGCAGTTCCGGCGTCGGCCGGCCGGCCTTGATGGCGGCGAAGGTCTTCTCGATGGCCTTCGCCTGGCCCTGTGCCTGCAGGTACTGCGCGGCCCGTTCGCCCTGGGCGCGCAGGATGCGGGACTGCCGGTCGGCCTCGGCGGTCAGGATCGCGGCCTGCTTGGCGCCCTCGGCCGCCAGGATCTGCGACTGCTTCTGCCCTTCGGCCTGTTTGATCGAGGACTCCCGGACGCCCTCGGCGGTCAGGATCATCGCCCGCTTCTCGCGGTCGGCCTTCATCTGCTTCTCCATCGACTCCTGCACCGACGGCGGCGGGTCGATGCTGCGCAGCTCGACGCGGGCGACCCGCAGGCCCCACTTGCCGGTGGCCTCGTCGAGCACACCGCGCAGCTGGGCGTTGATCTGGTCGCGGGAGGTCAGGGTCTGCTCCAGGGTCATCCCGCCGACCACGTTGCGCAGTGTCGTGGTGGTCAACTGCTCGACGCCGACGATGTAGTTGCTGATCGCGTACACCGCCGCCTGCGGGTTGGTCACCTGGAAATAGACCACGGTGTCGATGTTGAGGGTCAGGTTGTCCTCGGTGATCACCGGCTGCGGCGGAAACGACACCACCCGCTCGCGCAGGTCCACCCGGGCCCGGATCCGGTCGATGAACGGGACCAGCAGGGTGAGCTGGCCGCTCACGGTGCGGCTGTACCGGCCGAGCCGTTCGATCACCGCGGCCTCGGCCTGCGGGATCAGCGCGACCGACCTCGAGACGATGATGATCGCCAGGATCACCAGAACCGCCAGCAGCACCAGGCCGGCGACAGCACCGTCCATGAAGCCCTCCCTCTACTCGTTTCGCCAGACCACCGCGGTGGCGCCGTCGATGCGCATGACGGTCACGCGATCTCCCGGCTCGTAGACGTCTTGATCGTTGAGTGGACGGGCCGTCCAGACCTCGCCACCGAGTTTGACCTGCCCGTGGTGCAACGACACCTGGTCGAGGACCATCGCCTGCTTGCCCTCCAGCGCGGCGATGCCCGTCTCCTGCGGCGGACCGGACAGCAAGCGACGGCGCAGCGCGGGCCGGACCAGCACCAGCAACAGCAGCGAGACCACCAGGAAGACCAGGCCGTCGAACCACACCGGCCAGTTCAACAGCCAACTCGTGCCGGCCGCGGCAAGGGCGCCCCCACCCAACATCAACAGGAACATGTCTCCGGTGAGCGCCTCGGCGCCGGCAAGACCGAGTGCGGCGACGAGCCAGATCAGGGCCGCAGGCATGCCGCCAGGATAGCTCGGACGATCCGTCCGCGTGACCGGCTCAATCGACACTGTGCCGTTAAACTGCGCATCATGTGGTGCCCGACCGCCTCACTGACCGTGTGGGCCAACGCGTGGCTCGCCGGCCGAGCCGCCCCGGACGACGTCCTGGACGCGCTATCCCTTTGGGCGCCAAGACATTCGGTCACCGCCTACGATGCGGCAGCGGCCGACGTCACCGGCCTGCCGTGGCCCGACCTCAACGACGCCGGTGCGGTCTCGTTGCTACAGACCCTGCGGACCGCCGCCGGCCCGCGCGGCATCCCGGGCCCGGTCCTGTCGCTCGCCCTGCCGGTACCCGGCGATGTCCGCGGACTTCCCGCCGGAACCACCTTCGCGCGCGACGCGGTGGCCGCCGGCGAGGCGGTCGTCGTCGGCTCCCCCGGCGGCACACCCATCGGCCTGGTGGCCGATCTGGAGTACGGCGACGACGAAACAGACTGCGCTGAATTGGATTTCGAGGCGTCGACCGATCCGTGCGCGTTGTCCTGGACGGTGTATTCGCTGCCGGCCACGCCGGCCCCCGAGCAGTTCGACCTCGGCGACGCCGAATTCGCGCTGCGCTCGGCCGTCCGGTCCGCCGCCGACGCGCTCGGCCGACTGCGCGCCGACGGAAGCGGGATAGAACTCGACGATCCGCGCCGGCTGATCCGACAGTTGGTGGAGTCCACGCTGGCCCACCGCCCACCCGACCATGCCCCCGATCGGGCGATCCGGGTTCTGGAGAATGCGGCCCACGTGGACGCCATCATCACCGTGAGCGCGGGCCTGATGCCCGCGGCCATGCAGTCCTCGTCGGACGCCGAGAGCGCCGGCGATGCGCTACGCCCGCTGGCCGGCGTGGTCCGGACGGCGCGACTGGCCGCGGTCGGTGCGATCCTCGAGTCCGCCTGGCGCTAGCGTCGTTGCGCCGGCGCTTCGCAGGCTGCCGTGCAGAACGCCCCGTTGAGGCTCTGACCGAACGCCGGAACCGGTTCCGGCGCAGGGACTCTCGACGCCTCGCGGCCCTCGCGCAGTTCGTCGACCAGATCGAGCACCAGTTCGGCGAATCGGGGTTGGGCATTGGGCGTGGAAGCCCGGGCGAATGCGATGCCGGCGGCCGCGGCGTGCTGGGTCAACTCGTTGTCCAGATCCCACACCACCTCGATGTGGTCGGACACGAATCCGACCGGGCACACGATCACCGCGCGGGTGCCGCGCCCGGCGAGCGCGTCGAGGTGGTCGGCCACATCCGGCTCCAGCCACGGCACCTGCGGCGGGCCCGAACGGGACTGCCAGACCTGGTCGTACTCGGAGTATCCGGCCGCCGCGGCGACCAGCGCCGAGGTGTGCGCGACCTGGCGCTGGTAGAGGTCGGGCCCGCAGCGGTCCTTGGTCCGCAACGGAATGGAGTGTGCGGTGAAGACCAGCCGCGCCCCGGCCCGCAGTTCCGCGGGCAGCGTCGCGGCGGCATCGGCGACGGCGTCGGCGAACATGCCGATCAGCAGCGGGTGGTCGAAGTACGACCGCAGCTTGACCAGTTCCGGCGCCCCGGCGCCGGCCGCGGCGCGCGCGCGGGTGATGTCCTCCTGGTACTGCGCACAGCCGGAGTACCCGCCCCACGCCGAGGTGGCGAACACCGCCGCGCGGCGAATACCGTTGTCCCGCATGGCCGCAACGGCGTCCTCGGCGTAGGGTTCCCAGTTCCGGTTGCCGAAGTAGACCGGCAGCTCGGTGCGGGCGCGGATCTGTTCGATCAGCGCCCGGTTGATGCCGTTGATCGGTGACACCCCGCCAAAATGCTGATAGTGCTCGGCGACGGTGGCCAGCCGCTCGTCGGGGATGCCGCGGCCACGGGTCACGTTGCGCAGAAACGGCATCACCTGCTCGGGGCCCTCGGGACCGCCGAACGAGAGCACCAGCAGCGCCTCGATGTCCTGGAATTGCATGGCGCGGAGGGAACTACAGCAACTGGGTGCTGGCGCCGCCGTCGGCGAAGATGATCGTGCCGGTGGTGGCCGGCAGCCAGTCGGACAGCAGCGCGCACACCGTCTTGGCCACCGGCGTGGGGTCCTTCATGTTCCAGCCGAGCGGGGCGCGCTGATCCCAGCCCTCCTCGAGCAGCTGCATCTGCTGGCCGGCCTCCTCGCCGAGGGCGCCACCGACGATGGCGCTCATCGCCAGGGTTCGGATCGGTCCGGCCGCAACGAGATTCGAGCGCACCCCGACCTTGCCCGCCTCGCGGGCGACGAACCGGTTCACCGACTCCAGCGCGCTCTTGGCGACGGTCATCCAGTTGTAGGCGGGCATCGCGCGGGTGGGGTCGAAGTCCATGCCCACGATGCCGCCGCCGGGGTTCATGATCGGCAGCAGCGCCTTGGCCAGCGAGGCATAGGAGTAGGCCGAGATGTGGATGCCCTTGGCGACGTCCTCGTAGGGCGCGTCGAAGAACGGGTTGATGCCCATTCCGGTCTGCGGCATGAAACCGATCGAGTGCACCACGCCGTCGAGCTTGTTGCCCGCCCCGATCACCTCGGTGACCCTGTCGGCCAGCGAAGCCAGGTGCTCCTCGTTCTGCACGTCGAGTTCGAGCAGCGGCGCCTTCTCGGGCAGCCGGTCGGCGATGCGCTGGATCAGCTTCATCCGGTCGAACCCGGTCAGCACCAGTTCGGCACCGGCCTCCTGGGCCACCTTGGCGATGTAGAACGCGATCGACGAGTCGGTGATGATCCCCGTGACGAGGATGCGCTTACCTTCCAGAATGCCTGCCATTGGTGCGACTCCTTCTTCGGGACGACAAAGCGAAAACGGTTTTACCTCAAAGCTTTTGGATCAGTGGCCCATACCCATACCGCCGTCGACCGGGATCACCGCCCCGGCGATGTAGCTGGCGTCCTCCGATGCGAGGAAGCTGACCGCGCCGGCGACTTCCTCGGCGGTGCCGACCCGCTTGGCCGGGATGAAGTCCAGGGCGCCCTCCTGGATCCGCTCGTCCAGGGCGCGGGTCATCTCGGTGTCGATGTAACCCGGAGCCACCACATTGGCGGTGACGTTGGCCTTGGACAGCTCCCGGGAGATGGAGCGCGCCATGCCGATCAGGCCGGCCTTGGCGGCGGCGTAGTTGGCCTGGTTGCCGATGCCCCACATACCGGACACCGACCCGATGAAGATGATCCGGCCGAACCGCTTGCGCTGCATGCTGCGCGACGCCCGCTGGGCTACCCGGAAGGCGCCGGTGAGGTTGGCGTTGATGACGTTCTCGAAGCGTTCCTCGGTCATCCGGATCAGGAACGCGTCCTGGGAGATGCCCGCGTTGGACACCAGCACCTCGACCGGTCCCTGGTGCTCCTCCACCTCTGTGAAGGCGCGGTCGACGGCCGCGTTGTCGGTGACGTCGCACTCGACGCCGAACAGGCCTTCGGGGGCGCCGGATCCCCGGTGGGTGACGGCGACCTTGTGTCCGTCGGCTGCCAGCCGCCTGGCGATCGCCAGGCCGATCCCCCGGTTGCCGCCGGTCACCAGGACGGAGCGGGAGACGAACGGCGGCCGCGCACCGTCGGCCGGCGTGGCGGTGTCAGTCATGGCAGTCAACCTATCAACCGGTGATTTCGGCGCGCTGACGGGCGCGCACCGCACCCGAGCGCGCCGAAATCACGGGTCAGCCGGGCAGGCGGCGGTTGATCAGCAGGGCGGCCAGCGCAGCCAGGGCGAGCACCAGTGAGCCCAGCCGCAGCCAGCCGGTACTCGCGTCGCCCTTGATGGTCTCGTAGCCGATCTGCTGCTGCAGATCCTCGAAGACCTTGTTGAGCTCCTCGAGATTGGACGCGCTGAACGAGTTGCCGCCGGAGAGCTCGGCCACCTTCTTGAGCGTCTCGTCGTCGACCGGGACGGGCTGGCGCTGATCGTTGATGTCGACATACCCGTACGGGGTGCCGAAGGAGATCGTCGAGATCGGCACACCCTGGTCCTTGGCGGTGCGGGCCGCGGTGAAGGCGCCCTTGGGGTTGTCCGGGTTCGACGGCACGGTCTCCTTGCCGTCGGAGAACAGCACGATGCGCGCCGGTGGCGGTTCGTCGCCGCCGCCGATGACGGCCCCGACGGTCGCGATCGCCTGCAGCGCGGTGAAGATGCCCTCGCCGGTGGCGGTGCGGTCGGCCAGTTGCAGCTTGTCGATCGCCGCCTTGGTGGCGTCGCGGTTGGTGGTGGGTGAGACCAGGACGGTGGCGGTGCCGGCGTAGGCGATCAGCCCGAGGTTGATGCCGGGGGTCAGTTCGTCGACGAACTTCTTGGCCGCCTGCTGCGCGGCCGCCAGCCGGCTGGGCTCGACGTCGGTGGCCCGCATCGACTGCGACACGTCGATCGCGAGCATGACCACCGCGCGGTTGCGCGGGATGCGGACGTCGTGAGTGGGTCCGGCCATCGCGATGGTCAGCAACGTCAACGAGGCGATCAGCAGGATCGCGGGCAGATGCCGCCACCGGGTGGGCCGTTTGGGCGCAACGGTTTCCAGCAGTTCCATGTTCGCGAACCGCAGGATCCGCTTCTGACGCGCCAGCTGCGCCGCCACGTACAGACCGATGAGCGCCAGAACGGCCAGCAGGAACAGGAAGAACCACGGGTGTGCGAAGCCGCGCAGCGACATCGGCCCGAGCAGTGGCAGTGTCATGACCGTCTTTCTCTACTGTCGCCCGGCCAGTGCGCCGCGCCGGCGCGAGGCGACGAACCGCACGATGTCGGCGATCCAGTCCCGGTCGGTGCGCAGCGTCAGCAGTGGCGCGCCGCACCGCCGCAGGGTGCGGGCCACCTCGACCCGGTGCGCCTCGGCGGCCTGGGCGAAGTCGTCGCGCAGCTGGGCGTCGATGGTGAACTCGCGGGTGACTCCGGACTCGGTGTCCTGCAGGATCACGTCGCCCACGTCGGGCAGTTCGACGTCGCGCGGGTCGAGCACCTCCACGCCGAGCACCTCGTGGCGCGCGGCGATGGCCCGCAGCGGCCGCATCCAGTTGATCGGCCCGAGGAAGTCGCTGATCACCACCGCCATACCGCGGCGCCGTTCGGGCCGGCGCAGCGCGTCGATGACCACCGCGAGGTCGCCGCGTACCCCGAGGGGCGCCCGCGGCGTGGTCGCGATGGTGCGCAGCAGCGTGTGCTCGTGCTGACGCCCGGACAGCGCCGGCACCCGCACGATGTCGCGGCCGTTGGTGATGATCGCCCCGATCCGGTTGCCGCCGCCGCTGTTGAGGTAGGTGATCGCGGCCGCGGCGGCCACCGCCAGGTCCCGCTTCTGGCATCCGGTGGTGCCGAAGTCCAGGCTGGCCGAGACGTCCACGACCAGCCAGGTTTCCAGCTCGCGGTCGGCGATCATCTGGCGGACATGCGGATGCGTGGTCCGCGCCGTGACCGACCAGTCCATCCGGCGCACGTCGTCGCCGGGCTGATAGAGGCGCGAGTCACCCGGCTCGGAGCCGGGGCCCGGAATGAGCCCCTGGTGATCGCCGTGCAGGACGCCTTCGAGCTTGCGCTTGACGGTGAGCTCCAGGGTGCGCAGGGCCGCCGCGAGTTTCGGTTCGCTGATCTCGCCGTGCTCGAACGACGGCGGGTGCAGCGTGTGCGGGTCGCTCAAGGGACGCTCAGCGGCCGGCCGCGGCCGGCGCGGACTGCGGCGCGCCGATCCCCGCGCCCACCGGCGGCACCGAATGACCCTGCTGCGGAACGGCATTCACCTGCGGCAGCGCGACGGTCTGCAGGATGCGGTTGATCACCACTTCCGGCGAGATGTCGTCGGCCAGCGCGTCGTAGGTCAGGACCAGCCGGTGCCGGAGCACGTCGGGGATCACCTCGATGACGTCCTGCGGGATGACGTAGTCGCGGCCCCGCACCAGGGCCAGCGCGCGGGCGGCCGCGATGACGCCGAGCGAGGCACGCGGGGACGCACCGAACGCGATCCACGCCTTCACGTCGGGCATGCCGAACTGTTCGGCCCGCCGGGTCGCGGTGATCACCCGGACCACGTAGTCCACCAGGGCGTGGTGCACGAAGTTGTTGGCCGCCAGATCCTGCAGGCGCAGCAGGTCGCCCGGGTTGAGCACCTGCTTGGGCTCCGGCGGGGTGATGCCCATCCGGTAGATGATCTCGCGCTCTTCCTCCGGCGACGGGTAGTCGACGTTGATCTTGAACAGGAAGCGGTCGCGCTGGGCCTCCGGCAGCGGGTAGACACCCTCCTGCTCGATGGGGTTCTGGGTGGCCATCACCAGGAACGGCTTGGGCAGCTGGTAGTCCTTGCCGCCGATCGAGATCTTGCGCTCGGCCATCACCTCGAGCAGCGCGGACTGCACCTTGGCGGGCGCCCGGTTGATCTCGTCGGCGAGCAGGAAGTTGCACACCACCGGGCCGAGTTCGATGTCGAACTCCTCGCGGCCCTGCCGGTAGATGCGGGTGCCGATGATGTCGGTGGGCACCAGGTCGGGGGTGAACTGGATGCGGGCGAAGGATCCGCCGACCACCTTGGCGAAGGTCTCCACCGCCAGCGTCTTGGCGACGCCCGGGACGCCCTCGAGCAGCACGTGCCCCTTGGCGAGCAGGCCGACCAGGATCCGTTCGACGAGCTGGTCCTGGCCCACGATGATGCGCTTGACCTCGAAGATCGCCCGCTCGAGGGCCTGAACCTCGCCGGCCAGTCCGGCCGGCGCCGCCGTCGTCGAGGGGGTGGACGAGTACGTGACCGACGACCCCGAGCCGCTCACCGAGGGGGCCGCGTGCCCGCCCGAACTGTAGTTGGGCGACCCACCTGGTGACGTCATCGACAATCCTCCACAAGAGTTACAAGCAAAGCTCTGGACGTGGCGACCCGGGACGGGCTGCCGCCACAACTATTCCAGGCGGTTCGGAATCCGTCGACGTGCCGTGGCCGCCGGCGGCTGGGGACGCCTCTCAGGATTCGATGATCCGGGCCGCGTACGGCTGCAGGCCGGCCGTCCGGACCGGGCTGACCTGGACCCGGCTGCCGTTGCCGGACGCCTCCAGCATCTGGCCGTTGCCCAGGTAGAGAGCCACATGCTGGGTGCCGCCCGGGCCCCAGAACAGCAGATCGCCGCGTTTGGCCTGCGACAGCGGCACCTTGCGGCCGGTGTTGTACTGGTCGCCGGAGTACTTCGGGATCAGCACGCCGACCCCGGCGAAGGCGAACTGGGTCAGGCCGGAGCAGTCGAAGCCCACGATGTTCGCGCCGTCCTCGACGCCGGTGCTGGGTCCGGTCGGCTTGCCGCCGCCCCAGGAGTACGGCACGCCGATCTGGGAGCCGCCACGGCGGATGACGTATTCGATGGCCTGCGGCCCGCGCACGCGGGCGCCGGGTGCGACGCTCGAGGCCGACGGGCTGACGAGGCCCATGCTCTCCAGGAACTTGCGGCCCAGGCTCATGGTGGCCTCGGTGGCCTGCGCGGTGGCCGCCAGCGAGGCGTTGGCGATGGCCAGCGGATCCCCGGGCGCGCCCGAGCTGAGCAGCTTGGGCAGCGTCGGATCCCACTGACCGTCGTCGTCGGCGACGGCCGGTGCGGCGAGGCTAAGCGCGACGGCTGCCGCGGCGATCAGCAGGACCAGCGGCCGGATCCAACGAAATTGCTTGTGTCGCATCGTCAACCAATCAGTATTCGATGTAGCGGACCACGTAGGGAGTCATGCCGCTGGTGCGCACCGGGGAGATCTTGACGGTGGATCCGGTGTACGGCGCCTCGAGCATCTGGCCGTTGCCGAGGTAGATGGTCACGTGCTGGCTGCCGCCGGGGCCGTAGAAGATGACGTCGCCGCGGCGCATCTGCGACGAGGGGATCTTGCGGCCCATGTTGTACTGCGAGCCCGAGTAGTGCGGCAGCTTGATGCCGACGCCGGCGAACGCGTAGAGCACCAGGCCGGAGCAGTCGAAGCCCCTCGTCCCGGAACCGGAGTCGATACCGAAGCTCGGTCCGGCCGCGGTGCCGCCGCCCCAGGAGTACGGCACGCCGATCTGCGACATGCCGCGCTTGATGACGTACTCGACGGCGGTCGACCCGTAAGCGGTCGGGATCGCGCTGCCGTCGGTGGGCACCGGGTCGGCGGGCAGCAGGCCGAGGCTCTGCAGGAACTTCTTGCCGAGATCGGCGACGAACTGCAGGGCCGTCTGCGCGATGAGCAGGACGGCGTTGATGATCTGGATCGGGTCGCCGGAGATGAACGCGCTGGGGATCATCGGCAGCGTCATGTCCCACTCGCTGGCGTCGCCGTAGGGCGGCTTGACCCCGCCCG